>OHJT01000985.1_pt1 | contig 17767 bp, 16 predicted proteins | sample 1568651 | NCBI WGS metagenome assembly OHJT01 (sample SAMEA3879608, study PRJEB24766) | human gut metagenome | biome: human-associated habitat; feature: feces | place: USA | collected 1985/1987 | reverse complement strand
GCGTCCGCCTTTTCTATAATATAGCGCACAGTCAGATAAGACTTAGAATTTGAACATATAATATAAGGTGGAATCGGCAGTTTCAGACAAATATGCCGCATACGTGCGAAATTACCGAACATATTACTATGCCGAAGGCTGTCGGCAGAAGAATCGCAGCGGCAGTCCATTTCAGGCTTCCTGTTTCCTTTTTAATAGTCAGACAGGTTGTAGAGCATGGGAAGTGAAACAATATGAAAATCATGGTACAGATAGCCGTTACCCATGTCCAGCCGTTGTCCACCAGCAGAGCCTTGAGTATTTCAGGACTTTCCGCCTCCGTTAGCATTCCGGCGGACATATAGGACATCATAATTATCGGTACAACGATTTCATTTGCCGGAAATCCGAGAATAAACGCCAGCAGAATCGTGCCGTCCATGCCCAGAAATTTTCCGGGTACTTCAAGAAAGCCGGCAAGCTTTGAGAGTATTGTTATATCGCCCACCGAGGCGTTAGCCAGAATCCAAATAAGAAGCCCTGCCGGAGCCGCAACCAGACATGCTCTTCCAAGTACGAAAATAGTCCGGTCAAATATTGATCTTATAATGACCTTACCAATCTGCGGACGTCTGTATGGCGGAAGCTCAAGGGTAAACGACGACGGTACGCCCTTTAAAACGGTAATTGAAAGAAGCCATGACGCAAGAAGTGTTGCCGCGACGCCGAGAACTATTACTCCGAGCAGAATTATTGCCGATGAAAAGGATTTTCCTATTCCGGTAACAGAGGCTGTAAAAAACATTGTAATAATAGTAATAAGCGACGGGAATCTTCCGTTGCAGGGCACGAAGTTGTTGGTCAGAATAGCTATAAGGCGTTCTCTGGGAGAATCAATTATACGGCATCCGGTTACGCCGGCGGCGTTACAGCCGAAGCCCATGCACATGGATAGAATGAAACCGTTAGTTATTTACGCATACAGTTTATTGCCATGCATAGCTTGGCGATTAACCGTATGCCATTTTAGTTTATATACTCTTTGGTTTCGGATTTACCGATAAAGCGAAAATAAATTTTAATTTTCTGACGTTTGATTTTTTTGTTTCCTGATTTTTCATAATGTCCTTGATATACGTCAATTCGTTCAATCAATTTAAAAAGAAGTTCTGAATTTAATTCCTTGATATCTGAATATTCGTTAAGAAGATTAAAGTATTTTTGATACGCTTGTTTTTCAAGGGATTTACTTTGTTGTATCTTTGCATTTTTCTGACATTGTTTTAGTTTTTCCGAAAGTAATTTGCTTTCATTTTCATATTTTTCAAGAAGCTTATTAAAATTGTCGTTGCTTAGTCGACCGGAAAAATTATCGTCATAAATTTTCTCAATTTTGCTGTCCGCTTGCTTTATTTTTTTCTGCAATTTTTCAATTTCGTCAACAGTTTTGTTTTGCCTTTGAGCTTTGCTGTTTTCTTTGAGAACTTCGTTCAAGATTTCCTTTTTGTCCTGTTCGGACAGACTTATTTGTTCTTTCAGCGTATCAAGGACAATTTTATAAAGTACGTCATAATCAATGAAATGATTAGTACAAGCTTTTGCACCCTTTAATTTATAAGCTCCGCATTCAAGATTGGCTGTAGAGCCTTTTTTTCTTGTACCGACAGAACTCATATTTTTACCGCAATCGGCGCATTTTGCAATTCCTGAAAAAATATTTATAAAATTGTTTTTCTTATTGTATGCTCTGTTTTGGGAATATCTCTGCACCGTTTCAAAGGTTTCCTTGTCAATAATAGGCGCATGAGTGTTTTCTACAACAAACCAATCGTCTTTGGACTTTGCAATTGTAGTTTTAAGTCTGAAAGATACCTTAGTTGTTTTTCCCTGTGCCATGTGACCTATGTATACTATATTTTTAAGCATTCGGGAAATAGTTCCGGCTCTCCATTCTCCGTCTGTTTTATATTTGTTTATATCAAGATGATATTTATTACAACGGTATGCAAGCGGAGAAGGAATATTTTTCATATTAAGATGTTTGGCTATATCCGCCGGTTTATGTCCTTTTGAAGCCATGTAAAAGATTTCTTTTACAATCGGTGCGGTTTCTTCATTAATAAGAAAATGGTTTTTGTTTTCAGTATCTTTGCAATAACCGTAAGGTGCAAAATTACCTATGTAATTGCCTTCTTTCATTTTAACGGTAAAAGAAGAACGGATTTTTTTAGAAATGTCACGCGCGTACATTTCATTAATAACATTTTTAAACGGTGCGATATCATTATTGACAGCGTTTTCAGAATCGTAACCGTCATTAATAGCAATATATCTGACTTGTTTCTGCGGAAAATACACTTCCGTATATTGTCCGGCTGTGATGTAATCACGTCCTAAACGTGATAAATCCTTTGTGATAACGGTATTGATTTTGTTTTCTTCAATATCGTTAATCATTCGGTTAAAGCTTGGTCTGTCAAAGTTTGTGCCTGTGTACCCATCGTCAATATATTCGTCATATATAATAAAGTTATTTTCTTTTGCAAAAGCTGTCAGCATTTTTCTTTGAGTTGTTATACTTGCGCTTTCGTTTTCTCCGTCTTCTCTCGATAATCTCATATATAAGGCTGCTATATAGCGTGGCTGCGGTTTCATATTTTACCTCCTAAACCCAACCTATAACTTATATTATAGGCTCATTATACCATATTTCGGTATCTGTTTCAATATGAGCATTTAACATTAATTCCTTAATTAATTCTTTTATTGGTCTTTCGCTTTTATATTCTGTTTCCACCAAATAAATATCTTTATTTTCCGTTATGTTGTTTTCATTCATATGTAAAGCACCCCCATATATAATATTTATGTTGGAAGCGCATTGCTATGTGTAAATAAATCCTTAAATTTGCTAATAGAAAAAGAATTCATAAAAAAATACTGTCAAGGGCGCGAAAGCGTGAAATTTACCCTTGACAGTATTTTATTATGAATTACAATAAGAAAGCAAAATTAAGGAATTATTGTCATATATAAACCATGAATGAATAATATATATTAAGTAAAAACGACAAAAAAACTCTCAAAGTTTATTACTTTGAGAGTGTCGAATAAGACTGTTTTTATAGATTAATTATACTGTTTTTTGTAATTAATGTCAATAAATATATAAGTTAAATTTGCAATATCTACAAAGTTTACAATTTTTCAACAATATTTTTGTACAATTTACAATATGAAATAATAGAAAAAATTCTATTTATGGTCAAAATTATGGTACGACGGAGGTTTGATATATGGCAAGACGAGGTGAAAATATAAGAAAAAGAACAGACGGACGTTGGGAGGGACGATATATTGAAAAATACAATAGTAATGGTAAAGCCTGTTACCGTTCTGTTTACGGTACATCTTATTCAGATGTAAAGACCAAATTAAAAGAACGCAAGAAGGTTACGGTAAACGGCAGTATTATTAATATCGAAAATCTTTGTAAAGAATGGCTTGAAAACAAGGAATCAAAAGTAAAACAGTCCACATATACAAATTACTACAGCGTAATTAACAATCATATTATTCCATATTTTAAAAACAGAAAAGCAAGATATCTGACAAATGAAACCATCGAATTATTTATAAATGAAAAAGCAGTGAAGTTGTCCGAAAAGACAGTACACGACATTATTGTATTATTAAAGCAGATAATAAAGTTTGCAGTGTCAAAAAAATATATTGAATACTTTGATTTTAATGTAAGTCAGCCAAAAGTCAAAAACAAAGAACTGGCTATACTTAGTAAATACGAACACAGTAAGCTTATAAATTACATTCAGTTAACATTTGATATAAATAAAATAGGGGTATTGTTGTCATTATTTATGGGCGTTCGTATAGGCGAAGTATGCGCGTTAAAATGGGAAGACGTCAATTTTCAAACTGAAACTTTAAGAATAAATAAAACCATGCAGAGAATAAAAAATCTTGATGAAAAAGCCGTGACTAAAACCAAAATAGTAATAGATACCCCAAAAAGTCAGAAGTCAATACGTGAAATACCAATACCGTCATTTATTGTGAATTTAATGAAAAAATATAAGACGGATAAAGAAAAATATTTATTAACAGGAACAGCAGAATTTATAGAGCCAAGGGTATATCAGGACATGTTTAAAACGTATTTAAAGGAATCAGGAATAGAAGATATAAATTATCATGCGTTAAGACATACGTTTGCAACAAGAGCAATAGAGCAAGATTTTGATATAAAAAGTCTCAGCGAAATACTGGGACATTCAAGCGTAAAATTTACTCTTGAAAGATATGTACACCCGTCAGAGGAGCATAAAAGAAAGAACATGGAAAAAATGTCGGTATTCTATTAGTGGTCAAAAATATGGTCAAAAAAAGTAAGAAACTCCGTATTTGCGTGATTTAAAGATAAAAACTCTCAAAGTAATAAACTTTGAGAGTAAAGACAAAAATAATTATACATGATTAGTATGTCCTGAAAAATAGGAATTATGCAAATTATTATAAATATGGAAGGAGTGTTGAAAATGTTAATATATGAAATTAATAGTATACCAGATTTGACATTAAGCAAATATCAAGTGTTTGCTGATTCTGGAATTGAAGGTATGCTAGAAGCACAATTACAGTTCATCAAACAATTATACCGAGTAGCATTATTGGGTGGAATTCATATTCATTTTATCTATGATTATAATCCAAAAAGAAAAGCTGGAATGAAACTGTGTATCTATGTTGCATTCTCAGGAAATGAAGAAAACAAAGCTTATTATTTGAAATTACGAAAAATTATAGATGCATCTAATATTTCAGAATACTTTCAATTTCATGAGATACAAAAAATATTTGAAGTAGAAACAAAATATTCATGTATGACAATACTTCGTAAAAAAGAAAGAATTCTTCAAACTATTATTGATAATGAAGAAAAATACTTTTATCTTGTACCTAATTGGAAAATAAACGAGAATGCACGATTATATAACATGATTCAATTGATGGAATCTTTTAATGAAAGATGCTGTTATCGTGTGGATTTATATATTGAAGAAGATATAGAAGAGCAAATTCATAAAAATTTTGAACGACCTCTAACATTTTTAAGAAATATATCTAATAAAAATTTAGGCATAAGTGAATATTCAAGAATACAGAGAAGTCAACATGACCCAAATGCAGATGAAGTACTTAATCAGTATGAAGATTGGATAAAATCAATTGATAGTTCTCCTATATTTCGTTGTAGAATTTGTGCATTTTCAAGCGATAAGCAGTATTGCCAATTAATATTGAATAGTACTATATCGGAATCCATCCAAAGTGGCAACGCTACTACACATGTAAAACAGGGAATATTTACAGCTTACGAATTATTAGATGAGATTCCTATTGGATATCATATCAAAGATGCTCCAAAGTCTATGCAAAATTGGGCTACTACTTTTACAGCGGAAGAAATCTCTACCTTTGTAAGATTACCTATATTATATGATGGCGAAAATATTGAGTTGCCAAAAGAAACAGCAGCAATTCAAGAAAGTGATGGAATCATTCTTGGCAAAGATAAAAACAATTATGATGTATTGATTCCGCAAAAATTATTTCCAAAGCATATGTTTGTATGCGGTGTTCCTGGTTCTGGTAAGACAAATACTATGCTTCATTTAGCCAATAGTCTTTGGAATTATGAAGTAGAAGAAAATGGTAGTAAACAAAAGCTGAATATTCCGTTTCTTGTATTAGAACCAGCGAAAAAAGAATATCGTGAATTAGCGTTATTTGATATTCCAGAATTACTAATTTTCTCACCGTCTGCTTGTACGAATTTTCCAATTAGAATTAACCCATTTGAATTTCCAAGGGGATTAACTTTATCAGAGCATATTAGTAAATTGTGTCAAGTTTTTGAAGGAGCATTTCCAATTGCATCGCCTGCGCCATTTATATTAGACCATGCCATTCAAGCCATTTATGAAAAACATGGGTGGAATGTAAAGGATATTAACATGGGCACAAAATCTTATCCATTAATATCTGAACTATATGATCAATTCGAAAAAGAACTACTGACTACTAATTATGATAGTGAAATTCAAGGAAATATTCGCTCTGTTCTAGAAATGAGAATTGGAAGCTTACTTCGCAGAGAGATGAAGGAAATTTTTGACGTTCCGAAATCCACACTTTCACCGGAAGAATGGCTGACGAAACCAGTTATTATTGAGTTGGAATCACTTGGTGAAGGACTGGCTAATTTTGTGACATTACTGCTTTGCACTTTAATAAGAGAAACATTAAAAGCAAATCCATTAGTGGATAAAGACAAACCTGTTCGTCATGTGATTTTTATTGAAGAAGCACATAACTTAATTGCACCAGAATCACAAGTAAAAAATGGACAAGATTCGAATCCGAAAATTGCAGCAACTGCATTTATTGTAAAAATGCTTGCAGAAGTAAGAGCATTGCGTGAAGGTATTATTATCGCTGACCAGTTGCCGACAGCAATGGCACCGGAGGTTATTAAGAACACAAATATTAAGTTGGTGCATCGTTTAACATCAGCAGATGACCGTGAACTTGTTGGAAGTACAATGTCTGCAAGTCCGCTCCAAATAGAAAATATGGCAACCTATACAAGCGGTCAAGCATTATTTACATATGAAAAATTAATTCGTCCATTTGAAATGCAAGTGAATCTTATAGACATACACGGTGAACACACTCCAAATGACAATGATTTGTATGAAATAATGTTACAAAAGCCAGCATTTTACGCATTATACAAAAAAGAAACGCAAGAACAATGGAATCATATTAAGGAGCAATGTAAAAAACTTCTTAATATTGAGCGAACATTAATTCATAACCTAATTAGTTTTGATTTTATTAAAATGCAATACAAAGAATTTGAAATAAATATAGAATCATTTGCTAAAATATTAGATTTATTAAATGTAATGAAAAGGGTTTACAAATTTGAATGTATATCTATTTCAGAGAAATTTATTGAAAAGAAAAGGAAAGATGAAATGTTAGAAATAATTTCAAATATAGGATTAAAGTATGAAAAAAGTATCTCTAAAATAGTAAATTTATGGAGGAAAGAACATGGCAACTCATAGTATTGATAAGGTGAAAGATAAACAAGGTGACGTTAAACGAAATCTTGATACCAAAAAAGAAGAACTAAATCAGCTTGAAGAACGTAAGCAAGCACTTATGGATTCAGGAAATGACGTTCAGAATTCCGATATGAATGAGCATACAAAAAAGCTTATCATGGATCAGATAAACCAAGCTCTTGAAGAAAATTCGGAAAAGGGAGAAGAACTTTCAATTGAAATGACAGATGATTTAATGTCATTGCAAGATATGAAACAGGAAGTTTTAGAAATGACGGAAAGTACTAAACAGGAACGTCAGAAATTAGAACAAAAAAAACCTGTTTTAGATAGATTTGGATTGGGAAAAAATATTGATACCGCAATATCTGAAATGGATACAGATATGTCACAATTAGAATCTGTTCAAGGCGAATTAATAGAAATCGAACATGAAATAAGCGATGTTGCGCATAAATTAAATAGTTTGTGAATCGAACTTTCATTCCAAATTGAATTAAATTCACAAGCCTTTGCCCCTGTACCTTTAGAACGTAAAGCTACTGAAATGGAAAGTTATATTGTACATAACTGGGCAAGAATTTTAGAAAGTCATGATATTAACTCAGACTTGCACAAAAGCAATCCTAATTATAAAGAAGGATTTGAGTGGCAAATTAATTGTCAACGATGTGTACCAACATATGAAATGAGAAGACGAGGATATAATGTAACAGCTTTACCAGCAAATAAATATAGTTCAGATTATCTTTCTTATTACCCATTTAATGTATGGAAAAATGCTGAAGTTAAAACTTGTTTAGGAACAGGATGCGAACAAATAAAAGATACAATGCAAGAATGGGGAGATGGTTCAAGGGCACAGATAGTGGTTACTTGGAATAATACCAATTCTGGTCATACATTCATTGCAGAACAAGTATATGGAAAAACACAATTTATAGATCCTCAAACGGGAGAAAGTGATGTTTCATATTACTTTGATTCTGTTGCAGATGGAAAAACAAAATTTTGTAGAATAGACAATATAGAAGTATCCAGTAAAATTATTGATTGTTGTAAGGAGGTTAACAATGTTAAGTTTTTATGATGCTTGTAAAATAGCAGTTAATTATTTTTTTGAAAAATACGGTGAAACAGAACTAGCAAAAGCACTTGAAACAAAAGACGCTTGGATTTTTTATTCTGGAAAAGAGAATCAAGATAAGATAGGACACATGGGAATACTAGTGTTTAAAGAAGATGGTGAAATAGAAGACTTTATTCTACCATCTAAAACAAACTTCAAGTTATTAAAAGAAGCTATACCTATTGAAATGAACAGAGAATAATCAAAAACAATATAAAAAATACTTGGATATATACATGTATAGACGATTTTTTATGTAGAACAAAATATATATTATTGTGCTGCTAAAAGTTACCCAAAAACAATAGAAGATAACAAAATATTAAAAAAACTTAAGGAGTAATGTAATGGGATTTATAGTTTTTATAGGTATAATCATTGGGGTATGCGTTGTTGGGAAAAAAAGATACGAATACCAGAGATATAAAAATGAAATAGCTGATGCAGAGTGGAGATTAAGAATGCGGCAGCAAAGTGAAGAAAATGCGCAACGTCGGCTAATACAAGAAAAAAATAAATTATTAAGAGATGAATGGAATGAAGCTGTTACATTAGTTAATAAATATAAAAATGAAGCTGAGCTAGTTATATTTGAACAAAAATGTCTTGACTCAGCAAGCGTTATAACGTTAGACAGTGAATCATTTTGCGGATTTGAAGTGGAGGGAATTAATGGAATTGAATTTTATGAAAAGAAGTGGAATGAATATGATTTTTTGATTGAAAATATAAAAAACCAAGAATATCTTAACGTTCATGCTGAAATTAAAGAGGTTGCTGTAGATAAAATTAAAGAATTTATTATTTCAAGTCTAAAAGAAACAAAATTCGGAAAAGAAATGATTGGAAAAGGCTTAGATGTAAATATAATATATTGCAAATTGTGTGCAATAATCAGTGCAACACATACTAATAAATATGATGAATTATTGAACAACCTTAAGGAATATTTAGATGTTGTTTTTTCAAAAGGTCTTATATTTATCAAACAATTAGAATATGGAAAATTTGAATTACCCTTAAATGACCCGAACGAAATAACCTTTATTCAACAACATGAAACAGAAATCAAAAAAGAGATTAGAGAAAATCTTTCACATGTTACAGATAATGAAGATGATAATTTTATTGGTATGATTCGTGTATTTAATTTAGACTTTTTGAAAAAAATAGCTATACTTATGTGGTATTATGCAATGAGAAAGCCGTTTAGTACTGAAGATTTTTATGAATTATGTGGTTTTTTTGATGAATTTACAGCAACAAAAAACCCTATTTCGGAGAGAATTATTGCTGAAATTTATGCAAAAAATCAAATAGGCGGTTTAGAATTAGTACGTCAAGATATTGACAAATATAATCATGCTATTCTTGAAGGAAAAACATCATATCAAAAATACATAGTTTCAGCGTTAGCATGGATGGAACTATACGATTTGGAACTTAATGTTTTAAAAAACATTGTAAACTCAAAAGGTGAGATAACTGAATCTATGCAAGAACGTCTGTCGTTTTTATCTAATGGAGGAATGACAAATGTTAAAATTTTTGAGATTGCTCCTGAGACTGATTTTTTTTATTATGATAGCTCATCTTGTGAGTGGACATCAAAGGAATTTGACGTTTTTTTCAAAAAATTATCTATGAAAAATATATTGTTAAATTATTCGTTGTCTATAAATATATGGAGGAAAACACTTCCATTAATGGCCGGACAAAAAATTAACAACAGTAATATTTATAAAGAATTTGAAAAAATGATTCAAGACTTTGATGGTGAAATAAAATGTAGCAAAGTTAACGCCAAAGCATTGGATTTGGAGAATATTACTTATAACGAAACTGTATTATTTGAATTTTGTAGTGAACGTAATCGTTGCACATCTATGTTATTTTCCTGTGAAAAATTTGGAAGAAACTTAAATTTACTTATAATTACATTGTTCACACCAGAAGATAAACTCACTATTGAAGATATGAAAAAATATGCATCAGCAATTAAAAAAAATATATATGTTGAGAGTTTTAGAGAATCGATTTTACAATCGATTGATGAAGTTTTAAAAGAAAAGAAACCAATGTATGAAGATTAATCGAAAACTTACACAAAAAGTATAAATAATAATAATTAAAAAGTGAGGATGAAAAATGGCTATTACTGAAGAAGATTTTAACTACTATAGAGAAGAAATGATTAATGGAGATGCAAAAGGAGCATATAATATGGCTTATTGTTATCTAAATGGTGAAGGTGTAGAACAAAATTATAACTTGGGATTAAAATATTTAAAAGTAAGTGCAGGACTGGGATACGTAACTGCAATATATAAGATGTTCTGTTTATATAATGGAATGGAAATAAATGGTTTAATTATTGATAAAGATTATTCTAAAAAAATTGAATATGCAAAAGTTCTATCTTCAGCAAATTTGCTTTTTAATGTTGAACCTGAAGAACAAAAATACATATATATAGGAAAAATAGAATTGGCAGTAAATTATGCTAACTCTGATCGACCACAAATAGAACAAAAAAAAGGATTTATTTTTTTGAAAGAACTTGCAGATATGGGATTCCCAGATGCACAGTATTATACAGCTCTATGCTATATTAATGCTATTGGAACAAACTCGGACTATAATGCCGCCAAACAATACGTTAATAAATGTATGTATAATGAAAAAAATGATGTGTTTGGAAATCAAAATAGTTTTAAAAATGAAGCAAGTAAATTATACTATAACCTATAAATTAAATCTATTAAAATAAATGATATTTTATAATTTATTCACTCCATGAAAAATTAATACGCAAAAAATTTCTGTATGTTCTTTCAAAACATACAGAATTTTTTTGCACTTTTGCAGTTAAGGAGTTAAGAATAATTATACTCGCCTTGCTCGTCTAAGCTTTCAAGATATTCAATCCGCTTTATTAAAAAACTATATGTCTACTTCCGCACACTCTCCATCTCTCAACTTCTCTTAAAATTAACTTATCTCGTTCTACTACTTTCACCTGTTCCACCACCCTAAAAAATAAAATATATATAATAAAAATAAATAAAAAACAAAAATAAAATAACTCTATAATTTCAATATCATGTATGATATGTATTCCACGATGTAATAGAGGGGTCTCGTATGAAATAGGAGACCCCTCTATTACATCGGAATGAAATTATAGCGTATTTACAAGGCTTTCGCCTTTTTATTTATTTTTATGCGCTGTCTTATGTGGTTAGAACACTTTTGTCATGGGTTGGTGGAACAGGTAATTTTTCAAAATCGGACGTGCATAGACAATTTTCTTCTCACATAAAAATGATATGGGAGGTTTTGTCTATGGAAAAGGATACATCACTGACAGAAAAAGAAAATTACAAAGAAGAAAATATATATACCGTGACAATTGATAATAATACATATCATATAATCAGTAAATTCATAGGAACAAATACTTCGAGTAAAATCCTATACGATTTGGCAGTTAAACGAATCCTATATGATGATTCTATATGAATTCATATTTTGAAAAAGTAACAAAATCAACTGGAATTTACTGCTTTTTTGTGCTATAATCAGTACAGAAAATGATATTTGTCCGGTTGGTTTTTGTTGTATTCAAAGGAGGTCAGAAATGGGAATACAACAATTTTATTCTGTCGCTATTTACTGCCGTTTATCGGTTGACGATGGAACTAACTTGGAAAGCATGAGCATTGCAAGTCAAAAAACAATGCTGACAGAATACGTGAAAAAGCAAGGCTGGAAACTGACTGATATTTATGTTGACGATGGTTACAGCGGTGTGAATTTTGAACGTCCCAATTTTCAAAGAATGATACACGATATTGAACAAGGCAGAATCAATCTTGTCATTGTCAAAGATTTGTCCAGATTGGGCAGAAATTACATCATGTGCGGACAGTACACAGAAATCTATTTCCCAGAAAAGAATGTACGCTTTATTGCCTTGAATGACGGGATTGATACCCTTTATTCCAACAACGACATTGCGCCGTTCAAAAATATCCTAAACGATATGTACGCAAAGGATATTTCGGTAAAAATACGTTCTTCTCTGCATGCAAAGGCAAGAAAAGGCGAATTTCTTGCGCCCTATGCGCCATACGGCTATTGGAAAAGTCCAGAAGATAAGCATATTTTGATAATCAATGAGGAAATCGCACCGCATATCAGAAGAATGTTTGAATTAAGTTCTTCCGGAGTTTCAACAAAGAAAATTGCTAAAATTCTGGAAGAAGATGGAGTTTTAACACCTTTGGACTATCGAAATTCTAAAAAGAATTCGGTCAATGGTACATTTCAAAAGAAATATACTTGGGACGGCGCTGTTGTTAGGTGGATTTTAAGAAATCCGGTATATGCCGGACACAATGTGCAATGCAGAAAACGTGTACAGTCTTACCGTACAAAGAAAATTGTACCGAATAAGCGTGAAGACTGGATTATTGTGGAGAATACCCATCAAGCAATCGTCAGTCAAGAATTGTTTGACACTGTACAAAAGTCGCTTGACGGAAGATTACGTTTTGTTAAAAGAACAGGCAAACCGCAGATATTTTCCAAACTGTTCTACTGTGCGGAATGCGGTTACAGTATGCTCCATCACGACAGAACAAATTATCCGAAATACTATTCTTGCGGAAAGTATCGCACAGACGGTACAAAAGCTTGTACTTCTCATCATATTACATATGAAAACCTTTACAAAATAGTATTGGAAGACATACAAAGGCATGTAAAGTTGATTGAAGAAGACGAGGGAAAAGCCATTCAGGAAATTCTTTCTGTGAAATGTTATGCGGAAGAAAAACAGCTTGCCAAAGCCAAAAAGGAATTGAAACAAGCAAAGAAACGTCTGGAAGAAATGGACGCTCGTATTAAACGAGTGTATGAAGATAATCTCAGCGGAAAAATACCGGATGATTTGTTTTCGGTGTTTATCACAGATTATCAGAATGAAAAGCAAACACTGACAGAAACAGTTCATACACTGGAAGACGAGGTTAGTACGATTCAAGAAAACAGGACGGACGTTTCAAGATTTATTGCACTGTTAAAAGAGTACGCAAACATTACAGTACTTGACAGACAAACTTTAACTACGCTTATTGATAAAATTATAATCAGTGAGGATAAAAGTCAGCAAGGTAAAAAGAATAAAGAACAAACTATTACTATTTATTACAAATTTGTTGGAGCAGTTTAGTGGGCTTTCGTTCCTTTGACAATATTACAGCGATGAAGAAAATTATACAATATCAGACGATGTTTTATGAAAGTACCAAAGATACCCAAAAACAGCTTGACAGAAGAAATAAAGGAAATTGTAAGCTTGTGTGAACAACTTGCACCGGAATACGGAGAAAAGGCATCATGGTTTTTACCTTCGGAATCGGATGAAGAAATTACTAAATGAGAAAACGAAAACAACATATCCATTCCAGAAACATATAAAGAATGGTTGGCGTTTTCATCTGAAGTAAATATATTAAACACCATTGCTCATTTTTATCCACCCTGCAAGTTTAGAATTAATTCTAAACTTATATCTGATGATCTGGACAAAATCTTTGTTCCTCAAAATCTAATGGAGATGTATTATAATTTTATTCTAAAACAAATCGTATTGTCATCTTTTCTTATTGCCCGAATATCTCCGTGATGCCGATGAACAATAGACTGAGCTATTGATAAACCTATTCCAAATCCCGATCCGGAGGTCCTTGCTTTATCCGAGCGGTAAAAGCGATCAAACAGTTTATCCAAATCTGTTTTATTTACATTATCAAACGTATTGCTGACGGTAATTACAGGGTGTTTTTTATAATGAAGTTCAAGTCTGATCTCACCGGATTCATCGCAATACTTTATTGCATTATCAAGCAGAATTGACACAAGTTGACGTACCTCGGATTCGCATCCGTAATATAGCACATTATCAATAATTTCAGATGATATTTTTTTGCCTTTCAAATTTGCCAACTCAGAAAATTCAGAATATACATCATTTACCGCCTCGCTCAGATTAAAGCTTTCAAAGCCTTCATTTTGCTTTTCTTCGTCCATTCGTGAAAGGGTGACAAGTTTATTTACAAGCGCGCTCATTTGCTGTCCCTCATAGCGGATATCGTCAAGCCATTCGTTCTTCCCAAGCTCTGATTCGGCAATATCTACGTTTGTAAGTATCAGCGTAAGCGGCGTTTTCAATTCGTGATTAGCGTCTGTGACAAACTGTTTCTGCTTTTCATAGCTTTCAGCAGCAGGTCTGACAGCGAATTTTGACAGAATGATAATCAGCACAACTACCGCTAATCCGCTGATCGCAAATGTGCCTGCCGTTGACAACATATAGGAAATATTCATAGAACGAAACATACTGCCGTTTATAAAGACAACGGTGGGATTTCCGTTAGTTTCGTAAATTTTATAACGGTAATCATTATACCAGCCTCGTTCTTTGTTTTTTTCAACAACTATATCTGCCCATTGTTTGGCATTTTCTTCTGAAACACTGGAAATAAACGTTGTATCTACCTTGCTGATCCGTTCCGATTTATCATAATAAACGATAAAATATCTGATTGAAAACGGAGTTTCCTGATCAATAAAATCGGGCATAGGCCGGCTATGCTCAATATTATTGAATTCCGGTGTGGGCTGTTCGGGAAACGCTCCGCCGTTCTCCGAAATAATATCGCACATCATATCTATCATGTTATTCTGTTTTATGCGATTACTTGCGAAAATAACTCCAATCATAATAAGCAATACAGTTAAAAAAGATGCGGTGCATATCAGTATAAACTTACGTCTTAAACTGTATATCATGTCTGAACCTCCAGAATATATCCAGCGCCGCGGATAAATCTGATTTCAACAGGAGCTTTTATACTGTTTATCTTTTTTCTAAGATTGGAAATGTGCGTCCACACAACGCTTATATCGCAATTCGTATCCCATCCCCATATATGGGATATGATACTTTCTGTCGAAATGATGTAATTTGGACGCTGTATAAGCATTTCCATGATCTGGAGCTCTTTTCCGCTTAGTATAACATTTAGTGCATTGCACGAAAGCTCATATGTTGAACAATTCAGATTCAAACCGTTAAACTTAATTATATTTGGAACGTAGTTATTCTTTCTTCTCAGCATAGCCCGTACCCTTGCAAGCAGCTCCGAGGTTGAAAACGGCTTTGAAAGATAATCGTCCGCGCCTGCATCAAGTCCTTCAACACGCTGATATACTTCTGTCTTTGCAGTCAGAAACATTGCAGGCGTATCGATATTCTGTTTTCTGAGAAGCTTCAGAACCTCAACACCGTCAAGTCCAGGCATCATAACGTCAAGTACAAGACCGTCATAATTATTGGTGAGTGCATAATCGAGAGCGTCGTTTCCGTTTGATACGCCGTCAACGATAAACTGATTTTTTTTAAAAATATGCAATAGTGATTTCAGCAGTCTTGCATCGTCCTCTGCAATTAAAATTCTCATAGGACAGCCTCCTTTATATTTATAATATCATATTATCCTGAAGATAAGCTAAAGAAAAAAGCATAATTTTATGAAAATTCAAGACAACGCCGCACTTATTAATCGTGTAACGTTGCCTTGAATTGTTTTAGATATTATTAAGACGTATGAAGCGCGTCAATCGGCTGTAATTTTGAAGCCTTTGCGGCGGGATAGCTGCCAAATCCAACGCCTATTACAGCGCAGAACGCAATAGCCGCAAAAGCAATAGCGCGGTTTATGTCCGCAGCGCTGCCGGTAAGGAAATTATATCCGCTGACAATCAATACGGATAGTCCAAGACCGATAAGACCGCCTAATACGGAAAGTATGCATGCCTCGCATAGGAACTGAGTAAGGATATGCCTGCGTTTAGCTCCTATTGCTTTACGAATGCCGATTTCCCGTGTACGTTCTGTTACGGAAACAAGCATAATGTTCATGATACCGATACCGCCGACTACAAGAGATATTGCCGCTATGCCGCCGAGAAGCAGACTCATTGTACTGTTCACATCATCCATAGCGTCTAAAACTTCCGATTGATTGTTTACTGAATATGCGTCTTCATCTTTTGTCAGACTATACAGATAGCTTTCAATATAGTTTACAGCCCTTTCAACAGTATCGGCGCCGGAAGATTTCACATAAAAGCTTGAAATTGTATTACTGCCCGTTATTTTTCCGGCGGTAGTAATCGGAATAAGAATACTGGAATTATCCGAACCGACAAGACTGCTTCCCTGTTCTTCAAGCACTCCGACTACTTTGTATAATTTGTCGTTTATTGTAATAGTACCTCCCGCCGCGTCCCATGTACCGAATAAATCTGCCGCTACATCCGTACCGATAACGGCAACGTTTGTGTTCCACTCAATATCCGATTGCTTAATTAATCTGCCTCTTTGAATAACGGCCTCTTGAACATCAAAGTAACTTTCCGTCACACCTATAACAGAATATGAGCCGGATTCAGAATTTTTCTTTGCGGTTTGATTACTTGAAATTACAGGCGCCACAGTATCAATCAATCGGTTTTCCGAAAGATCTTCCAGCTCCTCTAATGCAAGGCTTATTTCTTTATCAATAATCTGTGCTGTAATTTTATCGGAGCCCATATCTGAAATACTGTTCGTAATACCGCTTGCCGCTCCCTGTGTAATGGAAACCAGTATAACTACAGCCATCACGCCTATAATAATTCCGAGCATTGTAAGCAAAGAGCGCAGTTTATTGTTGTATATCGATTTGAGAGAAAGCTTAATGATTTTCCACGTCATAATTTTCGCCTCGCTTCATCAGTCAGCATTCCGTCATGAACATACACTTTTCTTGCCGCCTGGTTTGCAACATTAATGTCATGAGTAATCAGCACGATTGTATTTCCCTGTTTCCACAAGCTCTGTATGATATCCATTATCTCTTTGCTTGATTCAGAATCCAGATTTCCGGTAGGCTCATCTGCAAGAATAATAGACGGCCGATTGGCAAGTACCCGTGCTATAGCCACCCTCTGCTGCTGTCCTCCTGAAAGCTGCGACGGTTTATGATATATTCTGTCAGAAAGTCCTACTTGTGCCAGTGTTTTCAGTACGCGTTCCTTCCGTTCTGCTTTTGGTATTTTATGATATAAAAGCGGCATTTCAACATTTTCGTATGCAGTCAAATCTGAAAGCAGATTAAACTGCTGAAATATAAATCCGATTTTTGTGCCTCTGATTTCACTGAGTTCATTTTCAGTACAGTCATCCACATAATCGCCGTCAAGAATATAATCGCCGCTGTCCGGAATATCAAGACAGCCAATAATATTCATAAGAGTGGATTTTCCGCTGCCGGACGGTCCAAGTATAGATACAAATTCATGAGGCTTAACGTGAAGATTTATATTTTTGAGTACCGGAACCTCAACTTCTCCCAAATCGTAAGATTTACAGATATTTTTCAAACGAATCATT
>OHJT01000936.1_pt1 | contig 18638 bp, 16 predicted proteins | sample 1568651 | NCBI WGS metagenome assembly OHJT01 (sample SAMEA3879608, study PRJEB24766) | human gut metagenome | biome: human-associated habitat; feature: feces | place: USA | collected 1985/1987 | reverse complement strand
CTTCAGGACGAGATGGAGCGCACTGTCCGCATCGAGGGGGAGTCCTTCAGCCTGATCCTGGTATAACGGAAGACGAATGTGTTCCCATTCTGGAGAGAACGTCCGGATTGGTTTTTAACCGCGATTTCTTTGCCGGATATTCGCCGGAGCGTATTAATCCGGGAGACAAGGAACATACGGTGGAGAAGATTATGAAAGTGACATCCGGTTCCACTCCCGAAGCCGCAGAGAAGGTCGATGCCCTATACCGATCGGTTATCCAGGCTGGAACCTTTCCGGTATCCAGTATCAAAGTGGCGGAGGCAGCCAAAGTGATCGAAAACTCCCAGCGTGATATCAATATCGCTTTTATGAACGAACTGTCGAAGATTTTCCATCTGATCGGTATCGATACGAACGAAGTGCTGGCGGCAGCTGGGACGAAATGGAACTTCCTGCCTTTCAAGCCCGGTCTGGTCGGAGGGCATTGCATAGGGGTTGATCCTTACTACTTGATCCGTAAAGCTGAGGATTACGGTTTCCATCCGGGACTGATCCTGTACGGACGTCGTATCAACGATACGATGGGCGAATATATTGCCGGTCGCGTCGTGAAGTGCATGATCAAAAAAGATGTTCCGGTGCGGAATGCGGAAGCACTGGTTTTAGGCTTTACCTTCAAGGAAAACTGTCCCGATGTGCGTAACTCCAAAGTCGGTGATGTCGTTCGTTATCTCGGTGACTACGGTATCAACGTGACGATCTGTGATCCTTGGGCACGTCCGGATGACGTCCGGCGCGAGTATGGCTTGAATGTCCTGTCCACTTTGCCGGACAAGAAGTTCGACGTTGTCATCTTGGCGGTCGCACATACCGATTTCCTGTCACTGGACATTCCGGAGCTGGTAAAGGAGCACAGCGTGGTATATGATGTGAAAGGCTGTCTGAATCCGGCTTGGGTAGATGATCGTCTGTGAGTTATTTCCGTCCGAAGTCTGCCGGGATCTCTCCCCATTCCGAAGTTTCCCATTTTAGGATAGGAGTGGTATAGGTATTGGTTTTGAGCCACTTTTCAGCTCGTTCGATCATATCGAAGATCGGTTCGTTCTCTGGTACGCGCTCTAAGAGTGTCTTGCATTTCTTCTTTTTTACCCAACCGATGGCGTTCCGACTGTCCGAATAGATCGGAAGGCTGCTTCCTTTCTGTTTCAGTAGGGCAAGTCCGTGTACCAAAGCCAAGAATTCACCGATGTTGTTCGTCCCTTTTTTTAACGGCCCGATCCGGAAGATCTCTTGCATGGTCGGCGGATAGACGCCTCGGTATTCCATGTTTCCCGGATTCCCGCTACAAGCAGCATCCACACAAAGGCTTTCCCAGATCGGTTTCCCGACCGGAGTTTTTGGAGTCAGGCCTGCAGCCGCTTTGGAGGAAGACGCTGTTTTCAGATAATGCTCGTATCCTTTTTCAAAGGCTTTCGTTGCCTCCTCTTTGGTTTCGAACGATTTATATTTTGCTCCGTCCTGTCCGTCCACCTGCGCTTTGCATTCGCCCCAGTTGTCATATACGCCCGGAGTGATACCTTTCCATACTACATAATATTTGTTTTTTGCCATTGTTCTCTGTTTAATAAGTCCTTGTCCGACTTCTCCTTCTTCCGGTAGGAAATCGATTCTATCCTTTGGGAAAATGCCTTCGGCTTGCCGGATAAGTTTGTTTTTTCGGCATCTAATCGCTTACCGACAATTATCAGCAAACCTGTCGACAATTACCGACAGGCAAATCGTTGGGCATGGAATCGAAGAAGTATGCGGTCAAAGATAAAAATTTATCCGGCACAAAACAGAACTTCTTAACGGAAAAAGTTTACATTTGCAGGAAACAATCATATAGATATGAAGCGTATATTTCTGATTGGATATATGGGAGCCGGAAAAACCACTGTGGGAAAAGTGCTGTCCCGGCAGTTGGAACTCTCGTTTATCGATCTGGACCACTATATAGAAGGTCGCTACCATAAGACCGTCGGGCAGCTTTTTGCCGAGAAAGGGGAAGATGCGTTCCGGGATATCGAGCGAAGGATGCTCCGCGAAGTCGCCGCTTTTGAAGATGTCCTGGTATCGACCGGAGGCGGTGCTCCTTGTTTTTTCGATAATATGGAGTTTATGAATGGGGCCGGACAGACCGTTTACCTGAAAGTCTCGGTAGAGGAACTGGCGAAGCGTTTGGAGCTCTGCAAATCGACCCGCCCGATACTGGAGGGTCGTTCGGGTGACGAATTGAGAGCCTTTATTGCCGAAAGTCTGGAGAAAAGGGAACCTTTCTATTCGAAAGCGTCGATTGTGTTCGATGCGGAAGAGATGATGACCGATCAGGATGTATATAAGATATCACAAGAACTGGCAACACGATTATAGAGTTGAGAGTTGAAAGTGAAAACTGGCACAACCTTAACTTTCAACTCTCAACTCTCAACTATTAAATTATGGATAGACAAGGGCAGGGGGCTTATATCCCGCAGGAGCTATTAAAAGAACTCAGTAAGGCGAGTAATCGCTTACTGATAGGTATACCCTGTGAACGGGTAGAAGGAGAGTGCCGTCTGGCTCTGACTCCCGAAGCGGTCGACATGCTGACCGACCGTGGGCATCGCGTTCTGGTGGAAGCCGGGGCGGGCCTGGGGATCAATTACTCCGATAACCATTATTCGGAAGCGGGAGCCGAGATTGTGGCGACTCCGGCCGAGGTGTATCAGGCGGACATCATCCTGAAAATCTTGCCGCCGCTGACTGCCGAGGTGATGATGATGAAGCCGCGTACTACGCTGTTTTCAACCGTCCAGTTCAATACCTTTTCGCATGAAGCCTTCGAACTGATGATGGCTAAACGGATTACAGCTGTCGCCTATGAACTGTTGGCTGATGACAAACAGCGCTGTCCGGTCCTGAATGTGATCTCTGAGATAGAAGGAACAGCCTCTATCACGATCGCTTCCGAGTTGTTGAGCAATACGCAGGGCGGAAAAGGGATCTTGTTAGGAGGCATACCGGGCGTTTCACCGACCGAGGTCGTGATTATTGGAGCCGGTAATGCCGGGACTGTCGCCACCCGTGCCGCTATGGCACTGGGTGCTTCCGTGAAGGTGTTCGACGACGATATAAACAAGCTTCGGACTATCCAGCAGGTATTGGGGCAAGGCTTGTTCACTTCCACCTTCCATCCGAATGTGCTGCAAAACGCTTTCCGTAGTGCCGACGTGGTGATCGGGGCGATGCGTTACATCAATACGCGTCACCGGTATATCATCGCCGAAGATATGATCCGTATCATGAAACGCGGTGCATTAGTTATTGACCTCAGGATCAATCAGGGAGGTTGTTTTGAGACGACCTGTTGCCTCTGTCCTTCCGATCCGGCTGTTTTCGAACAGTACGGCGTACTGCACTATTGCCGGCAGAACATCAGTAACCGTGTGGCGCGTACCACTTCGATGGCACTGAGCAATATCTTCGTCCCGATGCTTTTCCTGCTGGGCGATGCCGGTGCCGTGCAGGGGATGATCAAGAGCGACCCGGGATTCAAGAACGGAGTCTACATGTATTGCGGTAAGCCTGTTAACAGCTACGTTTCCAATCGATTCGGTTTATCATCGAATAATATCGATCTATACCTCTCTGCGTTTTAACCCATAAAAGTTTTGAACTCGCAAAGTTTATTCTTTACTTTGCGATGATCTTAAATATCAACAAGCGATTAAGCTAATATTAAGTATATTATGGCAGAACAGACAAAAGTAACAACTCTGGAAAAGGTTGTCATCCGTTTTTCGGGCGATTCCGGTGACGGTATGCAGCTGACTGGAACAATCTTTTCCAATCTGTCGGCTATTTTTGGGAATGAAATCTCTACATTCCCTGATTATCCGGCAGAAGTGCGTGCTCCTCAAGGAACACTTAGTGGTGTATCAGGTTTCCAGGTTCATCTGGGATCCCGTAAAATTTTTACTCCCGGCGATAAGGCGGACGTGCTGGTCGCAATGAACCCCGCTGCGCTGAAAGTGAATGTGAAAAACCTGAAACCCAATGCGATCATTTTGATCGATACGGATTCGTTCCAGAAGAGTGACTTGGACAAGGCGCAATTCACGACAGACGATCCGTTCCGGGAACTCGGGCTTGGCGGAGTGCAGGTCGTGGCGGCTCCTATCTCGACAATGGTGAAAGACGGCCTGGCTGAATTCGGCCTGGATAACAGGCCAATATCAAGGCGCTGACAGACGGCTACAACTACGGACACAATATCCATGCTTCAGTCTCCACTTACCGCATCGAAAGTAAGAAGGCTGCACCAGGTTTTTATACTGACGTGAACGGTAATAAGGCCACATCCTACGGGTTGATCGCTGCTGCGGAGAAGGCCGGCTTACGGTTGTTCCTCGGAAGCTACCCGATCACTCCGGCCACCGATATCCTGCATGAGTTGTCAAAGCATAAGGAGCTTGGTGTCATCACTGTTCAGGCGGAAGATGAAATTGCCGGTATCTGTACTTCCATCGGAGCCAGCTTTGCCGGTTGCTTGGCTGCGACTTCCACATCCGGTCCCGGTCTGGCGTTGAAGAGCGAAGCGATCGGTTTGGCCGTGATCGCCGAACTGCCGCTGGTTGTTATTGATGTGCAGCGTGGTGGTCCTTCTACGGGTATGCCGACCAAGAGCGAACAAACCGACTTGATGCAGGCGCTTTACGGACGTAACGGTGAAAGTCCGGCTGTCGTGATTGCTGCTTCGACTCCGACAGACTGTTTCGATGCCGCTTACTGGGCAGGAAAGTTGGCCCTCGAACATATGACTCCTGTCATCCTGTTGACGGATGCCTTCATCGCCAACGGTTCTTCCGCATGGAAGCTGCCGAACTTGGCTGAATATCCGGAAATCAAACCGAATTATGTCTCCAACTACGATGCGAGTGAAAAAGTATGGAAAGCGTATCGCCGCGACAAGGAAAGCCTGGTTCGCTATTGGGCTATTCCGGGAACCGAGGGCTTTGCCCATCGTCTGGGCGGTCTTGAAAAAGACTATGAAACAAGCGCTATCTCGACAGACCCCGTCAACCACCAGAAGATGGTTATCACCCGCCAGGCCAAGATCGACAAGATTGCCGATTATATCCCCGAACTGGAAGTGATCGGAGACCCCGATGCAGACCTGCTGATCGTCGGATGGGGCGGAACATACGGACACCTCTACGAAGCAATGGAAACTATGCAGGAGCAGGGAAAGAAGGTTGCTCTGGCTCACTTCAAGTTCATCAGTCCGCTGCCTAAGAACACGGCTGAAGTGCTGAGCAAATACAAGAAGGTGGTCGTTGCCGAACAGAACAACGGGCAGTTTGCCAACTATCTGCGTGGTAAAGTGACGGGATTCAATCCGTACCGTTTCAACCGCGTAAAGGGACAACCTTTTGTCGTAGCGAGATTAGTTGAGGAATTCACGAAAATATTGGAGGCTTAAAAGATGGCAACTGAAGAAGTAAAATTTCAACCGAAAGATTATAAGAGCGATCAGTATGTACGCTGGTGTCCGGGTTGTGGAGACCATGCCGTGTTGAACTGCTTGCACAAAGCAATGGCCGAAGTAGGAGTGGCTCCTCATAATATGGCTGTTATCTCTGGTATCGGATGTTCTTCCCGTTTACCTTATTATATGAACACATACGGTTTCCATACGATTCATGGTCGTGGTGCTGCTATCGCTACCGGCGTGAAGACGGCTCGTCCGGACTTGAGCGTCTGGTTGATTACAGGTGACGGCGACTGTCTGGCCATCGGTGGTAACCATTTTATCCATGCTGTCCGCCGCAATGTGGACCTGAATATCGTATTGTTCAACAACAAGATATACGGCCTGACGAAGGGACAGTATTCTCCGACTTCCGACCGTGGTTTCGTTTCCAAGAGCTCTCCTTACGGGACGGTCGAAGATCCGTTTATCCCGGCTGAACTGGCTTTGGGTGCCCGTGGTAATTTCTTTGCCCGTGTGATCGATGTGGATCTGAAGAATACGACCGAAGTGTTGGCTGCTTCTGCCCGCCATAAAGGTGCTTCCGTGACTGAAGTGCTGGTGAACTGTGTGATCTTTAACGACGGTATCCATAAAAAGATTGTCGATAAGGAATTTCGTGCCGACCGTACGATTTTCTTGCGCCATGGCGAAAAGATGTTGTTCGGCAAAGACAATGAAAAGGGTATCGTGTTGGAAGGCCTGAAACTTAAAGCCGTAACGATCGGTCAGGATGGTTATACGCTGGATGATGTTTTGGTACATGATGCACATGAAAAGGATAACACCCTGCACATGATGCTTGCCATGATGAGCGGGGATATGCCAGTTGCTCTCGGTGTGATCCGCGATGTGGATGCTCCGACCTACGACGAAGCCGTACACCAACAGATCGAAGAAGTCCAGGCCAAGAATCCGATCCGTAACCTGCAGGATTATCTGATGAGCGGAGAAATCTGGAAAGTAAAGTAAGGCGGTAAGCCGATCTGTGATAAGAAAAGCTGTAAACCTTGAAAAAAGATGCAAGGGTTTACAGCTTTTCTTATTTATATTTCTATCTTTGTGAAACAAAAGGGTATAGCAATGAAGACAACAGCCGAAATCATAGAAATCCTGAGAGATTACAAAGCCCGTTCCGCCGAAAAATACGGAATCGAAACATTGGGCCTTTTCGGTAGCGTGGCTCGTGGTGAACAGAATGAGAAGAGTGACATCGATGTTTTTATTAAGTTGAGAAAAACAAGTTATTACACATTGATGGATATAAAAGATGATTTAGAACAAGTTTTCAGGCAAAAAGTCGATTTAATAACCTTGCATGAAACAATGCGTGCTTTGTTTCGGCGTAAAATAGAACAGGATGCAATTTATCTTTAAGGATCAAATAACAGATAAGCTTCTTTTTGTTATACAAAGATTTGAATTGGCATTGAAACGAACTTCCGATGTTGCAGACTGCGATGATTTGCTTCGTACTCCGGAGGGTGTCGATTTATTTGATGCAACTTGCATGAGAATACAGACTATCGGTGAGGCATTGAAACAAATAGATACTGAAACAAAGGAGAAGTTGCTAGTCTATTATCCGGGAATTCCCTGACGCAAGATTTTTGCCATGCGAAATATTATTTCTCATGAATATTTGTCTGTTGACCCGGAGATTATAACCGATATCGTTAAACATAATTTATCCCCTCTGCTTGTCGTTCTTTACCGCATCCAGGATGACTTAAATGCCGGGAAACACGATGCTATTTTTGGATAAAAGTGTCTGATTTGTAAATTCTATGTTACAAAATGGTAGGGTTTGATGTTAACGGCATGGAAAAGAATAATTATTACTGAAAAATTTCCTTAATTCGATATGTACTATGAAAATTTGTATTACTTTTGTACCGCGATTAACAAGGCGAGGGAACAGCAAGTAAAAACAAAGATGATTTGCCTTGTGTTTTAACATTGAGTAGAGAGAAAAGTTATATAAAGTCAATCAATTAAATTAATTTCAAGATGGCTACATTAGATTTAAGCAAGTACGGAATTAAAGATGTGAAGGAAGTTCTTCATAATCCGTCTTACGATGTTCTGTTCGCAGAAGAAACAAAACCGGGTTTGGAAGGCTTTGAAAAAGGTCAGGTAACTGAACTGGGTGCTGTAAACGTGATGACTGGTGTTTACACAGGTCGTTCTCCTAAAGATAAATTTTTCGTAAAGAACGAAGCCAGCGAAGATTCAGTATGGTGGACTTCTGAAGAATATAAAAACGATAACAAGCCTTGTTCTGAAGAAGCTTGGGCTGATCTGAAAGCTAAAGCTGTAAAAGAATTGTCTGGCAAACGTCTGTTCGTTGTCGATACTTTCTGCGGTGCTAACGAAGCAACTCGTATGAAAGTTCGTTTCATCATGGAAGTAGCATGGCAGGCACACTTCGTAACTAACATGTTTATCCGCCCGACAGCAGAAGAGCTGGCTAACTACGGAGAACCTGATTTCGTATGTTTCAACGCTTCTAAAGCAAAAGTTGACAACTACAAAGAATTAGGCTTGAACTCTGAAACTGCTACAGTTTTCAACCTGAAGACGAAAGAACAGGTGATCTTGAACACTTGGTACGGTGGTGAAATGAAGAAGGGTATGTTCTCTATCATGAACTACATGAACCCGTTGCGTGGTATCGCTTCTATGCACTGCTCCGCTAATACGGATAAAGAAGGCAAGAGCTCTGCTATCTTCTTCGGTCTGTCTGGTACAGGTAAGACAACTTTGTCTACTGACCCGAAACGTCTGTTGATCGGTGATGACGAACACGGATGGGATAACGAAGGTGTATTCAACTACGAAGGTGGTTGCTACGCTAAGGTTATCAACCTGGATAAAGAAAGCGAACCGGATATCTACAACGCTATCAAACGTGACGCTCTTCTTGAAAACGTTACAGTAGATGCTAACGGTAAAATTGACTTCGCTGATAAGAGCGTTACAGAAAACACTCGTGTTTCTTATCCTATCTATCACATCGATAATATCGTTAAACCGGTATCTAAAGGCCCGGCTGCAAAACAAGTTATCTTCTTGTCTGCTGATGCATTCGGTGTATTGCCTCCGGTATCTATCCTGAACGCTGAGCAAACTAAATATTACTTCTTGTCTGGTTTTACAGCTAAATTGGCTGGAACAGAACGTGGTATTACTGAGCCGACTCCTACATTCTCTGCTTGTTTCGGTGCTGCTTTCTTGTCACTGCACCCAACTAAATATGCAGAAGAGCTGGTTAAGAAAATGGAGAAATCCGGTGCTAAGGCTTACTTGGTTAACACAGGTTGGAATGGTTCCGGCAAACGTATCTCTATCAAAGATACTCGTGGTATCATCGACGCTATCCTTGACGGTTCTATCGACAAAGCTCCTACTAAGATTATTCCTTTCTTCGACTTTGTTGTTCCTACAGAACTTCCTGGAGTTGATCCGAAAATCCTTGACCCACGCGACACTTATGAATGTGCTTGCCAATGGGAAGAAAAAGCAAAAGACCTTTCTGCTCGTTTCATCAAGAACTTCGCTAAGTTCGAAGGTAACGAAGCTGGTAAAGCTTTGGTTGCTGCCGGCCCAAAACTCTAAAACGGCCTGTTGTTTCTAAGATAACTTAAGAAACCAATTATATGGATAAGGAGAGAATCTTTGATTCTCTCCTTATTTTTTATATCTCCAGAAAAGACAAAATAACTTGTAAACAATACCTTTCCATCCTTTATTTGAAATTTGCAGGACTATATTTTAAGTTTAAAAGTACCGCTTAGGCTCTAAAAATCAAAGAAAAAGCCACATTATCTTCTAAATCTCGAAATAAAAGAATAATTTCTCAATAATAAATTTTAAGTAAGATATTAATTCTTATTTTTGCAGCTTACTCTCAAACTAAGATGAAATTAAGATTCACTGCCTTAATCTTACTGCCTGCCATTTTCATCATTGCATCATGCAGTAACGATGAAAACGTAGACTATCCGGAAATGCAAGAGACCACTTCTCAGATTTCCCTTGCCATAGCGCCTTCTATCGAACAAAGCGAAATACCGATGGTACGTGCCAACAGTTCCACCTCACGCGGTTTATACGCCATCAATGTATATTGGCAGGGCAAGGGCTTGACAAGCTACCAGCCCTATGTTTCCGGCTTATTCAACGACGTCAGCCAAATAGACATTAGCCTCATCGATGGATACAAGTACCGCTTTGACTGTTCTTTCTTAGAAGAAAGCGAACTTCCCTATTCCATTTCAGAAAACGGAATCACTAAATACGGTCGTCCTTTTGCCTTGGCAAAAGACGGTAATATCTATGCGCCTGTCACCAATAAATTGACAGTATCCTTGGCTCCATTCGATACCAACAACCAGTTTTATCAGGGAGCATACTCCGGCAGTACGGAAACAGAAAAAGGAGTGGTACTTCCATATCCATCCAACCACCGCTATTATGGAAGTAATACAGTTGACCTCACCCGAACCACCGAATCCCATGTTGTCGTAAATATAGAATTACGCCGGGCGTACTGTAACCTGTTGTTCGAATCCAAAGATATCCCTCAAGGAGATAAAATAGAAGTAACTTTATCCGGTACCAATCGGGCTTTCTATATCACTGGCACCGGAGGAGAAAACATCATACAATCGGAAGAACGCCTGTTGGCACTTAATAAAACTGCCGATCGCTGGGGAGGCACGATCAATACCAGTGAATCGGTAGGCATCACCGTGCAATACTACTCTTCAACCACTCATGAATGGCGTCTTATCTATCAGAATTCTCCCAGTATCACCTTAAAACGAAACAAACGGAACATAATCAAATTCGTCAATATAGACCAGGCAACCGGAGAAGGTAACATCCATATGGGCGAAGGTGAAATAGCCGGTTCGCCCACTGATTCGGAATACCAGGAAATCTCTTAAAACAATCAACAAAACATAATATTATCATGAATTACTCAAAAAAATTATCCGTAGCTGCCATTCTGACTATTGCAATGCTAAGCTCATGTATTAAAGACAAGGATCTGTCACAGATCACAAACAAGCCCGAAACTTATTCGGAAGTAGCTCTCAGCATCGGAGGTGAATGTAATACTACCGAAACGCCAATGTCACGTGCATCGGATCAGATAAGGGAAGTCTATGGTATCACCGTATCACAATGGATCAGAGATACAGGAGGCCGGCTGCAAAGCAAACCTTATGCTTACGGAATATTTGACGACGTGAGTAACCTAAAGCTAAATCTGCTGGACGGCTATAAATACCGTGTCGCCTGCACCATGATAGAGAATGCCAAAGATTCTCTACAACATAAAGACAACAAATTTGCACGTCCTTTCTCACTCGACCGTAATGGAGAAGTATTTGGAGAAATAAAGAACCAATTCTTTCTTGCAGACCAGCCGGATGGTTCACAACTTTTCCTTTTCGATGCAGATAACAGCAAAATAGGAACAAAATACCAAAATGGTATCTCACGCCCTTACATCAAGCGATATCACGGGGTCATCGATTCATTGGAAACAAAAACCACAGGCAATGAACTTGAATTGTACCGTCGCTATTTTGCCGTTAAATTCATAGCAAACGGTTTACACAAGAACTACCGACTGGAAATTCAATTGGACGATTCTCCGAAATGGATCCTGACACCGGAAAAAAATGAGACAGAATACACCTACGTCTCTTTTAAATCTCTAACCGGAAAAGTTATAACGAATAACATACTCTCTGAAAATGCATCTTTCAAGGTCGAGCTTTTTAAAGGAGACGAAAGTCAAGGAAAAGAAATCATGAAATACAACCGTTCTTTCAAACGAAACTACAGATCGACGATTGCCATCAGTGACATAGACAACTTCGGTACAGATGCCGGCTTAAGTATCAAAATAGCCGACGAAGGCGAATTAGAAGATGACCCGGTTACCGACCTGCCATGGCAAGGAGGAATCTGATAAAATCAGACAATACCTCATTATATAATCACTGTATATAAAACATAATACTCCTCTATTTATGTCAGATATATCATAGATAGGCATCAGTATATATTTTAGTCCTCACAACATCCGGATGTTTCGGGTAACAACATCCGGGTGTTTTAACCAACAACATCCAGATGTTGTGCATATAAGAAATATATATCCTATAACATAAGAATCTTTTCCTTTGTACACTAAAAGTACACTAAAACACATTAGACACTTATAACACTAAAACACAATGACTTATTACTAATTATCAAATACATAATATCCTTAAAAACTCTCTTAACAACAAATAACCATCCTCCATAAAACAGATACCAACATAGAAAAAAACACATAAAAGCACCTGCTCCCCCTTCCGGACAAAACATATTTTATAGATAAAAGAGCAAAAACCGCAGAATTTTACATTCTTCTTTACCTCTTTCTACAAACGAAATCAGTTATTTTTGCGACCAATGACCAAAATCCCGGAAACATAAAAATACGAATTCCATGAATTTGAAAACGAACCTCCTTATCTGCCTGCTATTAGGATTGTATACCCTGAATATCACTGCTACCGAACGCAAAAAGTATAACTTCAACAGCGAATGGCGCCTGCACATAGGAGATGATGCCAATGCTTATCAACAGGAATATAATGACAATCATTGGCTACAGGTAACCCTACCCCGTGCCTTCAACGAGGATGAGGCATTCAAACTTTCCATCGAGCAACTGACCGATACGATTGTCTGGTATAGAAAACACTTCCGGGTGAAGGACTGCAAGGACAAAAAAGTTTTTATTGAATTTGAAGGTATACGTATGGCAGGTGATTTTTATCTGAACGGGCATCATTTAGGATTACACGAAAACGGTGTTATGGCAGTAGGCTTCGACCTTACCCCTTATATGCAAAAGGGCGACAATGTCCTGGCTGTACGCATCGACAACAATTGGCAATATCGTGAAAAGAAAAGCAATACAAAATTCCAGTGGAACGACCGTAATTTCAACGCCAATTACGGTGGAATCCCCAAGAATGTATTCCTTCACGTCACGGATAGAGTCTATCAAACATTACCTTTGTACAGCTCCCTAAAAACAACCGGTGTATATATTTATGCCACAGACTTCAACATTAAAGGCCGCAAAGCCACCATACACGCTGAATCGGAAATAAAAAACGATAGCCCCGAAAAGCGAGACTTTAGTTACCGGGTGACCCTGACCGATACCGACGGAAATGAAATAAAAACCTTTAATGGTGGAAATATCTCTTTGAATCCCGGTGAAATAAAAACGGCAAAAGCTTCTGCAGAAGTAGATAACCTGCATTTCTGGAGTTGGGGATACGGCTATCTTTACACTGTAAAAACTACGCTAACGGACAGTCGTAACCGGGTATTTGATGAAGTATCTACCCGTACAGGATTTCGTAAAACCTATTTCGGAGAAGGAAAAATCCGGTTGAACGACCGCGTTATTCAAATGAAAGGATATGCCCAACGTACCAGTAACGAATGGCCTGCCGTCGGTATCTCCGTACCGGCATGGTTGAGCGATTATTCCAATCATCTTGTAGTGGCAGGAAATGGCAACCTGATCCGTTGGATGCATGTCACTCCCTGGAAGCAGGATGTAGAGTCATGTGATCGCGTCGGCCTCATACATGCCATGCCTGCCGGAGATGCCGAGAAAGATTGCCAAGGTCGTCAATGGGAACAACGTACCGAACTCATGCAGGACGCCATTGTCTACAACCGCAACAACCCCAGCATTCTGTTCTATGAATGCGGCAACGAATCAATCAGCCGCGAACATATGATTGAAATGAAAGCTATCCGTGACAGGTTCGATCCTTTCGGCGGACGCGCCATCGGCTCACGCGAGATGCTTGACATCCGTGAAGCGGAATATGGTGGAGAGATGCTCTATATAAACAAAAGCAAGCATCATCCCATGTGGGCTACCGAATACTGCCGCGATGAAGCCCTACGCAAATACTGGGACGAATATTCATATCCGTTCCACAAAGACGGAGACAGTAATGGTTCTTATAAATCCACAGTCACCAACCAAATAAAAAAAGGAGTAGACGCACGTGCCTACAACCGTAATCAAGACTCATTCGCCTTAGAACTAATCCGACGCTGGTACGACTATTGGCGCGAGCGTCCGGGAACAGGTTCAAGGGTGAGTTCAGGCGGTGCCAAAATTATCTTTTCCGACTCGAACACCCACTTCCGCGGGATAGAGAACTACCGCCGAAGCGGTGTAACCGATGCCATGCGCATACCCAAAGACGGTTTCTTTGCCCATCAGGTAATGTGGAACGGCTGGGTAGATGCGGATATGTATCAAACTTATATCATAGGACATTGGAATTATCCTCAAAATACCGTAAAACCCGTCTATGTGGTTTCAAACGCTGATGAGGTGGAACTACTTCTAAACGAAAAATCTTTAGGAAAAGGCAAACGTGATTATGACTTCCTTTTTACCTTTGACAACATAACTTTCGAACCCGGAAAATTAGAAGCGGTCAGCTATATCAAAGATAAAGAAGTAAGTCGTTATACCTTGAATACGGCCAGAGAACCGACCGCACTAAAACTAACCACTATACAAAATCCCGAAGGTTTTCATGCTGACGGTGCAGACATGGCTCTCCTGCAGATAGAAGTAGTAGATGCAGACGGGAGACGTTGCCCGTTGGACAATCGTACAGTGAAATTCATTTTAGATGGTGAAGGCGAATGGCGGGGAGGTATTGCCCAAGGGGAAGAAAACTATATCTTAAACAGAAATCTGCCGATGGAATGCGGAGTCAACCGGGTATTAATCCGTAGTACCACCAAAGCCGGAAAAATCACTGTCACTGCCCAAGCAGAAGGTTTACCCACTGCATCAGTTACCTTAAAAACCATTCCTGCAAAAGTTACAGACGGTCTGAGTGAATACTTGCCGCAAGCGACACTGAAAGGCAGACTTGACAAAGGTGAAACACCATTGACGCCTTCTTATATAGATACTAAAAGGGAAGTAACGATTGTCAAAGCCACCGCCGGCTCCAACCTGCAGGATGTAGAGAAAAGTTACGATGACAACGAGCTGAGCGAATGGTGTAATGACGGAGAATTAAGCAATGCCTGGATCACTTATACTCTGGAACGAGAAGCGAAAATTGATGATATCTGTATAAAACTCAGTGGCTGGCGATCTCGCAGTTATCCATTGGAAATATATGCCGGAGATACTAAAATTTGGGAAGGTGACACAGACAAAAGCTTAGGATACATACACCTTCAACCAATACGACCGATTCGCTCAGATAAAATAACAATCCGTTTAAAGGGCAGCATAACAGACAAAGATGCTTTCGGGCAAATCGTAGAGGTGGCAGGCGGAACAACCGGTGAAATTGATAAAAAAGCCAAAGGAAAAAATAGTTTACGCATTGTAGAGGTGGAATTCCTGGAGAAGCTATTTTAAAACAACAATAAAAAGAGCCCGGATGCAATCAGCATACCAGGCTCTTTATCAGAAAACATATTTTTATTTATTCAATTTTTCAGAATCGTCTCCCAATTGAATAAAAACAGTCTGTTTACTTTTACACATATGTGTCATTTACTTAATAATAACTTTTGTTACAGCATTATTCACTCTAACAACATAAAAACCGGCAGGCACATCAATAGTATTGGCACCAGCAGTAATCGCCTTATTTACAACCACCTGTCCGACTGCATTCACCACAAGTACTTGGGCATTTTCAGCAGCATCGATATTGATAGCTTTATCACCGGCGGCAACAATTGAAGAAGCACTTTCAACATCAGCAAAACCTACACCACCTTCGGATTCGACCACCTCAATTGGGAACAATTGCGGTTTCCCACCATACTTATTTACAATCGCAGTAATATCATATTTCTTATCATCTTCCGGTATAGAAACATCTGTAAAACGGGAATAAGCATTTACACTGCCACTAACATCGGTAATTGTATAGTTCCGGGTTGTACCATCGCGAACAATTGCAACATCCGAAATTTTAACTAATTTATTCATCAACTCCTCAGTTATATCTTGAACCTTAATCATAATCGGCTCAATAACCGTTCCCGGTACAGCAGGTTCAAACGTCTCTGCCATTGGTAACAACTGAGCAAGATCATTATATTCAGCAACTGTCCCCATGAATCCTGCAGGAATCGTATTTCCATTCTCATATTTTTGCCCGACCGTTCCATAAATTAAAGACGCTCCGGTCACATCCTGAATAAATAAGTACGCTCCATTCTGGTAGATAACATCTACCGAATTGGCAAATTTAACAACTGTTTCCTTAGACGTCTCCTTAAAAGCAGCTATATTTTCAACCGCTACAGGCTCAGCAATTGTGTATGTGGCAGAAACAATATCGCTCTTTTCACCACCTTTAACTGCAATAGCTTTAATTGTCGTGGTAGTTTCTACTTTAATAGGATCACTATAAGTAGCAGAAGATGTAGTAGGATCACTATTGTCTGTTGTATAGTGAATAGTAGCATCCACTGTTCCGCAAGACAATTCAACCTCCTGAGCTACATAATAAGTACCTTCAGCAAGTGAAAATCTTGGTTCTTGAACACCAGTTGCAGAAGCTGTTGTAACTGTTATTGCACTAATTTTACCTGTATCAGCAAAAGTCAATACAACTACACCTTCCGAACCGATCCATGTAGGACTTGTGTAAGATCCATTATCAAATGTAAGGTGTTTAGCAGAAATAGCCGCACCTTCAAACTTAATTTCGGTAATAATCTCACCATTAGTAGTAGAAAACGTCAAAGTTGAAGTTTTATACCCACGAAGCCCTTCAACCGTTCCTGTGTTAAGGGCCCAGAAACGAGTATCATTCTTAGCTACCTTTTTCGAAGTAATAACGACATTACCTGCCTCCAAAGTACCATCATTAAGATCTGTTCCCGAAGATGCAGCCGGCACCGCAAAACCAAACAAGTCAGGTTTTGTCAAATCAAAAGTTACTTCTCCTGCATTTGCCATACTCAAAGCAGCAACTACTGTAAATAATGAAAGTAATAATTTCCTCATAATTATAATGTTTTTAAAGATTACTCTACAAAGTTATGTAATATTTTAAATCCATCAAGTGTCCAATATTTAAAATATCAAAATGTTACAGTATTGTCATATTAAAAAAGCGTTCTAAAAAAAGAAAAGCCTGGCAAATGGTATTCTGTCAGGCTTTTACTTACTATATTGTAAAATATCAATTCTTGTTCGCGCGCTTACGCTCTGTCTCGTCCAGAATCACTTTGCGCATACGCATTGCTTTTGGAGTTACCTCTACATATTCATCTTCCTTGATATATTCCAAGGCTTCTTCCAAAGAAAACTGTACGGGAGGAATCAAACGGACTTTTTCATCCGAACCGGAAGCACGCATATTGGTCAGTTTCTTCGATTTAGTAACATTTACCACCAAATCATTATCATGAGAATGCTCTCCGACTACCTGTCCGGCATATACCTCTTCTTGCGGGAAAATAAAGAACTTACCGCGATCCTGCAACTTATCAATAGCATAAGCAAATGCCGTTCCGCTCTCCATAGCGATAATAGAACCATTGGTACGACGTTCTATTTCTCCTTTGTACAGTTGATATTCTTTGAAACGGTGAGCCATGATCGCTTCACCGGCAGAAGCAGTCAACACATTGGTACGCAAACCGATAATACCGCGCGACGGCATATCGAACTCCAAATTTACCCGTTCACCGTTGCTTTCCATCATCGTCATCTCGCCCTTACGACGAGTCACCATATCGATTATTTTACTTGAATATTCTTCCGGCACATTGACTGTCAATTCTTCGATAGGCTCGCACTTTACACCGTCGATCTCTTTATAGATAACCTGCGGCTGACCTACCTGCAACTCATATCCCTCGCGACGCATCGTCTCGATAAGCACAGACAGATGGAGCACACCACGACCGGAAACCACCCACTTACCATCTTCTTCACTCTTGCGAACACGAAGCGCCAGATTCTTATCCAACTCTTTCATCAAACGGTCATGAATATGGCGTGAAGTCACGAATTTACCATCCTTTCCGAAGAACGGAGAATCGTTGATAGCAAACAACATACTCATCGTAGGCTCATCGATAGCGATAGGTGGCAATGCTTCCGGATTTTCATAGTCACAAATAGTATCACCAATCTCAAAACCGTCGATACCCACCAAAGCACAGATGTCACCGGAAGAAACCTCGGTCGTTTTCACGCGTCCCAGTCCCTCAAAAACATGTACCTCCTTGATTTTTGTCTTTACAAAACTACCGTCCCGTTTAGCCAACGATACATTCATGCCTTCTTTTAAAGTACCACGATGCACACGGCCTACTGCAATACGACCTGTATATGAGGAATAATCGAGTGAAGTAATCAGCATCTGAGGTGTACCGTCCAATTGTGTAGGAGCCGGGATGTTCTCGACAATGCAATCCAGCAACGGAGTGATAGATTCTGTAGGCTTTTGCCAGTCAGTACTCATCCAACCATTCTTAGCCGAACCATAGATGGTTGGAAAATCAAGCTGTTCTTCCGTCGCATCCAAGCTGAACATGAGATCAAATACCATCTCATGAACTTCGTCCGGACGACAGTTCGGCTTATCCACCTTATTTATCACAACGATGGGTTTCAAACCGATTTCCAACGCCTTCTGCAACACAAAACGCGTTTGAGGCATCGGCCCTTCAAAAGCATCCACTAACAGGATGCACCCGTCAGCCATATTAAGTACACGTTCTACTTCGCCACCGAAGTCACTGTGCCCCGGAGTATCAATAATGTTAATCTTAGTTCCGTTATAAGTGATAGAAACGTTTTTAGAAAGAATCGTAATCCCCCGTTCGCGTTCCAAGTCATTGTTATCCAGAATTAGTTCACCGTTCGTCTGATTGTCACGGAATAAATTTCCGGCCAAAAGCATCTTGTCGACTAACGTCGTTTTCCCATGGTCAACATGGGCAATAATTGCAATGTTTCTAATATTTTGCATATAATACCTATTATTTG
>OHJT01000933.1_pt1 | contig 18680 bp, 14 predicted proteins | sample 1568651 | NCBI WGS metagenome assembly OHJT01 (sample SAMEA3879608, study PRJEB24766) | human gut metagenome | biome: human-associated habitat; feature: feces | place: USA | collected 1985/1987 | reverse complement strand
GGTCGGTGGAGAAGATGCAGCTTGCGGGGAACAGGCCCTTGTTGTCCTTGCCCTCGCTCTCGCCGAACAGCTGCTTGTACCACTCGTTCATCAGGGTGAAGTCCGGCTCGTAGCACTCCAGGATCTCCACAGCCTTGCCCTTGCGGTACAGGATGTTGCGGATGGCGGCGTACTTGTAAGCATCGTTATCGGGGCTCAGCACGGAGAAGCGCTCCATAGCGTCGGCAGCGCCCTGCATCAGAGCATCGATGTCGATGCCGGCGGCGGCGATAGGCAGCAGACCCACGGCGCTCAGCACGGAGTAGCGGCCGCCCACGTCATCGGGAACTACGAAGGTGGGCCAGCCCTGTGCGTCAGCCAGCTGCTTCAAGGTGCCCTTGGCACGGTCGGTGGTGGCGTAGATGCGCTTGTTGGCTTCCTCCACGCCCATCTCCTTTTCCAGCAGTTCACGCAGCACACGGAAGGCCAGAGAGGTCTCGGTGGTGGTGCCGGACTTGGAGATGACGTTGATGGAGAAGCGCTTGCCCTTGCACAGCGTGATGATGTCATTCAGATAGGTGGGGCTGATGCTGTTGCCGCAGAAGTAGATCTTCAGACCATCTTCCAGCTCGTTGTGATACATACCCTTAACGGCTTCCACAACAGCGCGTGCGCCCAGATAGCTGCCGCCGATGCCGGCCACGACCAGAACGTCAGAGTCCTCGCGGATCTTGGCAGCGGCTGCCTTGATGCGGGCGAACTCTTCCTTGTCATAATCCCGGGGCAGGGTCATCCAGCCCAGAAAATCGCTGCCGGGGCCATTCTTGGCTTCCAGCTGCTTGTGGGCGGCTTCTACCTGCGGATAAATAGCTGCATATTCCTCTTCGCTGATGAAGCTGGAGAGGTGTTTCGTGTTCAGTGCGACACTCATTATTATTAAAACCTCCAAACGATCTGCCGGGTCTTTGCCCTGCGAGGAAATATCTTGGTATAAGTGTACCGTTCCCTCCGGGTAAAGTCAAGGTCAAATTCCTTAGATTTCATACAATTTTAATAGTGTTTTTTTGTTTCTTCATCCATATTTGTTCAGGTATCCAACAGCTCTGCCGGGCGTCCAGCGCACTTTTGTGCGCTGAAGCGCCTTTTTCGGTGCAGGGTCATGCTGCAGCACCCCGCAGGCTGTCCCACAGCAGCTGCAAGGCGGCATCAAAGTCCATGCGCGGCGCATCGGCGGCGGCGCACACCGGGTACTCCCCCTGCACCGCTTCGCCGCACAGCAGCTGCGCCTTGCCCACCGTCTGTCCCCGGGTCACCGGGGCTTCCAGCACCTCGGGCAGGGATAGCTGCACGGTCAGCTGCCCGGCGCTCTCGGCGGGCAGCAGGGCAGTCTGCGGCAGAGCAGCATAATCCAGCGGCACAGTTTCCTCCGTGCTGCCCTTTACCTTTAATTGCAGCGGGCGATCCTCCGGCAGGGGCACCGGTGCGGCGCGGTAGGCTGCAAAGCCGTAGTCCAGCAGGGTGGTGGCGGCTTCGAACCGCTCCTTGCTGGAAGGTGCACCCAGAACTACCGCGATGAGGTTCAGTCCGTCCCGGGTGGCGCTGGCGGTGATGCATACGCCCGCCCCGCCGGTGGTGCCGGTCTTGAGCCCGGTGATGCCGTTGTACCGTCGCAGCAGCTTATTGGTGTTCACCAGCTGGGTCTGCCCGCCGCGCAAAGTGTCCGTCCAGATGCCGGTATAGTGCAGCACCTCCGGGCAGGTGTTCAGGATGGTACGGCTCATGATGGCCACATCCCGTGCGGTGGAAAGATGTCCCTCGGTGTCCAGCCCGCAGGCATTGCGGAAGGTGGTGTGCTTCATGCCCAGCTCTGCGGCGCGGGCGTTCATCTGCTGCACAAAGGCGGTCTCGCTGCCGCCCACCAGCTCTGCCACTGCCACCGCCGCATCGTTGGCGGAGGACACACAGATGGCTTTGAGCATCTCGTCCAGCGTGAACTGCTCCCCGGGCTCCAGCCAGATCTGACTGCCGCCCATGTGGTAGGCGTGCTCGCTGACCGGCACGGCAGTGTCCATGGTCAGCCGCCCGGCGTGCACCGCTTCAAAGGTGAGCAGCAGGGTCATCACCTTAGTAATGGAAGCGATGGGCATGGTCTGGTCGGCATTCATCTCATAAAGCACCGTGCCGCTGGTCTGGTCGATGAGCATCGCTGCGCGGCAGGGCAGGGTAAGCTGCGGCGGGGTGACCGTCAGGGGCTGCACTGCCGGTTCTGCCTGCGTTTGCACCGCCGGCTGGATGCGCAGCCCTTTGCCCTGCGCCGTACCAAAGGCCAGCGCAAACAGCCAGAAGCAGACCACCCCCGCGCACAGCAGCGCCAGATTTCTCCGTTCCATTCCTCATACCTCCCCGCGCAAACTCTCTTTTTGCAGTGTATGCCGCCGCTTTTGCAGGTATGCCGCTGGGCAATTTGTTCAGTTTTTGTGCGGGAATTCAGTGCTTATCTACAAAGTGTGAACACATCCGTTGCAAAACGCCTTATTTTGCGGTATGCTATGACCAACAGGAGATCCCCTGTGTTTTGGATATGTATTGATTTTATTCTGGAGGGATTCTTATGAGCATGATTTCTCGCCGTACGTTCCTCAAGCTGGCTGGTGTTACCGCGGTCGCCACTGCCGGCGCTTCCATGCTGACCGGCTGCTCCTGGTTCGATGATGTTAAGCTGGTGATCATGGGCAGCGTTGATGACGGAAAGACTTATACCGAGGTTTTCAGCAAGACCATGCCCCGCATTCTTATCAATACGGTAAAGGGCAACCTGAATCTGGCTCTGAAGCTGGTCAAGGAACAGGGTCCCGAGGCATACCGCGGCGCGGATGTGACCGTGGACAAGGACTATCCGAACTGCCTTACCTTCGTCAAGGACAAGGAGACCGGCAAGGAGAGCATGATCATCGCTGTCAAGGTCGCCATGGTCGAGGTTGAGTACGAGGTGCTGGTCAACGGCAAGAGCGTCACCTCCGGCAAGCACAGCTTCCCCAAGGGCGTGACCGGCATCGACGAGGACACTGCCCGCAAGATCATTGCCGAGGTCGCCAAGAACAACGACAAGGTACCCGCCAATTACGAATTTGATTCCACCGTTGCCAACAACCTGAAGGTCGTCAACGGCAAGATCACCGTTGCGCTGAAGGTGGCAGCGGCCTGATCCCATCTCATTTGCACCTGTTGAAGGCTGCTGCACAGTGCTTTGTGCAGCAGCCTTTTTTGCGCCCGGTTTTCCACCAATTGCCGCCGGACGGTGCAATTCCGGTCTTGCGTGCTGCCGCAGTTCTGTTATATAATAAAAAATAACGCCTATTTTACCCCCGTTTTGTGGAAAGGAACCCCTCTCATGCGAGTTTGTTTTTATACCTTGGGCTGCAAGGTCAACCTGAACGAGACCGGCGCACTGGAACAGCTGTTCCGTGCCAACGGCTTTACCATTGCGCAGGAAGGCGAGGCTGCGGACGTGTTCATTGTGAACAGCTGCACCGTGACCAACTTCGGCGACCAGAAGAGCCGCAAGTGGTTGCGCCGCAAAAAGCGCGAGAACCCGGGTGCGGTGACGGTGCTGACCGGCTGCTACCCGCAGGCTTTCCCGGAGGAAGCCGCGCAGTTTATGGAAGCCGACCTTGTGTGCGGCAACGGCGACCGCAAGGCCATTCTGGACAACGTGCAAAAGCTGCTGGACGGCCACGAGCGCATCGTAGCTATTGCCCCGCACCAGCGCGGCGAGCAGTTCGAGGAGCTGCCGGTGGAGCGGTTCGAGACCCACACCCGCGCCTTTATCAAGGTAGAGGACGGCTGCAACCGGCAGTGCGCCTACTGCGTCATCCCCCGCGCCCGCGGGCCGGTGCGCAGCCGTGCCGAGGAGAGCATTCTGGCCGAGCTGCACCAGCTGGCCGCTGCGGGTTACCGCGAGGTGGTGCTCAGCGCCATCTCCCTGCCCAGCTACGGGCTGGACACCGGCACGAATCTTGTGGAACTGGTGGAAAAATGCGCACAGGTGCCGGGCATCGAGCGCATCCGTCTGGGCAGCCTTGACCCCGATATGCTCACCCCGGAATTTATCTCCCGCTTGGCTGCGGTGGAAAAGCTGTGCCCGCAGTTCCACCTGAGCCTGCAGAGCGGCTGCACCGCCACCCTGCGCCGGATGCGCCGGGTGTATACCGCGCAGGAGTACGCACAGGTGGTGGAACAGATCCGCGCCGCCTACGGCAGCCGCCCGGTCAGCTTTACCACCGACTGCATCTGCGGCTTCCCCGGCGAGACGGCAGAGGACTTTGAGGAGAGCTGCGCATTTTTGAAGAAGATCGGCTTTGTCAAGGTCCATGTGTTCCCGTACTCCCGCCGCAGCGGCACCCCGGCCTACGATTTCCCGGATCAGATCCACGAGCGGGAAAAGCAGGAGCGCAGCCGCCGCATGAACGCCGTGGCCGAGCAGGTGCGCTGCGAGACACTGGCTGCCTTTGAGGGCACCGAGGACGAGGTGCTGCTGGAAACGCCCCTGTCCGGCACGCTGTTTACCGGCTACACCCGGCTGTACATCCCGGTGGTGGTCTCCGCTCCCGGCTGCGAGAGCGGGCAGATCGTGCGGGTAAAGCTTGACCGCTACGACGGCGAGCGGGTGCGTGCAGCACTTTGCTGAAAATTTTTCATTTTACTTGTACATTCTGTGCATCCGCATGAATACAATAAATTTTTAACGATTTTTGTATTTTGCCCTTTCCATACGCACGTCTTTATGTTAAAATGAAGATGGATTTATCGGGTCCGGCGTGCTGTAAGCAACCAGCACGGTACCATCCGCGCCCGTATAGCGCCGTTTTATGCTCTGCACACAGGGCAGGCGGCTCCGTTTTATGGCTGTTTCAAAGCAAGGAGAGATTGGAATGAGTTTCAGAGGAATCAATACCACGGTCATCCAGATCCGCCGTCAGGTGTTTACCGAGGTCGCCCGCATGGCTTACGCCAACGTCAAGGGCGAGCAGGCCAACCACCTGATGCGCAAGATCCCCTATACCATCATCCCCGGTGAAGAGGGCAAGCTGCGCAAGGACATCTTCCTCGAGCGCGCCATCGTTGAGGAGCGCGTGCGTCTGGCTATGGGTCTGCCCACCCGCCGCATGGACGAGCACAACAGCGTGGTCTCCGGTCTGGAGGACGCCTCCATCGCCGATAAGTACTATGATCCCCCGCTGGTCAACGTGATCAAGTTTGCCTGCAACCGCTGCCCCGAAAAGCTGGTCAAGGTGTCCGACCTGTGTCAGGGCTGCCTTGCACACCCCTGTATGGAAGTGTGCCCCAAGAAGGCCATCACTTGGGAGAGCGGCCGTTCCACCATCGATCAGGACAAGTGCATCAAGTGCGGCCGCTGCGTCACCGTCTGCCCTTACAACGCCATCGTCAAGACCGAGCGTCCCTGCGCTGCTGCCTGCGGCATGGGTGCTATCCACTCTGACGAGCTGGGCCGTGCCGAGATCGATTACAGCAAGTGCGTCTCCTGCGGTCAGTGTCTGGTGAACTGCCCCTTCGGTGCCATTGCCGACAAGGGTCAGATCTATCAGCTGATCCAGGGCTTCAACCGCGGTGACCGCATCTATGCGCTGGTCGCTCCCGCCTTTATCAACCAGTTCCCCTCTCTGGCTTCTACCGGCAAGCTGAAGTCCGCCCTGAAGGCCATCGGCTTCTGTGACGTGGTGGAGGTCGCCATCGGTGCCGACCTGTGCACCGTGGACGAAGCACACGACTTCCTGGAGGAAGTGCCTGAGAAGCTGGACTTCATGGCTACTTCCTGCTGCCCGGCATGGAGCATGATGGCAAAGACCACTTTCCCCGGCCTTGCCAAGAACATCTCCATGACCATGACCCCCATGGTGTTCACCGCCCGCATGATGAAGCAGGCCGACCCCGAAGCACGTATGTGCTTCATCGGACCCTGCGCCGCCAAGAAGCTGGAAGCTTCCCGCCGTACCGTCCGCTCCGATGTGGACTTCGTGCTGACCTTTGAGGAGCTGGCAGGTATCATTGAAGCCAAGGATCTGGATCTGGACAATCTGGAAGTGGATCCCGCCGAGATGGATCTGTGCTACGCTTCTGCTGCAGGCCGCGGCTTTGCACAGTCCGGCGGCGTTGCCAAGGCTGTTGCCGACAAGATCAAGGAATGGCGTCCCGACATGGAGGTGAAGATCGCCTCCGCACAGGGTCTGGCCGACTGCAAGAAGCTGCTGATGCTGGCCAAGGCCGGCAAGTACAATGGCTATCTGCTGGAGGGCATGGGCTGCCCCGGCGGCTGCATCGGCGGTGCCGGCACTATTGCCGACCCCGTGCGCACCGCAGCTGTGCTGAACAAGTATGTGAAGGATGCCGAGTTCACCGACCCCGAGCAGAGCGCCTTTATGTCCAACATCCATATGCTGAAGGACGACCCCAACTTTGAGGTCTGAGCCGCTGTAATATAATTACCCGTAAGGCTGCTGCACAGTGATTTTGTGCAGCAGCCTTTTTGTTAAAAAAAGCTGAAACTTTGTGGAAATGCCGTGAAACGAAAATTGGACGCTTGTTTATCGGGGCAAAATGCGATACACTACAAATAAGAGTTTCTGATGGATGCTTTTTACAAAAAAGCATCTTGTCATAAAAGAACCTAGGAGGAACGGCAAGAATGATCTGGAACAAACCTAAACAGCCCGCCGACCAGCAGCAGGACGCAGTGGCTGCACCGAAAAAAGGCGGCGCGGCAGCATTTGCCCAAAAGAACTGGAAGTGGCTGGTGCCGGTAGCTATTGTGGTGCTGGCAGGCGGCTGGTGGCTGCTGAAGCCCAAGAGCGCAAAGCCCGCAAACGTGGATACTTCCTATACGGAAGTCATGCCCGAGACCCGGGATGTTTCCAACACGCTCAGCGTCACCGGCACGTTGAATCCCGCCAATACTTACAGTGTCAAATCGCTGGTGTCCGGCAAGGTGCTGACCGGCAGCTTTGAAGAGGGCGATATCGTGGAGGAGGGCACTGTGCTGTATACGGTGGATTCCTCCGACGCCACCACCAAGGTGGAGCAGGCAGCCATCACCCTGCAGCAGGCGCAGCGCAGCTATGATAAGACCGCCGACCGCCAGTATGTCCGCGCCGAAGTGGCGGGTATCGTCAGCAGCCTGAAGGTGAACAAGGGCGATGAGGTAAAGAGCGGGCAGGAAGTGGCTGTGGTGCGGGACAGCTCCAAGATGAATCTGGTGCTGGAGTTCCCGGCTGCGGATGCTGCCAACTTCTCGGTAGGGCAGACCGCCGAGGTCACGCTGGACGGCACCTTTGAGGTGCTGCCCGGCACCATTACCGCCGTGACCGGCACCGATGCCCTGAGCACCGGCAACCTGCTCACCCGCACTGTGACCATTGCGGTGTCCAACGCGGGCGGTCTGACCACGGCACAGGCTGCTACGGCTACTGTCAACGGGGTCAGTTCCATTGCGGCAGCCAACTTCCAGTATCAGGCCGAGCGCACCCTGACTGCGCTGACTTCCGGCACCGTGACCGCCATCAATGTGCGGGAGGGCGGCAACGTGAACAAGGACGACATCATCCTGACCCTCAGCGGTGAGGAACTGACCGAGTCCATCCAGTCTGCCTCCGAGACCCTGCGCGGTGCGGAACTGTCCATGCAGAATATGCAGGACACCATGGATAACTACACCATCACCTCGCCCATCAGCGGCACCATCATCGAGAAAAATGCCAAGGTGGGCGATGCCCTGAGCACCGGCAGCGACCTGTGCACCATCTACGACCTGAGCTATCTGGAAATGACTATCAAAGTGGACGAGCTGCAGGTCAGCAGCCTGAAGGTGGGGCAGTCCGTACAGGTGACTGCAGACGCCGTGAAGGATAAGACCTACGAGGGGCTGGTCACCCGTGTGTCCATGAAGGGTGATACCAGCGGCGGTACCACCACCTACCCGGTGACCGTGCGCATTGACGAGACCGATGGTCTGCGCCCGGGTATGAACGCCAACGCCGAGATCGTGGTGGCACAGGCCAAAAATGCGCTTACCGTGCCCAATGCCGCCATCGTGCGCGGCAATTATGTGCTGGTGCGGCAGGATTCGCCCAGTGCCGTGAACGCCGATGACTCCATGAGCGCACCGGAGGGCTATGTGTACGTCAAGGTCAAGACCGGCGTCAGTGATGACAACTATACGCAGGTGACCAGCGGCCTGTCCGAGAGCGATACCATCGCCTACGACCCCAGCTCCGTGAGCAGCGACAGCTACTATGACGACGGCGGCTACGACTACTCCGACGGTGAAGTGATCGGCGGTACCGAAAACGCCGCAGATGCTGCCGCGGGCGGCGAGGAAATGCTGCCGGAAGAGACGGAAAACGCCGAAGAACCCGCAGCGGACGCTGAAGAGCCGGCAGAAGGCATTGACCCCGCTGAGGCCGGTGCAGTTGTGGTGAATTGACGCAGGAGGGATGAATGAGCGCTCTGATCGAGTTTGATGCGGTGTGCAAGTATTACCAGATGGGCGATACCACGGTAAAGGCTGCCGACCACATCACCATGAAAATCGAAAAAGGCGAGTTCGTGGCCATCGTGGGCCAGTCCGGTTCGGGCAAATCCACCTGCATGAACATCATCGGCTGTCTGGATGTGCCTACCTATGGCACCTACCGTCTCAACGGCCGGGATGTGGGCAAGATGAACCGCAACGAGCTGGCCGCCATCCGCAACGAGATGCTGGGCTTTATCTTCCAGCAGTACAATCTGCTGCCCAAGCTGAACCTGATGGAAAACGTGGAGGTGCCGCTGGTGTATGCGGGCATCTCCCGCGCCGACCGCCACGTCCGCGCCCGGGAGGTGCTGGAGCAGGTGGGGCTTGGCGACAAGCTGAAAAACCGCCCCAACCAGCTTTCCGGCGGCCAGCAGCAGCGTGTGTCCATTGCGCGGGCACTGGTGCGCAACCCGCCGGTCATTCTGGCGGACGAGCCCACCGGCGCGCTGGACTCCCATACCGGCCGCGAGGTGCTGGGGCTTTTGCAGCAGCTGCACAAGCAGGGACACACCGTAGTGCTGATCACCCACGACAACTCCATTGCCGTGCAGGCCGACCGCATCATCCGGCTGGAGGACGGTCAGGTGGTGTATGACGGCGACTCCCACGCACCGGAGGCCATGGTGCAACCCACCCTGCTGCCCGAAACGCCGGAAAAGGAGGAACAGGCATGATCTTTGAAACCTTCCGGCAGGCCATCCAGAACGTGTGGAGCAACAAGCTGCGCACCTTTCTGACCATGCTGGGCATCATCATCGGCGTGATGGCGGTCATCGTCATCGTGGGTCTGGGCAACGGTATGACCAAAAGTATGCGGGACAGCTTTTCCGCACTGGGCACCAACACCCTCAGCATTCAGGTGTGGGGCTATGGCTCCCGCACCGTGCCGGTGGAGGAGATGTACGACATCTGCCAGCGGCATTCCAATCTGATCAAGGCGGTGTCGCCGCAGGTCAACTTCGGCGGCAACGCCAGCGGTACGCTGAAGATCGGTACTACCAGCTACCGCTGGTCCAACATAAGCGGTGTGGACGAAAACTTTACCGAAATGAAAAACTACCAGATCGTTCAGGGGCGCGGCCTGCAGTACATGGATATGCAGGACAATAAGCAGGTCTGCGTCATCGGCGATTACCTCAACCGCGTGGCCTTTGGCGGCAACGGCGTGGGACAGACCCTCAAGATCGGTGCCAACAAGTTCCGCGTTGTAGGCGTGCTGTCTGCCAAGGTCAGCGACCCTACCATGCAGCAGGGCAGCGACGATGACTGCGTTTACCTGCCCTACACCACCGTGATTCGGCTTTCCAGCCAAAGCATGGTGGACTGCTACACCGCCATGATGGCCGACGAAAGCCTTGCCAACGAGGCCAAGACCACCATGGAAGAGGAACTGATGTCGATCCTCAAGAGCGAGAACGGCTACTATGTGTACAGTGCCAGCGAGTGGCTGGAGGAAATGAACAAGATGATCAACATGGTCATCGTGATACTTACCGGCATCGCCAGCATCTCGCTGCTGGTGGGCGGCATCGGCATTATGAACATCATGCTGGTGTCGGTCACCGAGCGCACCCGCGAGATCGGCATCCGCAAGGCGCTGGGCGCAAAGGAACGCACCATTCTGGCGCAGTTCGTGGTGGAGGCAGCTACCACCTCTGCGCTGGGCGGCGTTTTAGGCATTGCGCTGGGCTATGTAATGTCCATGGTGGCGAACAGGGTGCTGCCCATGTTCATGACTGATACCACCGTTACGGTAAGCCCCTCCTTTAACTCCATCGTGGTGGCCTTTGGCATCTCGGTGGGCATCGGCGTGCTGTTCGGTTATCTGCCGGCACGGCGCGCAGCCCGGCTGAACCCCATTGAAGCATTGCGCTACGATTGAGCGCGGCGGCGTGATAAACAAAGAACAAGAGGTACGACCAATGAAAAAACGGATTCTCGCATTTCTGCTGGCGGTCAGCATTGCGGTGTCGGTGCTGGTGCTGCCGGTCTCGGCGGCCAGCATCAACAATACGGCTCTGCAGACGGCTATCACTCTGGGCGCTGTGCCCACCGGTCAGGAGCTTGGCGCCAACGTTACCCGCGGTGCCTTTGCCAAAATGCTGGTGTCCTTTTCCACCTACCGGGAGAGTGTGGACGCGCAGGGAACTGTGGGCACATTGTACCGGGATGTGCCCGGCAACTCCCAGTGGGCACCCTACATCCGCATTGCGGTGCAGCAGGGCTGGATGAACGGCTACACCGACGGCTCCTTCCGCCCGGACAACACCGTCACGCTGGAGGAAGCCTGTGCAGCGGTGCTGAAGCTGCTGAGCTATAAGACCACCGACCTGACCGGCTCCTTCCCGCAGGCACAGCTGAACAAGGCGCAGCAGATCGGTCTGCGGGATCAGCTGACCTGCACGCAGGGTCAGGCTATGACCTACGAGCAGTGCACCCTGCTGCTGTACAACGCCCTGCGCGCCAACACCGCAAGCGGCAGCGCCTACGGCAGCTCGCTGGGCTTTACGGTGTCCAACGGTCAGGTGGATACCTCCTCGGTGCTGCTCAAGAGCCGCAAGGGTCCCTTTGTGGCGGAGGAGGGCACCCAGCTGCCCTTTACGCCGGTGAGCGTCTACCGCAATGATAAGACCTCCGCTTCGGCAGAGCTGAACAAGTACGATGTGTACTATTACAGCGAAAGCCTGCAGACGGTGTGGATCTACACCCGCCGCGCCGCAGGCCGCATTACCGCGGTATCGCCCAGCGCCAGCGCACCTACCGCACTGACTGTGGCGGGCAGCACCTACAGTCTGGGCAGCGCTGCGGTGGCGTCCAAGATCTCCTCCCTGAACGGCGGCGGCGTGGGCGAAGTGGTCACCCTGCTGCTGGGCATGGACAACGAGGTAGCCGATGTGATCACCGGCGAGGAAGCCGACAGCGTGTTCTACGGCGTGGTGCAGACCGCCAACCGCAGCCTTGTGGAGGATAACGGCGCAGATGTGCTGCAAAAGATCTCGGTGATGTGCACCGACGGCATCATCCGCACCGTGAACATCGACAAAAGCCTGAACTATCCCACCGGCTGGCTGGTGGAGATCAGCGTGACACCCGAGGGAGAGCAGGTGACCGCCATCGAGTCCAAATCGGTCAGCGGCACCATCAACGAAACCGCCACCGCGCTGGGGGACTATGCTCTGGCCGATGACGTACAAATCTTGGAAACGACATCGGAGGGGTTGGCTGGGACGGTTCGTCCCAGCCGAATAGCGGGGACAAAGCTGAACGCCCTGACCGTGCGCTACTATACGCTGAATGAGCAGGGGCAGATCGACCGCCTGATCCTGAACGATGTCACCGGCGACCTGTGGAAATACGGCGTGCTGGACGATGTAAAGAATCTGGCCGTCAACGCCAGCTCCATTCTGGGCACCCTGACCGGCAGCGGCTCCTCCGGTTCGGGGAGCAGTTCCTCCGGGAACAGCTCTTCCAGCTCCGGCAGCACCGGCAGTACCACCAACACCACGACGGTGACGGATGATCTGCGCAGTGTGCTGGTGCCCACCACCAGCGAGATCCTGTGGGGCGTCATTGACGGCTCGCTGCTGAGCACGGTCTGGAACCGCATCACCAGCAGCTCCGGTTCGCTGCTGAGCATCGGTCTCAAGCAGCTGGCCGATATCACTGGTCAGCCCATGAGCACCATCCTCAACTTTGTGGGCGGCGGCGCTACTTATATCTGCTACGTCAACGGCAGTCAGGCCAGCTTTTCCACCTCCGTCAAGTATCCGGTGCTGGCGGGCGGTCTGGCAGTGCGGCAGAACGTGAACGGCACGGTAAAGGCCATGATCCAGCTGATGCCCATGAAGATCGACAAGGTGGGCGCAGCATCGGTGATGAGCAACGGCACCCGCTACGAGACGGCTGACGATATGCAGGTGTACCTGTGGTACAAGGGTCAGTATTATGCCACCAAGCTTTCCGAGGTGAACTCCGAGGGCTACTACCTGACCGGCTGGTACGATAACTTTGGCTGCGCAGCAGGCAAGCGCGTGCGGGTGATCGTGGCAGTCAAAAAGGACTGATGGACTACTATGACCCCCGGCGCAGGGCGCTGCGGGCGGTACGGCAGCTGCTCTACCCGCGTGAGTGCCCCTTCTGCGGCCGGGTGCTGGGAGATGTACGGGATTGCCCGGACTGTGCAGAGCAGCTGGAAGCGCTGCGCCGCAAGCCGGGTATCCGGCTGGACCCGGCGCAGCACTATATCAGCAATCTGGCCGGTGCAGCTGCGCCCTACCGCTACAGCGGCTGTGTGCGGCGCGGCATCCTGAACACAAAGTATCAGGGCAAGCCGTGGCGGGCTGTGGAGATGGGCAACCGTCTGGTGCAGCTGGCCTTTGGCGGAGAACTGACCGTACAGTACGGCGAGCTGCTCCCGCAGCCGGTGCCGTGGGCAGCTATCGGGTACGACCTGATCGTGCCGGTGCCGGCCTCCGGCAAAAAGCGCGGCTACAACGTGCCGGAACTGATGGCGCTGCCGCTGGCAAAAGCCATGGAGGTGCCGCTGGCACCGCAGGCGCTGGTGCGCACCCGCGCCAAACGGCATCAGGCTGGTCTGCCGCTGGAGCAGCGCATGGCCAACGTAGCAGGCGCGTTCCGGGCGGCACAGCCGCAGCAGGTGGAGGGCAAGCGCATCCTTCTGGTGGATGACGTCATCACCACCGGCACAACGGCTGCCGCCTGTGCACAGGCACTGCTCCATGCCGGGGCAGACAGCGTGTTCGCGCTGGCCTTTGCTACGGTAGAGTTTGGCGCACCGCCGGACGACACCACCCCGATCTGCGAGGATGACGAGGAAGATGTGTATAGCGATTTTTGAAAATAACGCTCTTTCGCGCATCCCTTCGGCGGGCAAAGGCCAGGAAAGCAAAATGTAAAAACGGCATAAGAAATTTGGAAAAAGCGCTTGACAAAACGGGAAAAGTCGGGTATACTAATCAAGCTGTGAGCGGCAAACGCAAACAGATATCCGGGTGTAGCGCAGTTTTGGTAGCGCGCTTGAATGGGGTTCAAGAGGCCGTGAGTTCGATTCTCGCCACTCGGACCAAACAAAAATAATCCGAACTTGTTTCCGATAGGAGATGGGTTCGGATTATTTGTTTTCTTCGGAAAATTAGCGTTTGCGAAGCAATGAAAGCCCCAGTGGGGCTTTTAAGCGACGGAACGGTCTGCGTTAGCAGATGGAGGGGCTTTGCCCCGACAAGTTCCATGCAGGTGTCCGTGGAAGATGAAATCCGAAATCATAGATTGACCGACATAAGCCACAACATGATTTCAGGAGGATACGAACATGAAGTACGATGCAAGAGCTTGCCATTTCAACATGGACACCGGCTGCGTGGAGCTGCTGCTCCGGGATGGAAGAAAAATTTCCATCAATTGCACCGGGGTCGAGGATGCGCTGGATGTGACCATGGCGCAGAGGTCAGAACTGGATTATCTCATCTACAATGACCCACTGGGCTATGCCGATTTGATCCTGAATGGTGACCCAGAGGAATATTTGAAAAATGTGACCGGGAGCTGTGGGTTGGAGGACTAACTGGTAGCTCAAATTATACAAAAGCGCAGTACTTTTTGGGAGGTGCTGCACTTTTGCATTTGAATGCATAAAACGTCATTCGATTACTTGACTTTTTATAAAATTCATGTAAAATATGAAGTATAAAAAAATTCCACCGCTTATAATTTCATCTGTGAAGGAGGTTCACATGAAAAAAGCATTTTTTGAAGATTCCGCAATGGCAATGGCAAAACTGATTGTTGAAAGCATCTACCATGGCATGGAAGAAAATGAAGGTGTCTATGCCGATTTGATGTATTCTAACGGAAAAGGACAGCACGGCTGGGCACATATCTTTCAAAATGAACATGAACATTTAACAAAGGCAGGATATCGTGTGGTTTTGATGGTCTCTGGAAGCTGGAAGTATGCTGTGGCATATGATCCTCACAGCAAAACAGCCATTATGATTCTTCGCCAAGAAAATTTCCGCAATAGACTTGTCAAATTGCAGAATGGTGAGATGCATTACGTTTTTTCGGGACTTCCGGCTAATCAAGATTTGAATGAAATGGTTCCCCAGTATGAGCAGATGTCACTGTTTGGACAAGATAAAGCTGTGCAGCAAAAAGCCGAAAAGCCCTTCGATGAATTGGAGCAAGCAGTAGACGGTGAAGTCTTGAGATTTGGAATTTTAACGTACCGCTTAGATTTAGCTCAATTGATCAGAAGCTGTACATTGGAAATTTTGAATGCAAATGGTTGCATCGTTGATGAAATGAATTTGGATTCTGCAATTCCGATGAATTGGAAAGAAGCTGTTCCGGAAGATGAAATTACTAAGTTTAAGGAAGAAACTGGTAATGAGTATGGCGTTCAAATCGACAGTATTCCGGAATTCAAACCGCGGAAAAAATTTGTACGGAAAGATGGGTAAAAAATGGGTGCCATTGTTACATCCGAGTTTAATGGAATGCGGCTGACATTGGCTCGTGAAATCCAAAATATTTCCAGTCCTAAGCTAGCAGAAAAGATAGGGGTGACAAAGCAAACTGTCTCTCAGTATGAAAATGGTTTAATTAAACCAAGTGCCGATAAAGTATTAGCAATTTCGCAAGAATTGAAATTTCCACCGAAATTTTTCTTTGAAGGTAGCAGCGATAATTTTAGTCCCGGAGTTGCATATTGTAGAGCAACTACAACCACGACAAGAGCCGTAAAACTACGGCAAACAAACATTGATGTATTGAAATCATATATTTATGACTTTTTTGCAGAATATATTGAATATCCATCAACCGAACAATTGATCGATTGTATGAAATCTGTAGCAGAGTGTTCTGACATGGAACTAATCGCAAAAAAAATTCGGGAAAAATTGGACTTATCGGATAGGCCCATTCGTAATATGAGCTATCTGTTACAAAATCTTGGAATTGTGGTAACTTCTTTCTCGGAAAACGTAGGGCATTTGGACGCAATCAGTCACATTCCGGTCCTTGCTAATAATGGAGAAAGCAAGAGGTTCTATTTCACAACATATAATACAGATAAAACAACACCTGCAAGATTGAACTTTACGTTGGCTCACGAACTAGGACACTGGATACTCGGTCATATTGTTTCGGATGTAAAATCGCAAGCAGATGCCGAGTATCGAAGCAATGAATCAGATGCAAATCAATTTGCATCGGCATTTTTACTGCCCAAAGAAGCATTTTTGAAAGACCTTCAATATCCAACAGTTTTAAATGAATATTTAAGACTAAAAGAAAAATGGCATGTCTCAATTGCGATGATGATTCGTAGAGCATATATGCTAGAGGTACTGTCGCCAAGTCAATATCAATATTTGTTTAGGCAGCTTGGAAGTCGTGGATGGCGAACATTTGAACCGGGAGATATGGTTGAAGTTCCCACGGCATCTCTTTTTTCGGTGTCTGTAAAGATTCTGGATGACAATGGAATTATAGAAAAAGGAAATTTGCTGAAATATCTGAACGAAAACTGTTTTACGGCACAACAAAAAACATTTGAGGATTTGATGGGATTGGAACAGCATACGCTTGATCCGGCTATGTCGGGTTCTTTTAGTAGAGTTGAGTTCAAGCCAAACTAACAAATCCTTTTATACAGAAAAACAGGGTGCGCCCACCCGGACGCACCCTGCAAAAATCCACACACGATAAGTAAGGCAGGGAGTTCCCCAGAGCAGAGTTCCCATAAAACAGTATTTGCAAAAGTTCCCTAAATGGGGAAGATTTGGCGTGACTTCGGTCACGCCTTTTCTTTTGCTTCCAGTTCATCCAGAGGGATATACCCCAGCCCATCATACTTAATATGGATGTGCTGCACCCGCTTTCCGCTGGACTTATCCGGGGCATCCACATAGATGGCCGACACCAGTTCACGGAGAGCATAAGGGGTGAGTTCTTCAATATGAACGTACTTGTGCGCTTTCTGGACGAACTTCTCAATATTCTCGATCTGCTGTTCCTGTACTTCGATTTCCTGCTGGATAGAGAGGGCTTCCTCTTCCAGATGCTTCTGTTCGGCATCGTAGCTCTGGCTCATCATGTCAAAGCGTTCATCGCTCAGCTTTCCGCTGGCGTTATCCTCGTAGATTTTCATGAACAGCCGTTTGAGGTCTGCAATCCGCTTCTCATTCCGGGCAAGCTGCTTCTTCAGGACGGTCAGCTTTTCGGTGCTTTCCACCCGAAGCTGCTCCTCCATGACCTTGCGGAAGTAGTCTTCATGACGGAGAATGTAGTCCGTCACCCGCTGAACATGACTCAGTACACGTCCTTCCAGAACCTTTACCCGGATGAAGTGTCCCTTGCACTTGCTCCCGTTCTTCTTGTGCAGAGAGCAATCAAAGAAGTCTTGACTGAAGTCCCTGTTATTGGACGAACCATATTGCATCTTAGAACCGCAGTCAGCGCAGTAGACCATACCGGAGAAAATGCTGCTCTTGCCTGTTCGGGTCATACGGTGACGCTGGCTGCGAATCTCCTGAACCTTTTCAAACACATCATCGTCAATAATGCGCTCATGTGTATCCGGGAAGATAGCCTGATTTTCCACAGGATTCAGATGTCTCTTTTTATCCCAGATAGAGTTAGTATAGGTCTTGAAGTTGACTGTGCAGCCAGTGTACTCCCGGCGTTCCAGAATCAAACTTACTGCTCTTTTATCCCAGCGATAAGGGTCTTCCGGGGCAGGTGCGTTTGTGCTCCGGCCATGGCTCAACTTGTAGGCGGTAGGAGTCAGAACTTTATCTGCCCACAGTTGGTTCGCAATTTGGGTCGGCCCACGTCCCTCCATGCACATGGAGAAGATGCGCTTCACAATCGCAGCCGCTTCCGGGTCAACAAGCCAATGCTTCGGGTTCTCCGGGTCTTTTACATAGCCGTACGGAACATTAACCGTCAGCGGTACTCCACGCTCTCCCTTGGCCTTCTGGACAGCCCGAATCTTGCGGCTGGTATCGCGGGCGTAAAACTCGTTGAACCAGTTCTTAATGCCCGCAAAATCGTTGTTTACGCTGTTCGGGTCAATGGTGTCGTAGTTGTCGTTAATGGCGATGTAGCGAACGCCATACTGGGGAAAGGTGAAGTTGGTGTACAGACCAGTCAAGGCAGAATTGCGCCCCAGTCGGGACAAATCCTTCGTGATAACGATTCCTACACGCCCTGCTTCGATCTCGACCAGCATACTCTGAAAGCCGGGACGGTCATAGTTCGTGCCGGAGTAGCCATCATCCACAAAGAACACCGGGTTCGGGAAGTGGTTCTTTTTGGCGTATTCCAGAAGGATGACCTTCTGGTTCTCAATGGACAGGCTTTCGCCGAGCCGTGCGTCCTCTTGCGACAGTCGGCAGTAAAGTGCGGTGATTTTATTCGTTGCTCCAGACATTGTTGTGTCCTCCTTATTCTGTGGAGCAACTGTCAGTACAGGATTGGTTACCGGATCAAGTATAGCAGAATTGGACGCAGTTGTCATTCGTCTGCACCCTCATCTTCAAATTTTTGCTGGGCGTTCTTGGCAACAATGCGCTCCAGTTTCTTCAAAAAGGATTCCTTGCCCTCATAGCTGCCGGTCACGGTGTAGGTGGTGTGACCGACTTTCTCCGTGGTGGTCAGTTCAGGAATCCAGAATGCAGACAGGTTCTTGACATGGAGATTGCCGTTCTCATCTACATAGGAGCCGTGCTTCTTCTGCTCTTCGGTCAAGGGCTGCCGCTTGAAATAGATTTCGTTTTCGGAGATGCTCACGGTTTCGCTGGCTTGCTCCTTCGGGGCATCGTCATACAGCTGGGCAAAAAATGCCAGTGCATCTTCGGGTGAGTCTTCCTCCATGAGCTGCTCGAAAACTCGCTGTTCCTCTGCCGAGAGGTTATTCCATGCGGCTTCCAACTCCTGCTCGTTGGCTGCGTTGACGAAGGCTTCGATCTCTTTTTTCATGGTGCATCCTCCTTTGGCTGCGAAAAGCGGATTTTCAAAAAGTATGGGTTTTCGTGAGAGCAAGAATCGTCCCGTGGCCACAAATTTTCAATTCTTGAAAATTCTTGCC
>OHJT01000923.1_pt1 | contig 18812 bp, 18 predicted proteins | sample 1568651 | NCBI WGS metagenome assembly OHJT01 (sample SAMEA3879608, study PRJEB24766) | human gut metagenome | biome: human-associated habitat; feature: feces | place: USA | collected 1985/1987 | reverse complement strand
CTCGTGGATCCAGCGCGTCGAAATCGCTGGTGCTTTTCTGGTTCTCTTTTGGCACCCAAAAGAGAACATTAGCCCTAATGCAAAAGCGATTTGCCCCGCGCTACCAGCGCGAGAACCTGCTTAAAGAAAACCAAGCGCTACTGCAACATCGCTCTAATCCCGCGCCACAGGCGCGAATACCTGCTTCCCCAAAAATAAAACCAACAAACGAGGCGTTTTTTCATGAATTACGAATCCGCTTTGGAATACATCCACGCAGTCCAGTGGGCCGGCCACAAGCCGGGCCTGAGCCGCACCCGCACGCTGCTGGCGGCGCTGGGCGACCCGCACAAAAAGCTCCGCTTCGTCCATGTGGCGGGCACCAATGGCAAGGGCAGCACCGCTGCCATGCTGGCGTCCTGCCTTCATGCGGCGGGATACCGGGTCGGACTTTACACCTCCCCCTTCATCAACCGCTTCAACGAGCGCATTCAGGTGGACGGCGAGCAGATACCGGATGACGCTCTGGTGCGTCTGGTGGAGCGCGTCCGCCCGGCGGCGGAAGCCATGAGCGATGTGCCCACCGAGTTTGAGATCATCACTGCGCTGGGGATGCTCTGGTTCGCCGAGGAAAAATGCGACATCGTGGTGCTGGAAGTGGGCCTCGGCGGTACGCTGGACTCCACCAACGTCATCGACCCGCCCGAGTGCGCGGTCATCACGGCGCTGGGTATGGACCATGTGAAGGAGCTTGGCCCCACCCTTGCAGACATCGCCGCCGCCAAGGCCGGCATCATCAAGCCGGGCAGTCCGGTGGTGAGCTACGGCGGTGTGCCGGAGGCGGACGCCGTCATCGCCCGGACAGCGGAAGAAAAGCACGCCCCCCTCACGGTGGTGGACTTCTCCCGCCTGAACGTGGAGGGCGGGAGCCTCGACGCCGTTACCTTCGACTTCGACGGACTGGACGGCATCCGGCTGCCCCTCATCGGCAGCTATCAGCCAAAGAATGCCGCCCTCGCCATCACGGCCCTCCGGGTGCTGCGGGGCAGGGGCTGGGACATCCCCGACAGCGCCATCCGCACCGGCCTCGAGCAGGTGAGCTGGCCGGGCCGCTTCGAGCTGCTGCGGCACGCGCCCGCCTTCCTGCTGGACGGCAGCCACAACGCCCACGGGATGCGGGCTACCGTCCAGAGCCTCCGGGACCGCTTCCCGGGGCAGAAGTTTGTCTTCCTGCTCAGCATCATGGCCGACAAGGATGTGGACGAGATGCTGGCGCTGCTGCTGCCGCTGGCAGAGCAGTTCGTCACCGTCGCGGCCCACACCCCCCGGGCCATGCCTGCCGAGACATTGGCTGAGCATATCCGCGCCCGGGGCGGCAGGGCGGAAGCGGCTGCGGACATCCCCGCCGGGGTCGCCCGCGCCGTCGAGCTGGGCGGGAACGGCCCGGTCTGTGCCCTCGGCACCCTCTACTTTTCCGGCGACGTCCGGCAGGCGTTCGCCCGGCTGACGGCAGAATAAATAAAAGAAAAGCGATGACCCAGTGCAGGTGGGCCATCGCTTTTTTGCCCTTTCGGGCAAGCAGGGTAAATGATAAGAAGGTAAATGAAGGAAATAGCAAAAATAAGAAGGTGAAAACAGAAAGAAAAACAAGGGCAGCGGGAGGTATGTATCCAACATCCTGCCTTTGTTGGATACAACAATAACACGATTGCAGAGAAATTGCAAGGCTTTTTCTGAAAAAAATCCACAAAATGGGCGGGATGTTGTACTTTTGGCACAACGCACAAATCCTGATGGCACTTCACCGGCAATTTGACGAAGCGGGATGTTCCAAAGCGGAACACCATAAATTCTCATAAGCCGCCCTTCGGCTCTTGCACGGCTGGACGGGCTGTGCTAAGATGATAACGTAAAATGAGAAGTCTGCGCCAAGAAGCGCATCGGATGTGATATTGCAGATGACCAAAGGAGAATATAGATGGTAAAAGACGTATCGAACGGCGGTCCAAAGCCCCTTTTTGACGGGCGGGAACCGCTGTTTTCCCAGAAAGACTTGCTGCGGCTGGCGGGGCCGCTGCTCATCGAGCAGTTCCTTGCCGTGACCGTCGGCATGGCCGACACCATGATGGTCTCCCGCTGCGGCGAGGCGGCCATCTCGGGCGTCAGCCTTGTGGATATGATAAACAACCTCATCATCGTGCTGTTCGCAGCGCTGGCCACCGGCGGCGCAGTGGTGGTGAGCCAGTATCTGGGCGCAAGGGAGCAGAAAAAGGCCGACGCCAGCGCAGGCCAGCTCATCCTGCTGAGCGCCATTCTGGGCACGGCGGTGGCGGTGCTCTGCATCCTCTTTGCCCGGCCCATGATCAGCGCCTGCTACGGCTCCATCGACGCGGACGTGCTGGACGCTGGTGTCCTGTACCTTAAAATAACGGCCCTGAGCTACCCCTTCCTCGCGCTGTACAACGCGGGCGCGGCCCTTTTCCGCAGCATGGGCAACTCCAAGATCTCGATGCAGATCAGCATCCTGATGAACATCATCAACATCGTGGGCAATGCGGTCTGCATCTTCGGCTTCAAGATGGGCGTCGATGGCGTGGCATGGCCCAGCGTCGTTTCCCGTGTCATTGCGGCGGCGCTCATTCTGGGTCGCTGCTACCAGAAGGGCCACGCCCTCACGGTGCCCAAGACCGTCCGCCTCGACACCGGCATGGCAAAACGCATCCTCGGCATCGGCGTGCCCTCGGCGTTTGAGAACAGCCTGTTTGAGGCGGGCCGCATCGTCGTGGTCAGCATGATCTCCACCTTCGGCACCGTCCAGATCGCCGCCAACGCCGTCGCCAACAACCTCGACGGTGTGGGCTGCATCCCGGGCAAGGCCATCAGCCTTGCGATGATAACGGTCGTGGGCCGGTGCGTCGGCGCAGGCGACAACGAGCAGGCAGTCTACTACACAAAAAAGCTGCTGGGCTGGGCCTACCTCGTCATGGGCATCCTGAACGGACTCATCCTGCTTTTTGTCCGGCCTCTGGTGGGCATCTATGAGCTGTCCGGTGAGACGATGGAGCTTTCCATCATTCTGGCCTGCATCCACGCGGGCTTTGCGATGCTGCTCTGGCCGCTCTCCTTCGTGCTGCCCAACGCCCTGCGCGCCGCCAACGACGTGAAGTTCACGATGGTCGTCTCCATCGCCAGCATGGCCTGCTGGCGGATCGGCTTCAGCTACATCATCGGCGTGCGGATGGGCATGGGAGCCATCGGCGTCTGGATCGCCATGGTGGTGGACTGGGTCTGCCGCGTGACCTGCTTCGTGACCCGCTTCCGCAGCGGTGTCTGGAAAGAAAAATATAAGGCCTGACAACAGAAAGGAACATCAGATGAAACTCATCAGCTGGAACGTGAACGGGCTGCGCGCCTGTCTGACCCACGATTTTGCCGCGAGCTTCGCCGCGTTGGACGCGGACGTGTTCTCGGTGCAGGAAACGAAGATGCAGCCCGGGCAGGCTGATTTTGCCCCGGAAGGCTACACAGAATATACCTACTCGGCGGAGAAAAAAGGCTACTCCGGCACGGCCTGCTGGTGCAAGACCCCGCCCCTGCGCGTCACCACCGGCATCGGCAGGGAGGAGCACGACCACGAGGGCCGCGTGCTGACGCTGGAATATCCCGGCTTCTACCTCGTCAACTGCTATACGCCCAACAGTCAGGACGGCCTCAAGCGGCTGGATTACCGGATGACGTGGGAAGATGACTTCCGGGCCTACCTGCTGGGTCTGGACGCCAAAAAGCCGGTCATCCTCTGCGGTGACCTGAATGTGGCCCATCAGGAGATCGACATCAAGAACGCCAAGACCAACCGCATGAGCGCAGGTTTCACCGATCAGGAGCGGGCCAAGATGACCGAGCTGCTGGCGGCGGGCTTCACCGACAGCTTTCGTGCGGTCCACCCGGATGAGGTGAAATACAGCTGGTGGAGCTACCGCTTCCACGCCCGGGAGAAGAATGCAGGCTGGCGCATCGACTATTTTCTCGTCTCGGACCGCATCGCGGACAAAATAAAAGCCGCCGAGATCCACAACGAAGTGTTTGGTTCTGACCACTGCCCGGTGGAGCTGGACATCGACCTGTAAGGAGGGCTCTATGCTCAAAAACTATCTTATCGTTTTCTTCATCTCGATGCTGCCCCTCGTGGAGCTGCGCGGTGCCATCCCGGTGGGTATCGGGATGGGCCTGCCTATCTTGCCTACCTATCTGGTCTGCGTGGTGGGCAATATGCTGCCGGTGCCGTTCATTTATCTGTTCGCCCGGAAGCTCCTTATCTGGGGCTATCACAAGCCCCTCATCGGCCCCTTCTGCCACTTCTGCATCGTCAAGGGCGAAAAGGGAGGCCGCGCGCTGGAGGCCAAGGCTGGTCGGGGCCTTGTGGCCGCGCTGCTGCTCTTTGTGGGCATCCCGCTGCCGGGCACCGGCGCATGGACGGGCACGCTGGCCGCCTCCATCCTCGACATGAAATTCAAGGACGTGCTCGTCGCCTGCATGGGAGGCGTGCTGCTGGCCGGCATCATCATGGGTCTGGCCAGTGCGGGCCTTCTGGGTGCGCTGAGCGGGCTGTTTGCGGTGTGAATCGGAAGCTCTTTCGCGCTGCATGGGCTGGAGAGGGCTGGTTTTCCGCTGCAAAGTGTGCTAGAATAACAGCAGTGTGTCTTGAACAAAGGCAAAGAAAGGACGAATCAAAGATGCAAGAGGCCTTGAATCAGAAGATCGACGCGTTCATCGCGGCGAACAAAGAGCAGCTCCTGAAGGATATTGCTGCACTGGTGTCCATCAACAGCGTGGAGGGCACCCCGGAAGAGGGTGCACCCTACGGCGCAGGTCCCCGGGCCGCTCTGGACAAGACGCTGGAGCTGGCTGCAGGCATGGGCCTTGCCACCCGCAACTGCGAGGGCCACATCGGCTACGCCGAGCTGGCCGGTGCGGACGCCGAGAAGTATCTGGCGACCATCTGCCATGTGGACGTGGTGCCCGAGGGCAACGGCTGGACGCAGGATCCCTTCCAGATGGAGATCCGCGACGGCTGGATGATCGGCCGCGGCGTGGCGGACGACAAAGGCCCGATGGTGGCTACCCTGTATGCCCTGAAGTTCCTCAAGGAGGAGGGCGTCTCCCTGCGCTACCCCATCCGTGCCCTCGTGGGCGACAACGAGGAGACCCATATGCACGATGTGGACTACTACCTCGCCAACTACCCGGCCCCGGTGTTCTGCTTTACCCCGGACGCCGAGTTCCCGGTCTGCAACGGCGAGAAGGGCCACTTCGACGGCAAGCTGGTCAGCCCGGTCTGCAACGGCGTCATCAAGGACTTTGAGGGCGGCGTCGCCACCAACGCTGTGCCGGACCGCGCCAGCGCCCTCGTGACCACCGACATCACCAAGCTGCGCAACGCCCCCAACATCACCCTCGAGCCGGAAGGCGAGGGCGTCCGCATCCGCGGCTGGGGCAAGTCCGGCCATGCTGCCATGCCGGAGGGCACCGTCAACGCCATCGGTCTGGTGGTGAACTACCTGCTGGACAACGGCCTGTGCAACGACGCCGAGCGCGCCTATCTGGAAGCCGTCAAGAAGCTGCACGACTCTACCGCCGGTGCGGGTCTGGGCATCGACTGTGCCGACGGCCCCTTCGGCCCGCTGACCATCATCGGCGGCAAGATGTCGATGGTGGATGGCCGGATGATCCAGACCATGGACAGCCGCTATCCCACCTGCACCGACGGCGACGCCATTGCCGCAAAGATCCGTGCCGCCATCGGCACCGGCGCAGAGCTGACCGATGTGGGCAGCGCAAAGCCCTTCTACATCGAGGCGGACACCCCCGCCATCAAGGCCTGCATCGACACCTACAACGAAGTCACCGGCGAGAACGCCACCCCCTTCACCATGGGCGGCGGCACCTACGCCCGCCACTTCCCCTATGCCGTCAGCTTCGGCCCGGAGCACAGCGACATGGTGCTGCCCGAGTTCGGCGGCCCGATGCACGGCGCGAACGAGGCCGCTCCCATCGACAAGCTGCTGGAGGCCCTCAAGATCTACATCATCGCGCTGCTGCGTCTGGAGGAGATCGAATTTTGAGCCGGGTGCTGGTCATTGACGGGCAGGGCGGCGGACTGGGCCGGCAGCTGGTCGCAGCCCTCGTAGCCGGATGCCCGGACGCGGAGCTGACCGCTGTGGGCACCAACAGTCTTGCGGCCTCGGCCATGCTCCGGGCAGGCGCATCGCGCGCCGCCACCGGCGAGAACGCCGTGGTGGTCAATTGCCGCCGGGCGGACGTCATCGTAGGCCCCATCGGCATCGTCATCGCGGATTCGCTGCTGGGCGAGATCACCCCGGCGATGGCGGCGGCAGTCTGTCAGAGCGACGCGACCCGGGTGCTCATCCCCATCAACCACTGCGACAACATCGTGGTGGGGGTGCCCGACCAGCCCATCGGCCAGCTGGTGACAGCGGCGGTGGAAAAGGTCAAAGAGCTGATCCGATAAAGCAAAAAGCGGAAGCTTTCCCGAGGGAGAGCTTCCGCTTTCGTTATGTCCGGAGTGATGTCCGCTGGCGTGCGGCCACCTGCTGGGCCGTGGGGGGGATGTCGCCCTGCGCGGCTTTTTCCAGCTGGCCGATGCGGCGGTCGAGGTCCAGAAGGCGCTGGGCCATGACGTCCGGCAGGTCCTGCTGGTCGAGGTCGTCGGCCGGGTTGACGGCTTTGTTGTTGATGCGCACCACCTCGGCAGGCACGCCCACGGCAGTGCAGTTGGCGGGCAGGTTCTTGAGCACCACGCTGCCCGCGCCGATGCGGGCGTTGTCGCCGATATACACCGGGCCGAGGACCTTGGTGCCCGCGCCGATGAGGACATTGTTGCCCAAGGTGGGGTGGCGCTTGCCGGTGTCCTTGCCGGTGCCGCCGAGGGTCACGCCGTGGTAGATGGTGCAGTTGTCGCCGATCTCCGCCGTCTCGCCAAAGACGATGCCCATGCCGTGATCGATGAACAGGCACTTGCCGATCTTTGCGCCGGGGTGGATCTCGATGCCGGTCTTATGCCGGCCCCGCTGGCTGACCCAGCGGGCGAGGAAGAAGTGCTTGTGCTCGAACAGCCAGTGCGCGACGCGGTGGTAGACCAGAATGTGAAAGCCCGGGTAAAGCAGTATGACCTCCAGCACGGTGCGTGCTGCGGGGTCCTTGCGCTGGATGTTCCGCGCGTCCTCTAAAAGCCCCATAACAGAAAACCTCCATTTTTGCCGCCCGCAATGGCGGCCCCTCTCTGATAGACACTATAATAGCACAACGAAACTTTAATGTACAGTGAAATGGTAGGATATGAGAGCAAAAATGAGGATTTTTTTGCACAAGAGCTTTGACGACAGGGGAGAGGCGGGATTTTTCGGTAGAGTAGCTAAAAATCGCCGCTTGCAGCGTCAAACCTTTTCACACAGAAAAGAGGCCGAAGGCATTGACACATTTCGCGTTTCTATGCTAAAATATATCGAAAAGAACGGAACAGAAAAGGAGACGGGAGCATGAAGGCTAAGATGATGCGTGCAAAGCGGAAGAATCAGTTTGCAGCCGTTTTTGCTGTGGCTCCGGTGTTTCCTTTTCTAGCGTGTTGACTTTTCCCTTTGCGGGGAAAAGTTTTTTTTTGCCCTTCTGAGGGCCGACACACCCGGACGATGAAACCAGACAAACACAGACAGGGAGGTAATCTTATGCTGCTCATCAACGCTGTCAACGCCGAGGGCCGGCCGGTGGAGCTGTATGCAAAGGACGGAAAGATCGCCGCCGTCGGTCAGGGACTGGCCGCGCTGGCCGGAGAGGACGAGACGGTGCTGGACGCCGGGGGGCTGACCGTGCTGCCCGCCTTTGTGGATCTGCACTGCCACTGGCGCACCCCGGGCTTTGAATATAAGGAAGACATCGAGACGGGCAGCCGGGCCGCAGCCGCAGGAGGCTACACCTTCGTGAACCTGATGCCCAACACCAAGCCCGTCTGCTCTTCCGCTGCACAGGCTGCGATGGTGGAGCAGAAGGCCGCAGAGGTGGGCCTGTGCGATGTGAACCAGACCGTCTCCATCACCGAGAACTTCGACGGCAAGACCATCGACCACCTCAAGACCCTGCCCGCCTCGGTCCGTTTCATCACCGAGGACGGCCACGGCGTGCAGGACAACGCCACCATGGCCCGGGCTTTCGCCATTTGCACCCAGCGCGACATTACCGTGATGAGCCACGCCGAGGATATGGAGATCAGCCCGTGGGATTATCGTCTGGCCGAGGACATCGAGACGGTGCGCAACTGCTGGCTGAGCGAATACTATCAGACCCGGCTGCATATGTGCCACGTCTCCACCCGGGGAGCCATCGAGGCCATCCAGATGGCAAAGCTGCGGGGCGCGCCCGTCACCTGCGAGGTGACGCCCCACCATCTCTGGTTCACCAACGACACCTGCGACTACCGCGTCAACCCGCCCATCCGCACGGCGGACGATGTGCAGGCCCTCATCGACGGCATCCGCAGCGGCGTGGTGGACGCCATCGCCACCGACCACGCCCCCCACTCCGAGGAAGATAAGCTCAAGGGCATGGCTGGCATGGTGGGCAGCGAGACGGCCTTCGGCGTCTGCTACACCAAGCTCTGCAAAGAGGAGGGGCTGCCCCTTGAGCTGCTGAGCCACCTGATGAGCACCCGCCCGGCGGAGATCCTGGGCCTTGCCAAGGGACAGCTGGAGCCGGGCTATGACGCCGACTTCGTGCTGGTGGATCTTGACACCCCCTATACGGTGGACAAGGATAAGCTCCACTCCAAGTCCCACAACTGCCCCTTCGACGGGGCACAGCTCTACGGCAGGGTCTGCGCCACCGTCAAGGGCGGCCAGCTGACCTATCAGGCGGAAGAATAAAAAACCTTTTACGGCCTAGCCCTCTCAGGCGCTGCGCGCCAGCTCTCCCAAGGGGAGAGCCAAAAGCGTGGCGGTCAAGCGAAAGCCTCTCCCTTTGGGAGAGGTGGCACGGTGTCAGCCGTGACGAAGAGGGCAAAGATGCTGACAATAGAAGAGATACCTATAAAAAGAGAGACAACAGGAGGAACCCCAAAATGACGAACATGGATAAGCTCTACGAAGCAGTCGAAGCACGCGGCCCGGTCTGCGTGGGTCTGGACACCGATTTCAGCTACCTGCCCGCAGATTTTGTGGACAGCACCCTTTCCAAGAGCGAGAACATCGTCCGCTTCAACAAGAAGCTCATCGACGCCACCAAGGCGGTGGCCGGCTGCTACAAGGTGCAGATCGCTTACTATGAGGCTCTGGGCCTCGAGGGCCTGAAGGCATATGCCGACACCCTGAAGGCCGTCCGCGAGGCCGCTGTGCCGGTCATCGCCGACATCAAGCGCGGCGACATCGCCAAGACCGCCGAAATGTACGCCATGGGCCACTTCACCGGCGATTTCGAGGCCGACTTCGTCACGCTGGCTCCCTACATGGGTCTGGACTCCATCAGCCCCTATCTGCCCTACGCCGAGAAGCAGGGCAAGGGTATGTTCGTCCTCTGCCGCACCTCCAACGGCGGCGCAAAGGACTTCGAGTACGAGAAGCTGGCCGACGGCCGCCACGTCTACGACCTTGTGGGCGACAAGCTGAACGCCCTCGGCAAGGACTACATGGGCGAGCACGGCTACTCCTCCATTGGTCTGGTCATCGGCGGCACCCACATCGAGGAGGCCACCGAGATCCGCGCCAAGTACAAGGACAGCTTCTTCCTCATCCCCGGCTACGGCGCACAGGGCGGCAAGGCCGAGGACATCGCCCAGTATCTGAGCAAGGGCAACGGCGGCGTGGTCAACTCCAGCCGCGGCATCCTGCTGGCCTACAAGAAGCAGCCGGGCGTGGCCTTCGACGAGGCCGCTTACAACGAGTGTGTGAACATGAAGGAGGCCATTGCCCATGCGTGCAGCCTGCTGTGAGGCCACTGTCCTGCGCCATGAGGTCATCGCGGAGGACATCCGTCTGCTGACCGTTCTCTGGCCGGACCGTGAGCACATCCCCCACGCCGGGCAGTTCTTCACCCTGCGTGCATGGGGCGCGGACGAAGCGCCCTTCCTTTCCCGGCCCATCAGCGTCCACAAGTGGGACGCCGAGACCCAGACCGTCGAGTTTCTGTACGCCGTCGTGGGCGAGGGCACCCGGAAGCTGACGGCCCTGATGCCGGGCGACAGCTTCCAGCTCACCGGCCCCATGGGCAACGGCTTCGATACGGCCGACCTGCTGAGCCGGTACAAGAAGATCGCCGTCGTGGGCGGCGGCATCGGCACCGCCCCCATGTATCAGCTCACCCGCGAGCTGGCGGCGGGCGGGGTCAAGCCCGACGTCTTCTTCGGTTTCCGGAATAAGCCCTACTGCATGGAGGAATACCGCTCCATTGCAAACAGCGTCAAGGTGTCTACGGACACCGGCGCGGTGGGCTTCCACGGCTTTGTCACCCAGCTGTACGACCCGGCAGATTATGACGTGGTGCTGGTCTGTGGCCCCACGGTCATGATGCGGAATGCCGCCCGCCTCTGCGCGGAGAAGGGCACCCCCTGCTTCGTCAGTCTGGAAAAGAAGATGGCCTGCGGCATCGGTGCCTGCCTCGGCTGCACCTGCGAGACCAGAAGCGGCGAGGGCAAGAGCGTATGCAAGAATGGCCCTGTGTTTGATGCAGCGGAGGTGTTCTGATGGCAGATTTGAAAACGAACCTGCTGGGCTTCACCATGAACAGCCCCATCATCGGGGCCTCGGGCACGGTGGGCTACGGCGTGGAATACGAAGAGCTGGCCGATTTCTCGAAGATCGGCGGCATCTCGGGCAAGGGCCTGACCCTCTACGGCCAGTACGGCAACAAGGGCGAGCGGCTCTGGGAGACCCCCTCGGGCCTCATCAACAGCATCGGCCTGCAGAACCCCGGCGTCCAGCACTTCATTGATGTGGAGCTGGGCGAGATGCTGGAGCTGAAGCAGAAGTATGGCACGGTGGCCATCGCCAACCTCGGCGGCCACAGCGAGGAAGAGTACGTCGAGGGTGCGGCCATGCTCAGCGAGAGCGGCGTGGACATCGTGGAGCTGAACATCTCCTGCCCCAACGTCAAGGTGGGCGGCATGGCCTACGGCGTCAAGGCCGAGGCCGCCGGCGAGGTGGTGCGGATGGTCCGCGACGCCTGCAAGAAGCCTCTGATGGTCAAGCTCAGCCCGCAGGCCGAGAACATCCCCGCGATGTGCAAGGCGGTGGAGGCTGCCGGTGCGGACGCCATCAGCCTGACCAACACCTTTCAGGCCTGCGCCATCGACCTCGAGAAGCGCCGCCCGGTGTTCGACAACATCTTTGCCGGTCTGTCCGGCCCGGCGGTGCGCCCCATCGCCCTGCGGATGGTCTGGCAGGCCGTCGGCGCAGTGAACATCCCGGTGGTGGGCCTCGGCGGCATCGCCACCGGCCGGGACGCACTGGAGTTCATCATGGCCGGTGCGGCGGCGGTGCAGGTGGGCGCAGCGAACTTTGCCAACCCCCGGGCGATGGAGACCATCGCCGAGGAGATGGCTGCATGGATGGATGCCCACGGCGTCCGGACGCTGGACGAGATCCGCGGCTGCGCACGCTGAGTGCATAAAATAAAGTTTGAGCGCATAATGCCTGCAAATATTCGCTGAATCTTAAAATTTGTGAATAAATTTGCGTTTTGACAAAATGCGTGGTACAATACCGCATGAACGAAAACAACGGAACATAGAGAGGGAGAAATACCATGAGTGAAGCACTTGAGATTCTGAAGAGCTGTGACGCATTTCTGGAGGGCCATTTCCTGCTTTCCTCCGGCCGCCATTCCAGCGCATACTGCCAGATGGCTTATCTGCAGCAGTACCCCGACCGCTGCGCCGAGGTCATGAAGGCCGTGGCCGATAAGATCAAGGAGATGGATGTGGACGTCATCGTCGGCCCGGCCATGGGCGGCATCGTCTACGCCTACGAGCTGGCCCGCCAGACCGGCAAGCGCGCCATCTTCACCGAGCGCGTGGACAACGTGATGACCCTGAAGCGCTTTGCCATCCATCCGGGTGAGAAGTGCCTCATCGCGGAGGACGTCGTGACAACCGGCATCTCCTCTCTGGAGACCAAGCGCGTCATCGAAGAGGCCGGCGGCGTCTGCCTCGGCATCACCTGCGTGGTGGACCGCACCAAGCCCGAGGCTCCGTCCCCCATCCCCATCGTGGCAAGCGCCCTCAAGCTGGACCTGCCCAACTACGCCCCCGAGGAGTGCCCCATCTGCAAGGAGGGCAAGCTGCCTCTGGTGCATCTGGGCAGCCGCAAGATGAAGCAGGAAGCCAAGCAGACCCTGTAAACGCGCAGGCGTGTTGAAGCGAGGAGTATCTATGAACGCATATCTTCTTTTGGCGAACGGTATGGTCTTTGCCGGCCAGTCGGTGGGCGCAGAGGGCGTCACCGTGGGCGAGGTCGTCTTTGCCACCGGTATGGTGGGCTTTCAGGAGACCCTGACCGACCCCAGCTACTACGGCCAGATCATCACCCAGACCTACCCCCTCATCGGCAACTACGGCATGAACAAGGACGATATGGAGTCGGACCGGATCTGGGCCAAGGGCTACATCGTCCGCGAGGCCTGCAAGACCCCGTCCAACTGGCGCTGTGAGGAGACGCTGGACAGCTTTCTGAAGAAAAACAATACCATCGGCATCGAGGGCATCGACACCCGCCACCTCACCCGCATCATCCGGGAGAGCGGCGTCATGAACGGCGCCATCCTGACCACCTTCGACCCCGCCGACCCGGCCAACGCGGAGAAGACCGAGGCCCTGTTGGCAGACATCCGGGCCTACGCCGTTACCGACGCCGTCAAGAGCGTCACCTGCGCAAAGCCCGAGGTCTACAACGAGAAGGGCGAGACCCACATCGTGCTGATGCACTACGGCTGCAAGCGGAACATCGTCCGCTGCCTCGTCAAGCGGGGCTGCAAGGTGACGGTCATGCCCGCCTTTGCCACCGCCGAGGAGGTCGCAGCTCTGGCCCCGGACGGCATCATGCTCTCCAACGGCCCCGGCGACCCCGCCGAGCCGGTGGAGGTCATCGAGAACCTCAAGCAGATCTTTGAGCTGAACATCCCCACCTTTGGCATCTGCCTCGGCCATCAGCTCTCTGCACTGGCCGCCGGTGCCAAGACCATGAAGCTCAAGTACGGCCACCGCGGTGCCAACCAGCCCGTCACCGATTTTGAGTCGGGCCGCACCTTCATCACCAGCCAGAACCACGGCTATGCAGTCGTGGGCGACGAGCTGCCCGCCGAGATGGGCGAGGTGGCACAGGTGAACGCCAACGACGGCACCTGCGAGGGCATCAAGTACAAGAAGTGGAACTGCTTCACCGTCCAGTTCCACCCCGAAGCCAACGGCGGCCCCAAGGACACCGAGTTCCTGTTCGACCGCTTCCTGAACAACGTCAAAGCAGCAAAGAAGGAGGCACGCTGAAATGCCTAAGGACCCCAGAATCAAAAAAGTGCTGGTCATCGGCTCCGGCCCCATCATCATCGGTCAGGCTGCTGAGTTCGACTACTCCGGCACGCAGGCGTGCCGCGCCCTGAAAGCAGAGGGCATCGAGACCGTTCTGCTCAACTCCAACCCCGCTACCATCATGACCGACCCCGACGTGGCCGACCATGTTTACATCGAGCCGATGACCCTCGAGGTCGTGGAGCGCATCCTCGACATCGAGAAGCCCGACTCCGTGCTGCCCAACCTCGGCGGCCAGATGGGCCTGAACCTCTCCATGGAGCTGGCCCGCTCCGGCTACCTTGACCGCAGCGGCATCCGTCTGCTGGCCTGCAAGCCGGAGACCATCGACCGCGCCGAGGACCGTGAGCTGTTCAAGGAGACGATGGAGAAGCTGCATCAGCCCATCATCCCCTCCGAGGTCGTGGAGACGCTGGAGGACGCACTGGCCTGCGCCGACCGCATCGGCTACCCCGTCATCGTCCGCCCGGCCTTCACCATGGGCGGCACCGGCGGCGGCATCTGCGCGAACAAGGCAAAGCTCATCGAGATCGGCACCAACGGCCTTCGTCTTTCCCCCATCCACCAGATCCTTGTGGAAAAGTGCATCGCGGGCTGGAAAGAAATCGAGTATGAGGTCATGCGCGACCACAAGGGCAACGTCATCACTGTCTGTAACATGGAGAACCTCGACCCCGTCGGCATCCACACCGGCGACTCTGTGGTCGTGGCCCCCTCCCAGACTCTGACCGACCACGAGTATCAGATGCTGCGCACCGCTGCGCTGGACATCATCACCGAGCTGGGCATCGAGGGCGGCTGCAACTGCCAGTTCGCGCTCAAGCCCGACAGCTTCGACTACGCGGTCATCGAGGTCAACCCCCGTGTGTCCCGCTCCTCCGCGCTGGCCTCCAAGGCCACCGGTTACCCCATCGCCAAGGTGGCGACGAAGATCGCCATCGGCTACACGCTGGACGAGATCACCAACGACGTCACCGGCAAGACCTGCGCCTGCTTCGAGCCTGCGCTGGACTACATCGTGGTCAAGTACCCGAAGTGGCCCTTCGATAAGTTCGTCTACGCCGACAAGTCTCTGGGCACCCAGATGATGGCCACCGGCGAGGTCATGAGCATCGGCAACAGCTTCGAGGCTGCCATGATGAAGGCCGTCTCCTCCATCGAGCTGGGAATGGACACCCTGACCCACAAGCCCTTCGAGGAGCTGAGCGATGAGGAGATCGTGGAGCATATGTATGTGCAGGACGCAGAGCGCGTCTTCTGCGTCTACGAGGCCCTCAAGCGCGGCATCGACCACCAGACCATCTACCGCATCACCAAGATCGACTGGTGGTTCCTCGACAAGATGCAGCATCTGGCAGACCTCGAAAAGGGTCTGGCCAATTGCGAGGGCGTCCTGACCGAGGCCCAGTACAGGGAAGCCAAGAAGTACGGCTTTCAGGATAAGACCATCAAGCGTCTGGCCAAGGTGGACAAGCTCCCCGTGGAGAACTACCGCGCCGGCTTCAAGATGGTCGATACCTGTGCCGCCGAGTTCTCGGCCAACACCCCTTACTTCTACTCCACCTACGACGGCGACAACGAGGCCGCTGCATTCATCGCCGAGAAAGAGGCCAAGGCTGCCGCGCAGGGTGAGCCGAAAAAGAAGAAGGTCCTCGTCTTCGGCTCCGGCCCCATCCGCATCGGTCAGGGCATCGAGTTCGACTACTGCTCGGTCCATTGCGTCTGGACGCTGAAGAAGCACGGCTGTGAGGCCATTCTGGTCAACAACAACCCTGAGACTGTCTCCACCGACTTTGACACCGGTGACCGCCTCTACTTCGACCCCCTGAACCCGGAGAGCGTGGACAACATCATCGCCACCGAGAAGCCCGACGCCTGCGTCGTCCAGTTCGGCGGCCAGACCGCCATCAAGCTGGCAAAGCATATGGATGAGATCGGTCTGCCCATCCTCGGCACCCCGGCGGATGCCATCGATGAGGCAGAGGACCGCGAGCGCTTCGACGAGCTGCTGGAGCGCTGCAACATCCCCCGCGCCCCCGGCCGCACCGTTTTTAATCTGGAGGAGGCACTGGCCGCAGCCGACGAGATCGGTCTGCCCGTCCTGATGCGCCCCTCCTACGTCCTCGGCGGTCAGAACATGATCGTGGCCTACACCAAGGCGGACGTCATCGAATATATGGGCGTCATCACCGAGCACGTCGATATGGACCACCCCGTCCTGCTGGATAAGTACATCATGGGCACCGAGTGCGAAGTGGACGCCATCTGCGACGGCGAAAACTACCTCATCCCCGGCATCATGGAGCAGGTGGAGCGCACCGGCGTCCACTCCGGCGACTCCATCTGTGTCTACCCGGCCCAGCATCTGACGCAGGCCGAGATCGACACGATGGTGGACTACACCGGCCGCTTTGCCCGGGAGCTGCACGTCACCGGTCTGGTCAACGTCCAGTATGCGGTCTCCAACGGCAAGGTCTACGTCATCGAGGTCAACCCCCGCTCTTCCCGCACGGTGCCCTATATCTCCAAGGTCACAGGCGTCCCGATGGTCGATCTGGCCGTCCGCTGCTGCCTCGGCGAGAAGCTGACCGATATGGGCTACGGCACTGGCCTGCACCCCAATGCCCCCTATGTGGCCGTTAAGGTGCCTGTCTTCAGTTTTGAGAAGCTGCATGGCGTCGATACCCAGTTCGGCCCCGAGATGAAGTCCACTGGCGAGGTGCTGGGCATTGCGCCCAACTACCACGATGCCCTGCTCAAGGGCCTCATCGGCGCGGGCTACACCTTCAAGACCCCCGGCCCGGCTTCCTGCTGCATCTTCACCGTGAAGGACAGCGACAAGCCCGAGTTCGTGGACATCGCGTGGAAGCTCAAGAGCATGGGTTATAAGCTCTACGGCACCTCCGGCACCTGCGCATGGCTCAACAAGCACATGGTGCCCTGCAATGAGGTGCGGAATATGTCCGGTGAAGCGCCGAATATCGTGGACCTTCTGCAGAGCGGTCTGGTGGACTATGTCTTCTCCACCAGCGCCAAGGGCCGCGACCCCAAGCGTGATTCCGTCCGCCTGCGCCGCAAGGCTGTGGAGTTGAGCATCCCCTGTATCACGGCTGTGGATACGGCCAATGCTCTGGTCAACTGCCTGCGCAGCGAGCACAGCATGAAGGACATCCCGCTGGTGGATATTGCAACGCTGTATCATAAAAAATAAACACGCTCCACTACTTCGTGCGCAAAAATATACCGTTTGTGCGCAGCCCCTCGTAATGAGGGGCTGCATTTGTTATACTCAACAACGCAAAATTTGCCAAAAGACGTTACTTTTGGACGTTCCAGGAGGATATAGATACATGACTCGTTCCCAGATGATCGAAACTGTGGCACGCAAGACCGGCTTCACCGAAGCGCAGGTCGAGACCACGATGGACGCACTGTTTGACCAGATCGCCGATTGCCTGCGTGCCGACGAAAAGGTCACTATCGCTGGCTTTGGCCGCTTCGAGATGCGTCCCCGCAAGCCAAAGGCATACACCAACCCCAAGACCAAGGTCTCCAGCCGTCTGGAGTCTACCTCTATCCCCGGCTTCAAGGCCAGCGGCCGTTTCAAGCAGAAGCTTGAGGCAGGCCGTGCCGCAAAGAGCGTCGAAGAGACCGCCTGATAGAACATAACGCGCAAGCGCTGCATCCTTGACCCGGGATGCGGCGCTTTTTTGCTGACAGAATGCGATTTTCATGGTATACTGGGCATATCATCACGAAAAGCGGCCCCCAGAGGGCATTGCGCAGAAGAAAAACGAAAAAGGAACGGAGTAGAAGGATCCATGCTTTACAGCGAGTTACAGTGCAGCGAGGCCATCCATAAGGCCGTAGAGCGGATGGGCTTTGCGGAAATGACCGAGGTGCAGGAAAAGACCATCCCCGTCATGCTGGCCGGGCGCGACGTCATCGCCAAAGCCCCCACCGGCACCGGCAAGACCTGCGCCTTCGGCATCCCGGTGGCGGAGCACATCGACCCCGCCCTCAAGGCCCCGCAGGCCGTCATTCTGGCCCCGACCCGCGAGCTGGCGCAGCAGATCGCCGAAGAGCTGGCCGGGCTGACCTATTTCATGCCGGAGGTGCAGGTGGTCTGCGTCTACGGCGGCGCAAATATGGAAAAGCAGGCCAAGCGCCTCGCCGAGGGCTGCCAGATCGTCGTGGCGACTCCGGGCCGCCTTATGGACCACTACAAGCATCACAGCATCGACCTCGACCATGTGACGCAGGTGGTGCTGGATGAGGCCGATGAGATGCTGAATATGGGCTTTTATAAGGACGTGCGGCACATCATCGGCCTGATGAAGGCCCGCAAGTCCCTCTCCATGTTCTCGGCCACCATCAGCCGGGAGGTGATGGACATCGGCTGGATGTATCAGAAGGACGCCGAGGAGATCACCGTCCAGCCCAAGGAAGAGAGCCAGCCGAAGATCACTCAATATATGCTGGAGACCTCCGGCCGCAATAAGCTGTCGGACTTGGCCCAGATCATCATTGGGGAGGGCTATAAGCGGGTCATGGTGTTCTGTGATACCAAATTCAATACGGCGGCGCTGGCGAACCAGCTGGCCCGGCTGAACTTCTCGGTGGACTGCCTTCACGGCGACCTCTCCCAGAGTGAGCGCAACCGCATCATGCAGAATTTCCGGGATGGAAAACTGAACGTACTGGTGGCCACCGATGTGGCGGCCCGTGGCATCGACGTCTCGGATGTGGATGCGGTCATCAACTACGATGTCCCCGGTGACAATGAGCACTATACCCACCGCATCGGCCGCACCGGTCGCGCAAAGAAGGAGGGCGTGAGCTATCTGTTCTATGTGCCGGAGGAGAAGAAGCGGGTGCAGGAGCTGCTGCGTCTGACCCGCAATACGGATCTGTGCACGCCGGTGCATTTCGATTTCAATCATGAGCATATCGTGGTGGAAAAAAAGCAGGACAGCGCCGACCGGTTCCAGATCAAGTGCTATTTCTGATGAGAGAATAAAACAGGAAACAGAGCGGGTGTTTTTGGGGCAGAAAGCCCTGAAAGTGCCCGCTCTGCTTTTATATTATAATAAGGAAGAACGAAAGCAAAAAACAGGTCAAAACGCCGCAAAAAACTGGTAAAAAAGTGCAAAGGCGAAAAAAGAGCAAAAAACTTGTAAAAAAGGCTTGCAAAGTGGGCGGTGATGTGGTATTATACTTGAGCGCCAAGCGCTGAGACAAAAGAATGACT
>OHJT01000919.1_pt1 | contig 18884 bp, 16 predicted proteins | sample 1568651 | NCBI WGS metagenome assembly OHJT01 (sample SAMEA3879608, study PRJEB24766) | human gut metagenome | biome: human-associated habitat; feature: feces | place: USA | collected 1985/1987 | reverse complement strand
ATCCTCCTATATGCCGCCGTGGATTTACACGGTGTTAGGTCGTCGTTGGTTTAGGGTAGACGAAAAGAAACGGCGGCTCTGATTTCTCAAAACCGCCGCCAGGGTATCTAGAGTAAGCGCACAAAATCAACCTGCCCAGCTACGGTTTTTTTCTTTCCCCATTAGGCGGGGCAGGTTTAAAAGAATATGAAAAGCCGATAACAGCAGTCATGTTAGCCTGCGTGTTATCGGCTCTGCGTCTATGCGTCTGGCTCTCTAATAACGGATATATTCAGTTGCTTTACATGAATGAGCGTTTCCTGTTTACATTTTGGACAGAACAAGGGGAAATTCCTTAATTCCGTGTCAATTCGTATTTTTATTCGGGTTTTATTATGGCATATAGGACAACTAACCCAACTTTGTTAGAGCCCGGAGGAATTAACCACTCAGAGTCCAGCAGAAATAACCAATCCGAGCTCATTAGAAATAGCCAATGCACCTGCATGGCTAATTGATTACCGATATTTATTCAACTGGATCGCTGATTTCTATCGAATAGGTTTTTAAGTTTCGTCCTCGATAGCTTTCACCTTTCATAAGATAAACGGTAGCAGCATCGAAAGTTCTATCTAATGCACAAAGCAGAGAATCTTCTTCCCGAAAGAAGTCACGCCACTTATCAGGCGTAAGATTACTGGTGAAAATCATACAGTTCGGGCCTTCCTTGCTGCATCTTCGATCGATCATATCAAAAAACAGACGGGTGTTTTCCATATCGAAGATACTTCTGCCTATCTCGTCTATGATCAGGCAGGAGGGTCTGACCAGACCGGAAATAGCGCTGCTTTCTGTTCCGGTTCTTCGTGCCTTGGTGAATTTTTCATTTAGTTCGGTAGCCTTTATAAAATAAGCTTTTAATCCTTTACGGCAACAGGAATTACCATATGCCATTGACAAATGAGTTTTTCCCACTCCTGGCGGACCAATAAACGCGATGTTCTGTCTCGAATAAAGTGCCGTCAGATTTGGAAGACTTTTTATCTGTGCTGCGTGTTCCCCAGTCACTCTGCTGAAATCAAAGTTTTCAAATGTGCTTGGTTCTTTTTGGGGAATACGGCTATGCTGCAATAATGCAGCGATTGCCTTATCACGTTGATTTTGCCTGAGGTATGAAATGAACTCCTTTATGGCTTCGAGATGCTCTGGCGATACCTTCTTTTCTGACAGATACAAAGCGATTTCCTGAGCAGTTATCTTTATATCCAGAGCAGATGCGTCGCTCTGAATCTGTTCGATCAGTGTTTCATTCATCCCAGTCACCTCCAAATGCAAACTTAGCAAATGCAGATCTTGCTGGTACCCGTTTTTTCTGTGAGATACTCACTTTTACCGGGACTGATGGTTTTTCTTCAGGTTGTTCATCTGTAAACTGATCTTTACAAAAGCTGTCTTTTCTGCTCCAGGTGACATCATGGGTTATCAGGATTTTTCGCAGTTCCAGGTCATAAACATACAGCGTAAAGTTTTCTCTTTGAACGCGGCATGTGTGTTGAGCATAACTGTATGGGATACCAAAACGTCTGCCCTCGTATGTAACAAAGCCATCAAATGAAATGCATCGAATCGGACATAAATACTTTCGCACATCAAATGTATCTTTAAGCAAAGATGCTGTTTGCATACAGCTGATACGATGTCTTTCATGTGGGATGCAATCAACTGCTTTATGATATCGGTTATTCTGATTATCGCACCATTTCCAGGCTTCGTAGTTTAAATCTGTAATGGTTCCGAAGACTCGTCCTGCAAGGAAGTTCTCTTTTACAAAGCGTACAAGCCTCTCAACGGCTCCTTTTGTAAATGGATGTCTTGGCCTGCACAGCTTTGTCTCAAAATCGATGGTATTCATAAAGACTTCATAGTCGTGATTCCAGACAGGATGCCCTTCTGAATCTCGATGAAGCACAACACTTTTCATGTTGTCAGTAAGTACATGTTCCGGCACACCCATACGTTTGAAAGCGTGGATCATACCTATAAATAGATTTTCCTGCTTGGCGTTTGGAAAGAATTCAATATAGCGTTCCCCGCAGTGGTGGCAGATCATTGCAAAACAGGCTACTTTATAGGAAGTTCCTTCTCCTGTGTCGACGTTAACAAAACCCCAGTCCATCTGGTAACTCTCTCCAGCATCACTGGAATACCTGCGTCCGCGATTACCTTGTGGCGCAACAGCCTGTCTTTTCGGCGGAATCAGATCTCTGTGTGTATTGACGTATCTTTTGACAGTAGTCAGGCTTCCTACGTAACCTTGTTCCTGGATACGTTCCAGAATAACCTCTGAATTAGTAACGTTTTTTCTTAACAGATCATCAATAACACCCGTATACCCAGAAATAATTGTTGTATCAGCCTTTCGACCTGTAAGTGCATGTGGTGCAATAACGAATCCATTTGATTTAATTCTGCGTAGCTGGGCCCTGGTGAGGCCGGTACGACGTTCCATTTCAGCAAGGTTGATTTTATTAAGATCAAACTTATCCCCTTGCTCAGACTTCATTTCTTCTATGACTTGTGTTATGATACTCTGCAAGTCATTACTTTTATTCTCATTCATGTTTCTCCTTTCATGGTGCATTGGCTAACACCATTATAGAACATGAACTTATAAGGTAATGGCTTTTTCTATTGGACTGTGATTGGTTTTTCTTGATGGACTCAGATTGGCTGTTTCTAGCGGACTTAGGTTGGCTGTTTCATGCGGGCTCTAACAACTTGTCTCTTTCATCAAAATTACCCCGTAACTTGATGTTTCTTTGATATATTTTTTGTTAGTCTATAAAATACGAATATCAATCCAACATTAAGGATGATCATAAAGACCGGCTGGCTCATACCGAAATATGTTTTCATATCAGAAAATATACCGTTTGTATGAAGCATAAAAATCGGGCAAATTTCCTGCATTTTTTGTAAAACAGGAAGGCTATCATTAAAATCAAACACAACCGGCAAGAAGCAGATGACGCAAGAAGTAATAAGCGCTATAACAGGAGAACTCATTTGAGCACTTAAAAACAATGTAATAGTTGTCAAGGCTACAATCCCAAAAATATTCAATATTACAGAGATAAAGAACATTTGCAAAAAGGTCAAATTATATATTGAAGAAGCATAATGTAATGAAGATTGAATGCTTACATTCCACCCCTGTAACCCATAGGTACAGCCATACAGAACTAAATTTAGCAGTAAATACAAGAGGTATGTGCCAATTACAACTTCCAAGGCCGCTATAATTTTTGAAGTTGTGAGTTTGGTTCGGCCATACCGAGCCGAATAAATAATGCTATCTGTATGAAGTGCATACTCTTCTGAGAAAACAGGAGATAGAGTGATTACAACAATTAAACATATCATTATGGACAAGATGCTCCCCATTCCAGATAATAGCTTATCCCAGCCATCGCAATATCCTAAAGTCACAGTTGGACTATTTGGATATGCTGTTTCGAGTGACTTAAAACTACCATCAGAATTTGTCAAATATTCCAGAATCGCCGCTTGGTCACGATAAACATGAACAGCAGAAAAAGCAGAATTTTCATCTTGTCCAACAGTTGCTTGTTTTGCTTGGTCGATTTTTTCTTGCATAGTAAGTAATGTATTTTGAGAGAGTTTTCCTTCAAATATTTCTGCTACTTCCTTCCGTTGTTCAATGGCTGTAAAACCGCTTGCTAATGCCATTTTTTCAAGGTCATAATCATAGAAAACATTTTGATAATTAAATTGAAAAAAGAAAAAATAGGCAACGATAAGAACCACACCAGCTAAAAACAACATTCGTGTTTGCTTTCTCGAACATATTTTATTTCGTTCTGCTTTTATCATTTCATTCATGCTCGGATACCTCCGCAAAATAGTATAAATACAAATCTTCCAATGTTGGATCAACATTCCAAGCGGTTCTGCATGGTGCTTCTTGAGAAATAATCCTCAGCCGTTCTGCACCATTATTATGTTTCAGATTTGCTGTTACATAGTTCAATTCTAATTCTTCGGCCTCTTTTCGAGATACATCACATTCCCAAACACATTTTTCAATCGGCTTCAAAAGTTTTTCTGGAGAACCATGTTGAATTAACTCGCCATTTTTCATAATCAGAATCTCATTTGCGATATATTCAACATCAGAAACAATGTGAGTGGACAAAATTACAATTCTATTTTCTGCCAAAGAACTAATCAGATTCCTAAACCGCACCCGCTCTTTCGGGTCAAGTCCAGCTGTAGGTTCATCCAAAATCAAAATACGGGGATCGTTTAATAATGCTTGAGCAATTCCCAAGCGTTGTTTCATACCGCCGGAAAAAGTTTTGATTTTTTCGTTTTTCTGTGTGAGCAGATCAACAACCTGCAACAGCTCCATTGTGCGATTATGGGCTTTTTTAGGTGGCAGCCCCTTTATTGCAGAGATATACATCAAAAATTTATACGCTGTAAAGTTAGGATAATAGCCAAAATTTTGTGGCAGGTAGCCTAAGATATTACGATATTTCTCGCCCAAATCATGAATGTTTTTCCCGTTAAAAAAAATGGCTCCTTTCGTTTCAGTTTGGACATCGCAAATCATTCGCATCAAAGTTGTCTTGCCCGCACCATTTGCCCCGAGTAGACCATAAACACCATTTGTTAATTTTACGCTGAAATGATTTACAGCTTTTTTTCTTCCATATTCTTTTGAAAGATCATTTATTGTAAGTTCCATATCAATTCTCCAATCATTTTTTCTTTTTTCAAGTACAGTTGAAGTGTTTTCCCTAATAGGATAATAGATAACACATAAAATCCAATCCATCCCCAGAACATAGACGCTTCAAATATAAATCGCTGATGGAGTACAAGAGAAAATGTTCCAGAAAGAAAAATCATACAAGCGATTAAATGATACAAGCTATCGTTTGTCCTGCTTTTCGCACATATAAAAAGATAACAAGTGCAAGAAATATTAAATGGAATCAAACCATACAACACCATTTCAATCATTGATTTCTGGTAAATATATGCCATTGAAATTAAAATGACTGTTATTAGGAAAAGGTTGATTACTCCAATAATCAGCATACGACCTGCTACAATTTTTACCAGCGTTGTTCTACTAGACTGTTCAATTTCCCACATACCATAGATGTTGCTTTTAGATATTTCTATTGCACCTAATAACGCAAGGAATGGAACCATAACTGCAAGGATTGTCAATGGATAATAAAATGGAACCCTCCATTGGCCCAGGATACATGCTAATAATACTGCACATATAGTGAGTATTATTTGAACAATCCAGAAAGAAAGCGGCAGAAATTGAAGTTGGTTCAATATAATATCTCGCATTGAATTTTTATTGAATTCAGAACTATTCATGTAACTTTTTCCAGCTACGATTACTGCTTTAATTTTAGGTTCAGATGGAGCAGGCGTTTCACAACTCTGCAACCATTCTAATACACCATTTTGTTTTTGGGTCATACATTATCGCCTCCTCTAAAATCAGCCAAATATCGTTCCAGTTTTTTAATCCCCTGTTGGAGCCTAGATTTTACAGTAGAAACACTAGCTTTTGTAATGGTTGCAATCTCTCGGATTTTCAAATCATAATAAAATCGTAAAATGATGACCTCTTTTTGATAGTCCGGTAATGTGTTGATTGCATATTGAATTTGCGCTTTAAGTTCGTTAAGCTCAATTTTTTCAAAGGCATTATCAGTATCTTCTATATCTTCAAGAGTTTCTAAATCCATATACAGGGGTTTTGCTTTCTTAGTATAATTGTTACAGGTATTAACAGCAATCGTTAGCAGGTAGTTTTGAAATTTCCCGATCTTTCGTACTGATTGAATATTCTCCAACAATTTCAAGAAAACATCTTGTGTAATATCTACGGCGGTATCTGGATCGCCGTTCAATCGCCGACAACAAAATAGATAAATTGACTGATAATATTTTCGGACAATTATCTCAAATGCATCTGTGTCACCCGACTGGATTTTTTTAATTAGTATGAAATCTTCGATACCGTGTCACCGCCTTCCATGTGTAAAACGCCTTACACTTAATATACAACTGAGTAACCCAAAAGGATTTAACTTTAGAATTATTTCTTTTACTTTTTTTATATATTCTATTTGTTCTTTTATTTCTTCCACTTTAAGCCCTCCTACTGCTATTATATTTTATATTATTATACTACTTAGGAGATATTTGCGTATGAATAAACTACTTATTATTGAAGATGATGTTACTATTAGAAATGCACTTAGAATTTTACTTGAAAATCAAGGTTACTTCATCGAAGAAGCGCATGACGGTGAAGAAGGGCTCCAAAAATTTGACTCAACCTTTGATCTGCTGATTATTGACATAATGATGCCAAATATTTCCGGCATCGATGTATGCCGTAAAATCAGGGAAAAATCATATGTTCCGATTCTCTTTTTGACAGCCAAATCTCTTGAAACCGATAAAATGGAAGCCCTTTCCGCCGGAGGGGACGATTATCTTGTAAAACCATTCTCCTACGTGGAGCTGATAGCGCGTATTCAGGCTCTTATCAGAAGATGTCGCGTCTACGACAATGCAGATGCATCAGACACCACCGCTTCATCCACTATTGAACGATGTGGCTTAACCTTAGACACAAAATGCAACAATGTCAGTTACGATGGCAGACAGCTTGCTCTCACGGATAAAGAATATCAGATTCTTCTGCTGTTAATTTCACATCCGACAAAGACATTTTCAACACAAAATATATTTGAAAGCGTCTGGAATGAACCGTATACACAGTTTTCCAATAACACCATTATGGTTCATATTAAAAATCTGCGCAATAAGCTTGAAGCCGGCTGTGGCTGTGCCCACCTGATTAAAACAGTGTGGGGAAAGGGATATAAATTTGAAGAATAAATTTAACGGATATAAGGAATACATAAGCAGCTTATTGATTTCATTTTTAATAGCTTTGTTGATTTCAATTACTGTATTTACAGCTATATACCTTTGCGGGGAAAAAATAATAAATGAATATGTAAGCTCCGACAGCTATATTTACAATACACAGGCTGCGTATATTACCAGCTTTCAAAAATATGTGTCTGACAATAAGGTTTCGTCAAACGACTTTAAAAGCATTGAAGCATGGATTCAAAGAGAAAAGCCCGAATTTTTTCTCATATCCATTGACAATGAAACATATTACGCTTCAACAGAATATTTAAGTCTCAAAAAGCCCCAAAATCTATTATTATATAATCAGAAAATATCTGTTTATCTTACAGCGTTAAACTTTAGTGACAGGACAGCTAAAATTTTTATATATAATAACTATCAGGACAAATATCTCAAAGCTTTGCTTATTTGTGATGCTCTCTTCACTTTAATTACAGCAATAGTGATTTTGTTTTTCATTTTCAGGCATATTCTCACACAAATATATGGCACTTTAAACGTTGTCGAGCAGTCTGAAACCGAATTGATCAATGAAAAAAATATGCTGATACGAAGCATGGCACACGATATCCGCACTCCTCTCGCAGGGCTGCAGTCATACGCTGAAATTATCAAAATGGAAAATAAAAAGGGTGCGATTCCCACTGAACACATAGATGTGATTTTCAATAAAATATGCGAAATAAAAGGCCTTACCGACCAGCTTTTTGACTATTCACTTGCCTGCAACGAAGAAGCTCTTGAGCTTGACGCTCCATGCAATATGGAAAGTGCAATAGGTGACTATCTTTCTGAGATGGCTTTTATCCTCCGTGAAAACAGTTTTTCACTTGATATAGAAAAGCTCATATGGAAGGATTTTAAAATCACTGTAAACTCAAACTTTCTCGGACGGATTTTTAACAATATAACAAACAATATATGCAAATATGCAGATAACAAAGCGCCTGTCTGCATAAGCTCTATCTACCGGAGTAAAGATGCAGGTATCGAGATAACAAACCATATCGCAGATAAAAGCTCTCTGTTTAATACCACCGGCATGGGTATCAGAAATATTACCCTTATGATGAAGCAGATGAATGGGCGGGCTATTGTTTCACATAATAATACCGAGTTTCGCATTACTCTTTGGTTTTCACGTGCATAAAAATAAATCCGCTACACCAAAATCTGGCATAGCGGATTGTTTTATATACATCTATCTATTTTTATTTATCAAGCAAATCTGTGTAGAAATCAGCGTAATGTGTCTCGCCTGACTTGATGTAGTCAATGGCTGCTGATGGATGCTGATTTAAGCGTCCTGTAAGCAGGTATGGAATATCGTAGCCCCATACAGCACCGCTCTCCTTGAGCGGAAGCATATGCTCTTCAATGAATTTGAGTACAGGGAATACGTTGTATTTTGGATTTTTGAGGAAGCTGAGTAAAAGCTCCATCGCACAGTTTCCTGCGCCTCGTCCCATGCCCATCATTGTTGCATCCAACAGGCTGACTCCCCGGGCTGCTGCCTCTATGGTGTTTGCAAATGCAAGCTGCTGATTATTGTGTGCGTGCATTCCTACGAACTTTCCGTTTGCCTCAGCAATTTCTGTGTATTTATCGGCAGTGCGGCGAATCTGCTCAGGGTAGAGAGCTCCGTAGCTGTCTACGATGTATATGCCGTCTGCAGAGCTCTTGGCAACCATGTCAAGTGCCTGATCAAGGTCTGATTCCTGTGTATTTGAGATGGCCATGATGTTGCAGGTTACCTCGTAGCCCTTGGACTTGGCATCTTCAATCATCTCGATTGCTGCAGGCATCTGATGTACATATGTAGCCACACGCACCATGTCAATCACACTGTCCTCGCGAGGGAGAATATCCTTCTTGTAGTCACATCTGCCGACATCCGCCATGACAGAAATCTTCATATCAGAGTTGTTGTCTCCGACTATCTCACGAATAGCTGCCTCATCACAGAACTTCCATTTGCCGAATTTATTTACATCAAAAAGCTCCTTAGATGCTTTATAACCAAACTCCATATAGTCGATGCCAGCCTTTACGTTTGCACGATAAAGAGCATTGATAAAATCATCTGTAAACATAAAGTTGTTTACCAGTCCTCCATCCCTAATGGTAGCGTCAAGCACGCGGATATCAGGGCGTGCTGTCATTAAATCACCTTTCTGAGCCATTTTTGTTTCCTCCAAGTATAAATATTATTGTAACAAATATAAATATTACTGTAGCTAGATGTTACAATTTAAAGTTTTAATGCTTCAACGCTTTAAAGCATATAAGTATAATAACACAATTATTTAAAATTGCAAGTAAAACTTTACTTTTTTTTATCAGACTAATATAATGAATGAGGTTGTAATACAATATCAAAGGAGGACTATATGATTTCTTATTTGACTTCGGCAGATATGTCGATAATAGCTTTCATCGGAGTGATTTTTGCATTCGCACTCACATGTATTGCTATTGCAAAATTAAATAAATTTTTACCAAAGGATCTCGGCAGACAGTTTGCTGTGGACGGAAAGCTTTCAGCCGGGAAGCCGAGAGGCGCCGGTATTATCTTTATATTCACATTTGTGATATCGGCAGTTCTTTTCTCACAAATCAATGCGGAGATTGCCATTTATCTTGTGCTTATAGTTATTGAGATGCTCACAGGCTACTTTGACGATGCGTCTGAAAAGCCATGGGGCGAGTATTTAAAGGGCGCACTTGATTTTGCGGTTGCCATTGTTGTGGCAGTTGTGTATCTGCATTTCAACTCAAGCACAATCACCTTTGCCATATTTGGCGGCTCTGTAAATATTCCACCTGTTGTGTTTGGAATACTCACAGTCATCTTAGTCTGGGTATCAATCAATGTCACAAACTGTTCAGACGGTGTTGATGGTCTTTCCGGAACACTTACCATCATTACTATAATGACCTTCTTCGTGCTTGATTCAGTGCTCAAAATAGCTGACAGCTTCAACTATTGTATTTTATTATTTGCGGTATGTCTGCTCGGATATCTGTGGTACAATGCCACACCAAGCAAGCTTTTGATGGGTGATGCAGGCTCAAGAGCCATGGGTATATTCATAGCTATTTGTGCGCTTAAATCACAAAGCCCATTCATCTACATACTGGCAGGTCTCGTGCTTATCATCGATGGTGGACTTGGACTCGTAAAGGTTTCTCTTCTTAGATTTTTGAAGATACATATTTTAAAGAATACCACAACTCCTATCCATGACCACGTCAGAAAGAAGCTCGGCTGGTCAAATGCACAGGTTGTTTTCAGATTTGCAATTATCCAGATTGTTGTGTCACTCGCAACGGTTTATCTGGCGATGATTTAACAGTTTTAAAACTATATAAAGAAAAAGCCGGAGTCTGACAGTTTGTCGGCTCCGGCTTTTACTTCTTTCGGCTCGTAACTGTGAATGTACCAAACAGTTACATACTTATATAATTTACTGTGTGGACTCCTTTAACACTACCTCATACGGCAGAAGTGTCCTGTTCTCAGTCTCTTCACCCTCTATCTGTCTGAGCAGATTCTTGCAGGCTCTTGCTCCAAGCTCCTTTGAATCAAATGAAAGCGATGTAATGGACGGCACATTATTTTCCAGCACTGAGCTGTTGTAAAATGAAGCCACCTTCACCTGCTGCGGCACCTTTATATGCCTTTCGCGGAGCCGTCTCATGGCCTGCGCACAAACTGCATCATCCATACACAGCAGACAGTCGCAGCCCCTGTCAATTGCATCATCTACAGCCTTTTCGATATATGCTTTGCCCTCAAGGTTTAAAAATACAAGATTGTCATTTATTTTCTTTCCAAACTGCTCATGGGCATCCACTACACCTGCGTATCTGGTCTGATTTACAACAATATCCTCGCTTCCTCCGAGAAGCGCCATATTTTTCATGCCACGCATGAGCATAATTGATGTCAGCTCCCTGCAGGCACTTCTATGGTCATGGTCAATCTGCTTTACATCCTTATATTTGCATGAGCCAGCTGTGACAAACGGTATCCTGCGCTCCTGCAAGAATGTCACCTGTGGATCATCTACCATCGTGCGAAGCAGCACCACTCCATCCACCTTATGATTCTGTATGATACGTCTAAGCCCCGCCATATCATTGCCTGAGCCTATACAAAGCAAAAGGTCGTATTCCATCATACCTGCTATCTCCTGAATCCCCATTATAGCTTCCTGGAAAAAAGGCAGATCGACAAGTGCATAATCCCCCGGCATCACCACACATATATTAAATGTCTTTGACTGTGCAAGCCCTCTGGCTATTACATTAGGTTTATAATCATGCTCCTGTATATATTCAAGCACTCTTTTTCTTGTTGCAGCGCCTATCCTGCCCTTCCCCGATATAGCCCTGCTTACTGTTGTCTTTGAAACGCCAAGTGCCTCTGCCACATCTGATATCGTGATATTGTTACTCATTCTGCCCCCTCTTTCATCTGAATGTGAATAATAACTGAACAACTTTTATTTGTTGCGCAACTCTATTGTTTTTCATTATAACCTATCTTCATACACTTGTCATCCTAGACATGCAATTTTTGCGCAACTGACTCATTCTTCCACGCATATTCGCTCAACATTTTGTTTTCTGATGATTTAATGTTTACACCATTCATTTACTAACGTATATTTATAGTGTAACTATTGGAGGTACATATAAATGAATTTTAACGAAATATTATATGGTGTGGCATATTACGACGAATATATGCCTTACGACCGCATAGAAACAGATTTTAAGATGATACGCGATGCCGGCATGAATGTTATCAGGATTGCCGAATCAACCTGGAGCACATGGGAGCCTGAGGAGGGAGTATTTGATTTTACACACCTGCACCGCATGCTTGACTGCGCAGCAAAATATGAGCTGAAGGTCATTGTCGGAACACCTACATATGCTGTTCCATCATGGCTTGCAAAAAAATATCCCGATATTCTCGCTGTAACACATAACGGCAAAGAGCTCTACGGCCACCGCCAGAACATGGATATCACAAACCCTGACTATCTGCACCATGCACAGATTATCATTGAAAAGCTCATGGAGCAGGTAAAGGACTACGACTGCGTGATCGGCTTCCAGCTCGACAATGAGACAAAACCTTATGACACCTGTTCCAAATACGCACAGGCTAAATTTGTAGAATATCTGAAGAATGAATTTCCTGACATTGACGAGTTTAACAGGGAGTTTGGACTTGATTACTGGAGCAACCGTGTGGATGACTGGGATGCCTTTCCTGATATCCGCGGCACCATAAATATGAGCCTTGATGCGGAATACAAAAAATTCCAGAGAAAGCTCGTGACAGACTTTTTTGCATGGCAGGCCGATATCGTCAAAAAATACAAGAGAGATGACCAGTTCATCACTCACAATTTCGACTTTGAATGGCACGATTACTCTTACGGCATGCAGCCGGAGGTCAATCAGTACGAGGCTGCCAAGTGTATGGATATCGCAGGCTGCGATATATATCACCCTTCCCAGAGCAGTCTGAGCGGCCGCGAGATTACCGCCTGCGGCAATATTGCAAGGGGCATAAAAGGTGATAATTATCTGGTACTTGAGACCGAGGCTGCCGGAAATCACCCATGGCTTCCTTATCCGGGACAACTGCGCCTGCAGGCCATAAGCCACATCGCAAACGGTGCATGCATGGTTGAATACTGGCACTGGCATTCTATCCACAATGCCATAGAAAGCTACTGGAAGGGCGTGCTCTCCCACGACCTTAGACCGAACCGGCTTTATAAGGAGTGCAGTGTTATCGGAAACGAACTAAAAAAATACGGGCACAGGCTGGTAAATTTGAAAAAGACAAACAGGTTTGCGGTTATTGCTGACAACGCTTCTCTTACAGGGCTTAATGAATTTAAGCTGAACAACGAAAGCGACTCCAATTACAATACCGTTTTCAGATGGCTTTGCGATGCCCTGTATCTGATGAACATTGAGTACGACGTGATTCCTGCCGACCCGGCACTTTTTGCTTCATATGAAAATATACTTGTGCCTGCACTCTATAGCGCAACAGATGAGGTGCTCAATGCCTTAAATGAATTTGTTGCAAACGGCGGCAATATGGTGGTGACGTTTAAATCTGCTTTTTCAGATGAACATCTTAAAATACGCCATGACGTACAGCCTTATATTATAAACAAGGCTCTCGGCATACAATACGATGAGTTCACCCTGCCTGACGATGTCACCGTAACCTGTGGTGGCAAATCATCAAAAGCGAGTGACTGGATGGAGATGGTCGTCTGTACCACTGCCACACCTGTTGCTATGTATGAGCACAAGCACTGGGGAGTACACGCAGCTATCACAGAAAACTCTTATGGCAAAGGACGCGCCATGTATCTTGCCACACTTTTTGGTGAGGACACGCTGATAGAAGCCCTAAAGCTTTTCTTCGGCGAGCCAAAAAATGAATTTGATGCTTCTTATCCCGTTGTCATAAAGCGCGGCACCAATACGCAGGGAGAAAAAATCATTTATCTGCTTAACTACTCGGATGATGAGCAGACTGTTATCTGCCATGCAGACGGTCTCAAGAAGCTTTGCGATGACAGTACAGTATCAGCAGGCGATTGTATAGCTCTTGCACCATGGGATTTCTGTATTCTTTATGCTGATTAGCCCACAGGTTATATCCTATGCTTTTTGCTGCAGATAAATATTTCACAAAAAGCTCATTATATAAGGTCTTAATTATTAATTTTTTCATAAAATTTATTAAGTCTTTTGTTTTGGTGTTGTTTGAATTATTTTTCAGTGTTATAATTTCAAGCGGATTAAAAAGGTGGTTTTATGAAGAAAATACAGAATAAGCTTATAGAGCTTTTCAACCGCTACAAGCATGTGTGGATTTTATCATACTTTATCATATATCTGACCTGGTTTGGATATTTAGAGCGCACTGTTACCACACATTATCACTTGATTCATCTTCCGATAGATGATTATATACCGTTTTGTGAATACTTTGTTATTCCTTATATCATGTGGTTTGGCTATGTGGCCTTTGGAATTGCTTTCACGGCATTACATGACAAAAAAGAATTTTACAGACTGTGTGCGTTTTTATACACCGGTATGACCGTATTTTTGGTTATATCAACGCTCTACCCAAATGGTCACAATTTAAGGCCTTATTATTTCACGCACCACAATATGTTTACAGCGCTTTGCGAGTGGCTTTACTCCACTGACACACCGACGAACCTGTTTCCGAGCATTCACGTATACAATTCGCTCGGCATTCATTTTGCGGTGATGCACAGCAGCTATTTCAAGGATAAAAAGCACGTTCAGCATGCATCATTAGTGCTTTGTGTTCTGATTATACTGTCTACCATGTTTATCAAACAGCACTCAGTATTTGATGTTTCTACAGCCTTTATGCTTGCTTTCGTTATGTACAATGTGGTCTACATCAAAAACTGGATGCATCTGCCACAGAAGAGCGGAAGCTTCCAGGATGCGGCAAACCGCAAGGTTCGTGTTTGATTTAATGATTGCAGCTTTCAACTCAAAAAGACATCAGCCGGAATTTACACCGGTTGATGTCTTTTTATATTTCACTCATAAAAATGCATGACACTCAAAGTCTGCATATCTGTACTGTTATCTTACTCTCTCCCTGCTGTAGTCGAGCACCTTGTCCACAGTTGATTTTATTTCTACTGAATTTTTCCTCTGAGTCGAAATTTCTGCATATGCATCCTCTATCTGCAGCTTATTGCGCTCCTCAAACTTGATAATCTCCTCCTGTGTATTGCGGATGGACACAATCTGCTGTCTGCAAGCTTCTATCATGTCAACTGAAATCTCATCACACTGTGAAAACACATGATTGAGCTCTACTCCCTGCTTCATGAGCTTTGTCGTGGCAACATTGTTGTCCTTTAGAAGCCCTACAAGGTGGCTCACCTGCTCTTTAAGTGCACTAATCTCAGCTTTTGCCTCTGAAAGCTCCTGTTTAACAGCATCAATTGCACTGTCATATGAAACAGATGCCTCCCTTATACTCTCAGCAGCCTCCACGAACAGCTTTCCCTGCTCTCCAAGCATGCCCGCCTCTATAGCAGCATTGAGTGAGAGAACACTCATCTGCTTATTCTGCTCCTTCATCTGCGCAGCTATATCCGCACAGCTATCCACATGCTCCTCAAGCCTGTCCGATGTCTCTGACAAGCTCTTGGCCGGAGCTGTAAAATGCTTATTGTTTTCGACAAGCGCACATGTATCTTCATGCTGTGTGGCAATTGCCTTTGCCGCACTCTCAAGACTTGTAAGATTGTCCGCAGCCGCCTTTACACACTCTGTAAAGCTGTCGTTTAAGGCCGATATGGCATCCATGCTGTCCTTTGAAAATTCCACAACATTATTTGCATTATCATTCAGCTGCTTAAGGGATGACTCCTCAAGCTGTCTTGATTTCTCCAGCTCATCAAAATCAGCCTCTATAAGCTTTGACTTTGCATTTACGTTCTCGAAAAATCCCCTGTCATTATCCAATTGTTCCTTCATATACGCTAATTCCTCAGCGGATATTTTTGCTCTGTTCCCAAACACTGATCTATTCTGCCACTCAAAATGTGTTCAAATATACTCAAACACATCGAGAAATTAAAGTCCTTGCGGATACTTCTTACTGCTTCGATGTGTATGCTTTGGCGATTGTAAACAATACGCTACTCACAAGTTCGTGTACACTCCACAGTCGTAAATTCCTGCGATAGCCCGCAGTACATACTTACGTTTGCGTTTATTATGCAACTTCGTAAGTTAAAGCATCTCTTAGATTAAGAGCAGCATTGAAATCCCTATCCTCAACATAGCCACAATCACAACGATATATTCTATCTGAAAGCTTCAAATCTTTCTTGATAGCACCACAGCAATGACATATTTTGGATGATGGATACCATCTGTCTACGACTCTTAATTCAATACCATTTTCATCACATTTTGCTTTAAGCTTGGTTCTAAATTCATAGAACTTCTGTGACGCAACAGCTTTTGAAAGATGTCTGTTCTTCATCATTCCTGATACATTCAAATTTTCAATAGTTATATAAGATGGCTTGGTTTTCACTATCTCAGCTATTGATTTATTGATATAATCAGTACGGATATTATCTATTTTATGATGAAGTCTTTGTACTTTGAGCTTTTGCTTTTGTATATTCTTTTGAGTGGACTCTCCTTTCTTTAAGTTCTCATATTTTCGTGAGAGACATCTTTGTTCTCTACGCAGTTTCTTTTCCAATTTTTTAATTCTTGTTGACTTATTGATATTTTTATAAGTTTTACCATTGGAAACAATCGCCAAGTCTTTTAAACCCAAGTCAATTCCTATACCGTCATTGCTATTATTAGCAATCTTAGCGTCGGGAATTTCTACAAGAACTGACACATAGTATCTGTCTGCTTTACTGGTTACCTTTTTAGAATATAATATCACTTATAATACTGTATTTCAAACTGCAGTGACTCATTTTCCCTGAATACATTTATCTTTGGTGAATATACTACGGACAGCACTATATTATTGAACCTTCCTCTTTGTGCAGCTTCAAGCGCGTCTGTACCAAATCTTTGCCTGATATAATCAAAAAAGCTTTCTATATCACCAAAATAAATTGCATTGATTGGCGTGCCATATGAGGATATCAAAGAAAGTCTAAGCACATTGTTGTTTTTACCCACTACCCACATGCGGCTCACACGTAGATTTTTATCCGCAAAAACAGGCTTTGGATTGTCCTTTCCAAACGGTGCCAGTACTGAAAACTCAGACACCAGTCTCATTGATACATAATCCACCGGCATCGGCACATCTATATGTATTTTAGGCACGAGGTCATCGTCAGTAAGCGATGCATACTCATTTATTTTCTGACGGAATGGCTCAACGTTTTCTTGTGGCAGTGAAAGTCCTGCAGCCATCGGATGGCCACCAAACTTCGTGAACAGCTCACTGCATTTGCACATTTCCTCATACATGGAGTACTCCTCTATCGAGCGCCCTGAGCCCTTTACTCCGTCCTCACTCTTTGTGAGTATAAAGGTTGGCTTATTGTATCTCTCCCTGATACGGCCTGCTATGATTCCTGCTATGCTCTCATGCACATCCGGCAGATATATGACAAGCACCCTGTCTTTTTCGTAATTGTCCCTCTCATATATCTCAACTGCGGTTTCCACACCCTTTGCAGTCATTTCCTTCCTGTCATCATTGAGTGCTACAAGCTCTGATGCGATGCGCATGGCATCCTCCTGCCTGTCACATAAAAACAGCTCAAGTGCTCTTTGGGCTGTATCCAGACGGCCTGTCGCATTGACACATGGTCCAAGAACAAATCCAAAATGATATGCATCTACATTTTCAGCCTCTATATTACAACATTCAAGCAGGGCTTTCATGCCGATATTTGTCGTATGATGAATACTCTTTAAGCCGGCCTTTACGAGTATACGGTTCTCACCTGTCAGCGGCATGACATCACCAACTGTTGCAAATGCCACATTCTCTATAAAATCCATGGCCTCTTTCTCATCTATGCCGATTTTTCTATATAGTAATATGACAATTTTCCAGGCAACAGCTGCTCCGCAAAGCTCCTTGTACGGATAGCTGCACTCTATCTGATGCGGATTTACAACGGCATCTGCTTTGCTCTCCTTGTAAATCTTTATACCCTTTATATCTTCAAAAGGCACTGCATGGTGGTCTGTTACGAGAACTGTCATTCCAAGCTCCTTTGCATGTGCGATTTCCTCAATCGCCGCAATTCCGTTGTCACAGGTGACCACAGTGTCTATCCCGTCCTCATATGCCTTGTCAATCAGATGCACATTCAAACCATAGCCATCCTTCACTCTGATTGACAAGGCATATGAGGACGGGATAGACACTGTCAGCTATCTTTTGGGCAAGAATTTCAACCAGTCTCTGACCATCCTTTAAAAGAGCCGGGTCTGCAATGTCTGAGATTTTGCCGTTTAAAAATTCATTTACCGCGTCATCTCCTATAACACCTCTGTTTCTGATTATCCGGGCCGTCACCTGATCTATTCCAAACTTCGCTCCGATTGCCGCAAAATCAGCCTTCTTCGCACTAACATACCACTTTGCCATAATCTACCCTTTCCAGGCTCAGCCCACACGCCGGTGCTGTGTAGCCTGCCTGTGCCCTATCCTTTGAAGCTAAAATTTCCATCACAGCATCCGGATTTTTCCTTCCATCGCCCACCTCGATGAGCGTTCCTGTGATGATTCTTATCATATTCTGTAAAAATCCATCTCCGGTGTAGCTGATAACAATATCAGCGCCTGTTTTTTCTATATCAATAGAAAAAATCGTCCTGACCGTTGACTTTTTCATATGTCTATTGCCACAAAAGGCTTTAAAATCATGCTCTCCGAGAAGATACGCTGCTGCTTTTTTCATCCGGTCTGTGTCAAGCGGCTTATCATAGTCGTATACATATTTTCTCCTGAACACATCTGACACAATACCGGTGTGTATTGTATACACATATGTCTTTGACACAGCATTGTACCTGGCATGAAATCTGTCAGGCACATTTGAAATATCTGTCACCGCAATATCTGCCGGCAGATGCTCATTCAGCCATATAAATATCTCATCCTTGGAAAAATGCTTCGGCATGTGAAAGCTTGCCACCTGCCCCACCGCATGCACTCCAGCATCCGTGCGCCCTGAGCCTATGACCTCAACCGGCTTTCCTGCCAGTGTGGACAGCACATGCTGAAGCTTTCCCTGTATTGTATCATCTGTGGATTTCTGCACCTGCCAGCCTTTGTAGCGTGT
>OHJT01000885.1_pt1 | contig 19480 bp, 13 predicted proteins | sample 1568651 | NCBI WGS metagenome assembly OHJT01 (sample SAMEA3879608, study PRJEB24766) | human gut metagenome | biome: human-associated habitat; feature: feces | place: USA | collected 1985/1987 | reverse complement strand
CTTGCTACATACATTGTAAAGTCGGCGCTTGATTTTACGGGTATCGGAAAAACCTATTGTCAGGCCGAGATACATATAAACGAGGATTCGACAACAGATGAAATCGCTCAGGATCTTGCAAATCTCGGTATTATAAATATGCCGGATGTGTTCAAGCTCTACACCAAAATGTTCGGCAAGGGTGATAAGTTCATAAAGGGTACTTTCACGGTTGACACAACTATGTCGTACAGTGCGCTTATTTCTGAGTTGCAGACAGTGTCTACTGTAAATCAGACGGTTTCAATACAGATAACCGAAGGTATGACTATTGATGAGATTGCTCAGATGATGGAGGATAACCGTGTCTGCCGTGCCGAAGATTTCATGGAGCAGTGCAAGACGCTCGGAGATACTTATAAATTCCAGAAACGTCTTGAGAATAAAAAGCTGAAATATTATCAGATGGAAGGATATATATTCCCCGATACATACGAGTTCTATATTCTTCCTGCCCTTGAGGACAATAAGGAGCTTGATACAAGCGAGTATGCCGCAGATGCTCTTGACATTATATATCAGAACTTCAATAACAAGCTGACGGCACGTTACTATAACCGTATGAGCGAGCTTGGGCTTACGCTTGACGAAACCATAACGCTTGCTTCGATAGCACAGCGTGAGGCGGATACTACGACCAATATGGGCAATGTTGCATCGGTATTCTTCAACCGTATGGCTGATGCGGAAGCATTCCCGCATCTTGAATCGGACGTTACCGTACATTATGTTGATGAGCATATAAAGCCGCATCTCACTACATCGCAGTACGATCAGAAAATGTTTGACGCATATAACACCTATAAGTGTGACGGTATACCGATAGGACCTATCTGCAACCCGGGACTTGACGCTATAAAGGCAGTGCTTTATGCGCCTGAAACAAGCTATTACTACTTCTGTGCAGATCCCGAAACAACAGAAATGTATTTTGCAGAAACTATTTCGGAGCATGAGGAGAATCTCCGCAAGTGCGGACTGGATCATGCGATAGCCGAATAATCAAACAATCAATATTCCGCCGCAGAGCTTTCTGCGGCGGAATGTCATAATAAGGTAAAAGAAAGGTTAAATTTATGTTAGAGCTTTTATCGCCTGCGGGTGATCTTGAATGTCTTATGTCAGCCGTTGATTACGGTTGTGACGCTGTATATCTCGGAAGTACAATGTTCGGTATGAGAGCAGGTGCGGCAAAATTCGATCCCGAAACGTTGAGGAATGGCGTTGAATACGCTCATGCAAAGGGTGTAAGAGTATATCTTACCTGCAATACCGTTCCGTCAAACGATGAGATAGAACTGCTCCCCGAATTTATAAAAACCGCATATGACTGCGGAATAGATGCCGCAATAGTAAGCGACATCGGCTGTATTGCTCTTATAAAGCGTACCGTTCCAGATCTTGAAATTCACGTTTCTACACAGGCGGGAGTAGTAAACTATGTAACTGCAAACGAGCTGTACAAGATGGGTGCAAAGAGAGTAGTGCTTGCCCGTGAGGTAGATATTGAAAATATAAAGCGTATAAGGGATAACATACCTGAGGATATGGATATTGAAGTGTTCGTTCACGGGGCAATGTGCGTTTCATTTTCAGGAAGATGTCTGCTTTCCGCTTTTATGACAGGCAGAAATGCCAACAAGGGCGAATGCGCTCAGCCTTGTCGCTGGAAATATCACTTAGTTGAAGAAAAACGCCCCGGCGACTACTATGAGCTGTCGGAGGGCGATGGTGGCTCTTATATCCTTAACGCTAAGGATATGTGTATGATAGAGCATCTTAAGGAGCTTAAGGATGCAGGCGTTACCAGCTTCAAGATTGAAGGCAGAGCGAAATCCGCATATTATACGGCAACGGTAACGAATGCCTACAGAGCTGCGCTTGATGCAGTGAAAAACGGTGAACCGATTCCGAAGTGGGCGGTTGATGAAGTTTATAAGGTAAGTCACAGACAGTATTGCACCGGCTTTTATTTTAACAAGAATGACGCAAACCAGTATTACGAGAACAGCGGCTACATCCGTGAGTGCGACTTTGTCGGCGTAATTGACAGCTGTGAGAACGGCAGGGTGAATATCACGCAGAGAAACTATTTTACCGTTCACGATGACCTTGAAGTGCTGTCGCCCGGAAAGACACCTGTAAAGCTGGATATTCCTTATCTGATAAATTCAAAGGGCGAACAGACGGAGATAGCAAATCGTGCGACAGAAAAGATGTACTTTGACTATCCCGTTTCTTTCCCTCCTCATTCGATAATAAGAAAACCGTTGAGCAAAAAGTAAACTACGGAGGTAACCATCATGCTGAAAGCTCCGCAAAACTTGTTCGCTACCGCTTATGACGGATCTGCGCGATCCGACTGGCAGACGGTAGAGGGCGCAGACGGCTATATATTGCAGTTCTATAATGCAGATGAACCGGAAAAGTGCATTAAAACACGCTATGCGCAGAATAATTCAAAGCTGATACTTGGGTTTCGCAACGGCAGAAAGTATGTTGTACGGGTAAAAGCGTTCAGCTATCGTGACGGGAAAGAGGTATACGGTGAACTGTCACAGCCGGCAGAATTTACACCGATGTGCCATCACCTTAAAGCTCAGAATGTAATCACGATGAACAAGGGCGAAACGTCACAGATAGTATGGGAATGCAGAAATAAAGTGCCTGCCGTTACTTTTGAATGCGATGACAGCGATGTGGCGACCGTAACAAAGGGCGGACAGGTTACCGCTGTTTCGGACGGCGCGGCTGAGATAAAGCTGACGGCTGATGACGGTCAGACTTTTACTGTTAAGATAGTTGTCGGCAGGGATATGTCACGCTATCCGGCTACGGCAAGGATCATGCTCTGCGGCGATATAATGTGTTCGCTTGAGCATCAGCGGAAAGCCGCTTTGCGTTCGCTTGATTTTACAGACGCATTCGGAACGCTTAAAGAAACGGTCAGTTCAGCCGATTATTCTGTAGCGGTGCTTGAGACGACCTGCTTTGACGGAGCACCGTTTGAATATGAAAAGATACGCACAGACAGCGGAAGCCCCAATTGCAATTCTCCGTCCACCTTCATAGACGCAGTGAAAAACTGCGGATTCAATGCACTGGTAACCGCTAATAATCATAACTGTGATACAGGGCTTGAAGGGCTTCACGCTACCGTACAACGTATCAGAAACAGCGGTATGGCAAATATCGGTACGCTTGACGATGAAACTCATATTACCGATATAAACGGCATAAAGGTCGGATTTGTCGCAGTAAATTCAATATCAAACGGGCTTGAGAAAAATATACCGCCCGAAATTATCGGAAAATATGAGCCTGAGCATTTCAGACAGCTTGTTGAAACGCTTAAAAATGAAGGCGCAGAATATATAATCGCATATCAGCACTGGGGCGTTATGAATTCCGTTACGGTTCGAAATTCTCAGATAAAGACGGCTGAATATATGGCGCAGTGCGGTGTGGATCTTATTATCGGTTCTCATCCGCACGTTATGCAGAGGGTCGGTAAAATACACACATCCGCCGGCAGAGATGTGACGTGCTTCTATTCTTTAGGCAATCTTTTGTCATCTATGAAAGAGCTTCGTGAAAACCGTGAGAGTGTAATTGTAAATCTGATTCTCACAAGGACCGAAAGCGGAGTAAAGTCTGATATATCGTGCATTCCGACGCTTTGCAAGGATACCTCCGACGGATATACGGTAAGCGTTCTTGACGGGTCGCTGACACAAACAGAACAGATTTCCGAAAATCGCATAAGAGATATACTCGGCAAGGAGGGCGTTATACGAAAATACCCTAAATTCTTGCTGCAAGGCTCAGCCGTGCTGAGAAATATTTTCCGTGACAGCGGTTTTTCTTATGATGATACTGCTCTTATTCTGTCGCCGTTATCGCTTGTAAGTAAAAAAAGCAATCTTTCGGGAAAATCCGGCAGCCAAAGAAATAAAATTGATATAAATAAAAATTTCAAATCGTTTTTAGACGGTTCAGACAGCGATTATATCGTAATCGACCTTTATACTGCGGCGGCTGTTTCGTGCTACAAGTACGGCGACAGCTTCTATACGGCATCAGGCAGTTTTATTTCTTCCGATTTTTACAATTCCAATAAAGACAGGCTTGAAAAAATTTCTCCGCCTTTTGACGAAAAAACAGTAAAATCTGCACTTAAAGAATATGCGAAAATTGTCTTGTCAAAATATGATAAGGATAAAATCATATTAGTGCGGTTAAAATTCAGCAATATCTGCGTAATAGAAAATCAGCTCAGAAACGGTAAAAGCAGAAATGCGTTGAATAAGCGGTTGAGGCTGTATGAGGATTATCTGATTTCGCTTTTACAGCCGGTGGTTATTGATGTTTCCGGCAATTATTTTATGTCGTCAAAAAGTGACAATATGATGTCCTTTGAGCCGCTTTTCTACGATGATGTAAGAATCAAGCTGAACTCAGCGGTAAAACGTATCCGCAAGGATACATATTTTTCTGCACCGGAAATAAGGCTACAGCTTATGCGTGTCATAAAGTACTATGATAATATGACAGCAAGAGCCTATCAACCTGAACTGCTTGACAGAAATTATGTATCGGACAGAATGGCAGAGCTTACGTCAAAACAGTTTGTCGCTGAGAATTTCGAGTATTTTGTATATCTGCGTGAAAATGAGATCCGTACCTATGATGATGCAAAAATCCTGCTTTCTGCTAAAGCCGGTGCAGAAAGGCTTATCTCGGCAATAAAAGCCGCTGAGTGTATTGACGGCGACCTTGGCGATTGCAGTTACGATGATATAAGGATTGTTTTCGATGAGAACTTCCTTATGAAAAAACAATTATCCCGTAAACTTTCTGAGGTTTACAAATATACTGTTCCCGATAACTGCGAACATATTTTTCTTATCAGAAATGACCGCAAATTGCTTGAAGACTACGAAGCACAGCACAAACCTGTATTGGTTGACATCTGGGGCAGCTGTATTTCCCGTGAATCCGTTAACCGCAATTCCTCAGGTATCTATGTCGATAAGTACATTTTCAAGCAGCCGTTTTTGCTTGCAGACGAGCCTGAAATACCTTTTGATAACGATTTGTCGGCTGATAAATTCTGCGGCAGTAAGTGGCGAAGACGCACTGTTAAAGAGGCGTTTTTGCACGAAGGAAAACGTATTCTATCTGACAGTAATGCCGAATGGCTGATTGTTGATATGTACGACCTTATCTGCAATATGCGTAAGTACGGTGATTCACTTTTCGAGGTGGATGATTTCATACTTCGCACCGCTTTTTACAAATCGATTTCCGATAAATGTGAAAGCACATATTTATTTAACGAAAGAAGCCGTGAATATCTCGAAAGAGTGCTTGAAAACTTCTGCAAATTTGTCACTGAGCGCTATGGAAAAAACATTATTTTAATTAAAGCCGATCTTAAAGACCGTTATATTTCGCTTGACAATCGGTTAGAAATGTTATCTGACAGCGATAACACATTCAAAACCAAAAAAGCATTTATAAACGGATTTGAAGAAGAATTCGCACGTCTTACCGATTGCTGTGTAATTGATATTTCTAAAAGGTTTTATGCCGATGACCGCTTTGCACTTGGCGGTGCGCATATCGTCCATTATGAAGATGAGTTCTACAGTCAATGCTGTAAGCATATAACGGCTTTCATCGGCGGTGCTGACATCCGTTATACCGATAAGGTCGATGAGGAGTATATCGCTCTGAGAGATATGAAAATTAAATAAAGATTAGTTATCCCCGTACAGTTTAATGCTGTATGGGGATAGTTTTGTATATATGTCCGTTTTATCGTACAGGGGATATGGTAAAATTTATAATGGTAAGGTGAATGCGTTTCTACACAACGAGAGCCGCACAGACTTTCGACTGTGCGGCTCAGGTTGGTGCTGAACTAAGATACAACATAAAAATTATTTCAATCCACCGATATTATCTACCGGACCTTTATATTATACAGTTTATGCGGAAAAATTTCAAGATGATACCGAACTATATTATGGGATTGCTACTATGCACAAATACAATGACTAAAAATTGTTGATTTTCACGATTGACGTAAGTGCATCATTACGATATAATGTAGAAAAGCAGCAGATAATAACACTATGATAGTACATATAAATTGAAATTGATTTCAATAAATTCGACAAATTCTCTCATGGATTTGCAAAAAAATTACTTTTTCTTTCAGAAAAGCATTGAAATTTACATTTGCTGATAGTATACTGAATTTAGCGATATAATTTGATGGAGGATTATTATGGATCATATTGCTCATATAAAAAATACAGGCGGCTTAGATAATGAAAGTGTTACCGAAGAAACAGTCAGCGAGCATTGTAAGAAAACTGCTTTGTTGGCTCGTAGTTATTCAGCCCCGTTCAATATGGAAAGTACAGTTTTCGTTTCTGCTTTATTACACGATATGGGAAAGTTAAATAACGATTTCGACGGATATATAAAGCAAGAGAACGGCATTAAAAGAGGCGAAATCGATCACAGCTATGCGGGAGCAAAATTTCTTTTGGAACTGGTTTCAAACGATGATGATAAATATAAAAAAGAAGTCATAAGATTAATTGCGAGAATCATTATTTCTCATCACGGACTGAATGATTGGTATACACGGAACAATGATGATTATTTTGATTACAGATGCAGTAAAAATGAACGTTATGACGAAATCAAGAGCAACATAAGCGAGCTTATCTCTGATAGCAAACTTGATGAGTTGCTTAATAAAGCGGCTGATGAATATCGCAGAATTTTTGAAAAGATGAAAGAAATCTGCTGTGCCAAAGACAGAAAACAATATTTCACAACATTAGCTTTTTATCACGGATTGTTGGAAAGACTGACCGAGTCCTGCCTTATTGACGCTGACAGGACGGCGACAGCCGAATTTATGGAAGGTATTGAAATTACCGAACCGTCTGAAGATGAAATACGGCGTAATTGGCTTGATATGAAACAGCGTTTGGATAACAAGCTGAGTAAATTTTCCGGAAGCGACAGTTTAATATCAAAACTGCGAATGAACATTTCGGACAGATGCTGTGCATTTGCCAAAAATGATGTAGGTATAGCTCAGCTTATTGTTCCTACAGGTGGCGGCAAAACGCTTTCGGCATTGCGTTTTGCAATTGAGTATGCTGTTGAGCATAAAAAGGAACGCATTTTTTACATTTCTCCGTTTATGTCTATACTTGAACAGAATGGAGATGTAATCCGTGAGATAGCGGGAGATGATAACTACCTTGAGCATCACTCCGATATGTATTGCAAAATTATTGATAATAAGCATAAGAGTAAAGAAGAAGTCAATGATGAGCTTGAGGACTATGAGCTGCGTTGCAGGCATTGGGATAAACAGGTTATTTGCACTACTATGGTGCAGTTCTTTGATACATTATTCTCGTCCAGGACCGAAGCTCTGAGAAGGATGCACAGATTTACTGATTCGGTAATCATAATTGATGAAGTGCAATCAATACCGATAAGGTGCGTATATTTGTTTAATCTTGCTATGAATTTTCTTTCCGAATTTATGGGATGCACGATAGTGTTATGTTCCGCAACACAACCTACATTTGAACAGTGCAAATATCCTATAATGCTTGACAAAGATAGCTCGATGACAGGGGATTATACAAAGGATTTTGAAGATTTTAAAAGAACTGAAGTTGTATCGTTGCTGAATAATCAAGGAAATACTTATGAAGAAGCTGCGGTAATATGTATGTACAAGTACCGTGAGAACGGGAATCTTCTGTTTGTAGTCAACACTAAAACTGCGGCGGCAGAAATATTCAGGAATGTAACGCAACTTAATGACGAAGAAGAAATCAAGGCGAAAGTGGTTCACCTCAGCACAAATATGTGTCCGGCACACAGACGCAAGGCGATTGATGATATACGCCGTATGCTTGATAATAATGAACGTGTGATATGCATAACGACACAGCTTATAGAGGCAGGGGTCGATATCAGCTTTAAATGCGTAATACGTTCAAGTGCAGGACTTGATAACATAGCTCAGGCGGCAGGAAGATGTAACAGAAACGGTGAAGATGATTGCAGGAATGTATATATAATCAAACTGAAAGACGAATATATCGAAAAGCTCGGAAAACTTAAAGAGGCACAGCGCCAATGCGGTTTGATAGTACGAAAATACGGATGTGAGCAACTGTTGTCGGTTGATATTATGAAAAGATATTTTCATGATTACTATGAAGATTGTGCCTGTGACAGTAAAGGTGATATGCTTGAATATCAAATCAGAAATTCAAATTACAGCCTTCTTGATCTGCTGTCTTGCAATATAATTTTCAGTAATGATAAAGGAAATTGGAAGTCAAGGCAGGCGTTCAAAACAGCAGGCGATAACTTCAGAATGATAGATAATAACACTATTGATATAGTAGTGCCGTATAATGAAGAGGCGAGCAGAATAATCGAAGCTCTTAACGGTGAAACAACTATATCGCAGGCTCTTGAGCTTCAGCGTAAAGCACAGCAGTACATTGTAAATGTATACGATTATACATTTAAACAGCTTGCTGAAAACGATGCTTTAAACGAGATTAAGGTAAGGCGGGATGAAAAAATGTATATCTATGCGCTGAAAAAAGAGTTTTACAATAACGCTACAGGGCTAAGTACAGAGGGCAAACCTCAGGAAGCAATGTTCGTCTGAGTTTGCCGCAAATATCGGATATATACAACACGATATGTGACCTGTCTGTTAGAACAGGCTGACATAAATTTTAAAATGCAAAATACGGGTAAAAGCGAAAGCGCAAACCCGAAAATAAAGGAGGTAAGAATTTTGAGCAAAACCGAACACGATAATATTGTCGAGTTCAAGGTGAGCGGAGATTTAGCACTGTTTGCAGACGTGCTGACACGTCCGGGCGGAGAAAAATTCAGCTATCCCATACCGACTTATGAGGCGTTGAAAGGCATACTCATGAGCGTATACTGGAAGCCGACTATCATATGGGTGATAGACGAGTGCAGGGTGATGAATAAGATCTCTATGGAACGTAAGGGCATCCGTCCGATTAAATACGGCGGAGGCAACGACCTTTCGTATTACACCTATCTTAAAGATGTGGAGTATAGGGTAAGAGCTCATTTTGAATGGAATGACAACCGTCCGGAGCTTGAAAAAGACCGGAACGAAAACAAGCATCATAACATTGCAAAACGCATGATACAGCGTGGCGGTAGGCGTGATATTTTCCTCGGTACAAGAGAATGTATGGGGTATGTCGAGTCTTGCAGCTATGATGAAGGTGTAAGCTATTATCAGGGTACTGAAATTCCATATGGCTTTATGTATCATGGCATTACTTATGCAGACGAAGCTGAGAGGGAAGAAGACAAGGGCAAACTTACCGTCAGGTTCTGGCGGCCTGTTATGAAAGATGGGGTTATAAAGTTTGATCATCCGAATGATATTCCCGAATCTCAGAAAAGGCATATCCGTGATATGAAAATAAAGCCGTTTGATAAAGATCTTGATAATTTCAGCGGACTTGAAGAATTCGACTTTATAGGCGGGGGTGATGATATTGAGTTGGACTGATGAATTGATGAGAGCATATGACATTCTGAATTCAACGAATGACCGGAATTTACTTCCGCTTTGTCATTCGACGCAGAATGCACAAATTACAATAGATATCAATTCAGATGGCACTATACCGTCAATAGGATTCGCAGAAAAAGTCGAAAAAGAAGATGCTGTTACAATAATTCCCGTAACAGAGGATTCATCGTCCAGAGGAGCGGGTATCAATCCGCATCCGCTTGCAGATAAACTGATATATATTGCAGGCGATTATCCTAAGTATGCAGATGTCAAAAAAAGCGACAACAGCGATTATTATAATGCGTATATCGAAAATCTGAAAAAATGGTGCGAGTCAGGATCTGCACCGCAGGAAGTAAAGGCTGTATACACTTATCTTTCCAAAGGCACTATAATTGCCGATCTGATTGACGCAGGGATATTCACTTTGAATGAAAAAGGCAAATTATCCGATGAAAAGATAGCCAATACCGATCCCGCAGATTGCTTTGTGAGATTCAGCGTTGACGGAAAAAAGCTATGGAAAGACGAGAGCTTGTATCAGGCGTATATAGCGTATGTCTGCGGCGATTGTGCAACTTCGGATATTTGCTATGCTACAGGCGAACATGGCGGTATAACATATAAGCATCCGTCTAAAATACGAAATACCGGCGATAAGGCAAAGCTGTTTTCCACAAACGATGAAAGCGGTTTTTCATATAGAGGAAGATTTGCGGATAAAACTCAGTCTACCGCAATCAGCTTTGACTACTCGCAGAAGTTACATAATGCGCTTAAATGCCTGATAAAAAAACAAGGCTATATTGTAGACGGTCTGTGCATTCTGGTATGGGAAAATAATCTTGAAGAAATTCAAAAGCCTTTTGAGGGATGCAGTTTTGATGACGATGAAGATGGCTATATTCCTGAAAGCAACACCGGCGAAATAAACAAAACGCTTACGATAGCTTCTATTACGGGTACCAAAAACAAATACAAAAGCGATTCTAAAACTCTTTTGATTATGTTCGACAGTGCTACAACGGGAAGACTTTCAATGACGGAATATGCTGAGGTTGCAACCTCGGATTATCTTTCTAACCTTGAAAAATGGCATAGAGATACCTCGTGGATATGCTATGGTAAACGTCGTTCTTTTTCTGTATACGAAATTGCCGCCTGTGCTTATGGCAATGAAGAAGGAAGTGTGCTTAAGCCGGGCGAAAAAACAAAAAAAGATGTTTATCAGCGACTTATTCCGTATATCGTATGCGGCGGAAGAATACCGCAGGATATAGTAAACCAACTGTTCATCAGAGCTTGCAGATACAATGCCTTTGATAATAAAAGCAACAACTGGCAAAGAGTTGTTAACTGTGCCTGCGGTATGATACGAAAAAGAATTATCGAAACAAAAGGAGAGTGTACAATGTCACTTGAAAAAGAATGCTGCGACAGAGATTATCTGTACGGCAGACTGCTTGCAGTAGCAGATTATGCGGAAGGTTCAACATATGACGATAACGAAAACCGACCGACTAACGCAAAGCGCTTGATGGAGGCATTTTCAAATCACCCGTGCGAAACGTGGAAGGTGCTTTATCTGAGTCTCAGACCGTATCTCAACAGAATGAATATCGGTAAGAGAAGTTATTTTGAGCGTATGATAAATCAGATCACAGCGATGTTCCCGTTGGATACCTACAACGATAATTCACCGTTGTCTTCGAAATTTCTACACGCATACAGCTGTCAGATGAATGATTTTTTCACAAAGAAAACAGACGATAACAAGGAGGAAGAATAATTATGAGCACATTAGCAAACAAGGTTGATTTTGAGGTTATTATCTCAGCAACGGACGCAAACCCCAACGGCGATCCTTTAAGCGGTAACCGTCCCAGAATAAATTCAAAGGGTCTGGGTGAGATTTCAGATGTCTGCATCAAGCGTAAGATACGCAACAGACTTCAGGATATGGGCGAAAGAATATTCGTACAGAGTGATGACAAGTGTGATGACGGATGTGACAGCTTAAGAGCAAGAGCGGAATCTTGCGATGAACTCAAAAAAGCATCTTCAGGCAAGAATACTAACAAGGATGAATACGCAAGGATCGCTTGTGAACAGTGGATAGATGTCCGCAGCTTTGGTCAGGTTTTCGCCTTTAAAGGTGATGCGGTTTCTGTTGGCGTAAGAGGTCCGGTATCAATCAGCATCGCAAAGAGCGTATCTCCTATTGAAATAATCAGTATGCAGATAACAAAGAGCGTAAACGGAGAGAGCGGTAAGAACGGTAAAGCTTCTGATACTATGGGTACAAAAAACCGTGTTGGTTTTGGTCTGTATGTATTCAAGGGCAGTATTAACTGCCAGCTTGCTGAAAAAACAGGCTTCAGCGACGAAGATGCGGAAAAGATAAAAAAGGCACTTGTAACGTTGTTTGAGAACGATTGTTCTTCAGCACGCCCCGAAGGAAGCATGCAGGTGTGCAGAGTTTACTGGTGGAAGCATGACGGTAAAACACCTAAGGTATCTTCTGCAAAGATACATAATGCTGTTCAGATAAAGGAAAAGGCTGAGCTTAAAGGAAATGAACCTAATTCTGTAGCCGATTATGATATTATACTCAACAATCCCGAGGGTGCAGTACAGCCTGAGATAATTGACAATATTTAATGAGCTACAGTGAAGATGAATATCTGATGATTTCCGGCATACAGCATTTTGTGTTTTGCAAACGACAATGGGCATTATTGCACATTGAACAACAATGGAACGAAAACTACCTCACGGTTGACGGCAACATTCTTCATCGTAATGCACACGACGGAGATTTTACCGAAATGCGAAGGGATGTTATTGTTACCAGAAGTATGCCGGTTTCTTCATCGGAATACGGTATCAGCGGTGAATGCGATATAGTTGAATTCCATAGGTCAAAAGACGGAATATGTCTTTTTGGCAGAGAAGGGAAGTACAGCGTTATTCCCGTAGAATATAAAAGGGGAAGACCTATTGACAGCGACTGTAACGATCTTCAGCTTATCGCACAGGCTGTTTGCCTTGAAGAAATGCTGTGCTGCAGCATACCATACGGATATATGTATTACGGGCAGATAAGACGCAGGGTGAAAGTTGAGTTCACCGATGAATTAAAAGTAAGACTTTCGTCTGTGTTGAACGAAATGCACAGGCTGTATAAAGCACACCATACACCTGTTGTGAAAAAGAACAGGTGTTGTAATGCTTGTTCGATGAACAATTTGTGTCTACCGTCGGCAACATCTTCGTCAGCATCGGAATATATTAAAAATCGCTTGAAAGGGGACAGTATATGAGAAAGCTCAGAAATACGCTTTATGTGATAACACCTGACAAATATCTGTCCCTTGACGGCGAAAATATAGTAATGCACAGCAAAGACGATACGCAAACACGTCTTCCTTTGCATAATGTCGAGGATATTGTGATATTCGGCGGCAGGGGAGCCAGTCCTGCATTGATGAATAAATGCACTGAAGATAATATCGGGCTTACATTTATGAGCCGCAGCGGAAAATTTCTTGCAAGAGCAGAGGGAGCAATCAGCGGAAATGTGTATCTGCGACGGGAACAGTTCAGAATAGCGGATGATGAGGCGAGAAGTCTTTCTGTAGCAAAGAATTTTATTATCGGAAAACTGTTTAACAGCCGCTATGTTATCGAAAAAGCAGTAAGAGATCATTCTTTACAAGTTGATGTTGATAAACTGAAAAACCGTTCCGACCTTCTTTCACAGGCGATAGTCAAGTGTCAGAGCGTTTCTGATATTGATACTTTGCGTGGAATCGAGGGAGAATCCGCACAGCTCTACTTTTCGGTTTTTGACGAATTTATACTTCAGCAGAAAGATGAGTTCCGTTTTGTAACAAGAAGTAAACGGCCGCCGCTTGATAACGTCAATGCTTTACTGTCTTTTTCGTATTCTGTTGCAACCGGTATGTGTACCTCTGCACTTGAAACCGTAGGGCTTGATCCTTACGTCGGGTTTATGCACACAGACCGCCCCGGCAGACGGTCGCTTGCGCTTGATCTTGTAGAAGAATTCCGAGCGATAATGTGCGACAGATTTGTTATAAGTCTTATCAACAAGCGCATTATAAATAACGGTGATTTTGAGAAGAAGGAAGATGGCGCAGTATTATTAAGCGAAGACGGCAGAAAGGTCTTTCTGACGCATTGGCAGAACAGAAAACAGGATATTGTTATGCATCCGTTTTTAAAGGAAAAGGTTGAATGGGGCCTGCTTCCTTATATACAGGCACTTCTGCTTTCAAGATATATCCGAGGCGATCTGGATGAATATCCTATGTTGCTCTGGAGGTAGTTATGCTTCTGTTAATAACTTATGATGTAAACACCGAAACATCGGCTGGGAAAAGTCGACTTAGGAAAGTTGCAAAACAATGTCTCAATTACGGTATCAGAGTTCAGAATTCGGTTTTTGAATGTGTTGTAGATGCAACTCAGGCACACGAACTGAAATTTAAACTCAAAGAACTTATTGATACAGAAAAAGACAGTCTTAGATTCTATAATCTTGGCGATAAATACTCAAATCGTATTGAGCATTACGGAACTAAGTCCGCAATCAAGGTTGAAGAACCTTTGATTTTTTAAATTTGTGCGAATGTGTAGTGCGCAGAATTTTCCGTAGACATTCGCACACGATAATTTACTTATAAAGGAAATTATCAAAGCGCAAATTTAGTTATTAATGATTTTATTGAGGGAAAATGTCCGAAATGTGATATTTAGCTTCAAAATAAAGATAATCATTGTATAAATTTGCTGTCGCCCTCTTCACGAGGGCGTGGATTGAATCCCCTGTATACGCAAGTCGGGGTATGAGATACGTCGCCCTCTTCACGAGGGCGTGGATTGAAATCGACTATGGTGGTGGACGCAGTAAATGCTTGGCGTCGCCCTCTTCACGAGGGCGTGGATTGAAATCTCCGCATAAAACCCGTACAAAAAAAGCACCGCCTGGTCGCCCTCTTCACGAGGGCGTGGATTGAAATGCCAATTTTTGCCACAGAAAATGGTAAAAGCTTTAGTCGCCCTCTTCACGAGGGCGTGGATTGAAATGCTGTTTGAACTCCATGTCAGCCCTGAGGGGGCAAAGTCGCCCTCTTCACGAGGGCGTGGATTGAAATCGCTCGACAGCCGCTCAAAATACACATATCGCCCGGTCGCCCTCTTCACGAGGGCGTGGATTGAAATATTTTTATTAAACTTTATGTTGTCACAAGACAATTGTCGCCCTCTTCACGAGGGCGTGGATTGAAATTTTTGGTAGTAAAATATTTTATGCTTTTATTACTGAGTCGCCCTCTTCACGAGGGCGTGGATTGAAATAGCACACAACGCCCAAAAAAATAACAAAAAAAATGGTCGCCCTCTTCACGAGGGCGTGGATTGAAATCCATTTTTGAGGAAGCACACCGAGAGATTTTGTGTGTCGCCCTCTTCACGAGGGCGTGGATTGAAATAACCCCGTGTTGATTGACACAGATTTTACAGTTGGTCGCCCTCTTCACGAGGGCGTGGATTGAAATAAATTGGCAAAAAATAAGTCAACTATCGGCGCTGTCGCCCTCTTCACGAGGGCGTGGATTGAAATCGATTGCGTGCTGTGTTGCCATGTTTTGGCAGAAGTCGCCCTCTTCACGAGGGCGTGGATTGAAATTGCTCGGATAACGCCAACTTCCGTTTATTACAAGTCGCCCTCTTCACGAGGGCGTGGATTGAAATTTAATCAAACTATAGCACAAATTGGTAAAAAAGCGTCGCCCTCTTCACGAGGGCGTGGATTGAAATTTCGGGTATATCGCCTGCGGTCAAAATGTCAACGGTCGCCCTCTTCACGAGGGCGTGGATTGAAATTCTGCTATTTGCTCAAATCCACGCTTTGCGGTGTAGTCGCCCTCTTCACGAGGGCGTGGATTGAAATGGTCAGTGTTGCGTGTACAGGCTGGTCGATAGCAGTCGCCCTCTTCACGAGGGCGTGGATTGAAATCGAACTTTTGCAGATGGAATATGACACGAAGCAGGTCGCCCTCTTCACGAGGGCGTGGATTGAAATAGATGTTGACAGCGTGGAACTGGACGAAAACGGCAAGTCGCCCTCTTCACGAGGGCGTGGATTGAAATGTGCCGACTACAAAGTAGGCACTTTTCGGGCTTTGGTCGCCCTCTTCACGAGGGCGTGGATTGAAATATCGTTGAAAAGCGGTCTTGCAAAGGCGGCTAAAGTCGCCCTCTTCACGAGGGCGTGGATTGAAATAACGTTCCAGTGATTTTTGACTGCCGAACCAAAACGTCGCCCTCTTCACGAGGGCGTGGATTGAAATTTTTGCAATCTTTTCAAGTTCCGTCATTTCCTCAGTCGCCCTCTTCACGAGGGCGTGGATTGAAATCTCATCGGTTATGATTCCGCCTGCGTGCCGCTCGTCGCCCTCTTCACGAGGGCGTGGATTGAAATATCAAGATACTGTTTAGGTATAGTATCGCCTTTAGTCGCCCTCTTCACGAGGGCGTGGATTGAAATTTCGGGTACATCTCCCGCCGTCAAAATGTCAACAGTCGCCCTCTTCACGAGGGCGTGGATTGAAATAGCTCCTGCAGGTTCTTGCAGCCTATAACAAAGGTCGCCCTCTTCACGAGGGCGTGGATTGAAATTGAAACGTAATCCCATTATTATAAACCTCCTTTTGTCGCCCTCTTCACGAGGGCGTGGATTGAAATGCAAAATACACGGTGTCGGAAACTTTGTGAGCAAAGTCGCCCTCTTCACGAGGGCGTGGATTGAAATATATCGATCGCCGTATAGAATCTTGTCTGCGGAAGTCGCCCTCTTCACGAGGGCGTGGATTGAAATAGCAGAACAAATACTGATCAAAGGTGTGCGCCTTGGTCGCCCTCTTCACGAGGGCGTGGATTGAAATAAGGGAGAAAAACCTCACAAGGCAATAGTTACGTCAGTCGCCCTCTTCACGAGGGCGTGGATTGAAATCTTGTCGAGTGCGTCCTTTGCAGCATCGTACATGTCGCCCTCTTCACGAGGGCGTGGATTGAAATGCCGTAACGCAGGAAAATCAGTATCTGCTCGGCAAGTCGCCCTCTTCACGAGGGCGTGGATTGAAATGCTTGCGGTTAAATGGGCAAACATTTACGCCCCCAGTCGCCCTCTTCACGAGGGCGTGGATTGAAATTTTTATCGTCAGTTAAGCAAAGTATGTAATCAGTGTCGCCCTCTTCACGAGGGCGTGGATTGAAATATCAATCGACTGTTTAAGCTGTTGATTAGCAATGGGTCGCCCTCTTCACGAGGGCGTGGATTGAAATGTTATCTCGAGATAGAACTCCCATTGGGAAGACTGTCGCCCTCTTCACGAGGGCGTGGATTGAAATTTTGAGTGTCATTTGCTTTTGTACTCCTTTTCGTAAGTCGCCCTCTTCACGAGGGCGTGGATTGAAATTATTCCGTTGCGTTTTCGAACGGTAAATTTTCGGCGTCGCCCTCTTCACGAGGGCGTGGATTGAAATGGTATTTATTTATCACTTGGCGATTTCTTATGTTGTCGCCCTCTTCACGAGGGCGTGGATTGAAATTTGACGATCCCAAATACCTTTTAAAATCTCGGCATGTCGCCCTCTTCACGAGGGCGTGGATTGAAATAGAAAATCTTTAAAGGTTTATATAAAGATGATCAAGTCGCCCTCTTCACGAGGGCGTGGATTGAAATTATTTTCATTATAACCTATGGTTGTTGAAATTGCGTCGCCCTCTTCACGAGGGCGTGGATTGAAATTATTTAGTGTAATTTCCACAATTTGCACCCCCTTGTCGCCCTCTTCACGAGGGCGTGGATTGAAATCGCAAACATACCGAGCGGAGATTTTACCGTGTCCGTCGCCCTCTTCACGAGGGCGTGGATTGAAATGGAAATGCTGTAGGCGGTGCTATCGAAATAATCAGTCGCCCTCTTCACGAGGGCGTGGATTGAAATGTTACAGACAACCAAAAGTGGCAAAGGTCAGATTTGTCGCCCTCTTCACGAGGGCGTGGATTGAAATAACGTGAATGAAATTGTCGCAAAAAGATACGGAGGTCGCCCTCTTCACGAGGGCGTGGATTGAAATGCAGGCTTACGATAATCAGTATGATGCCGCTAAAGTCGCCCTCTTCACGAGGGCGTGGATTGAAATGTCTGGCTATCGGTATCGGTGTTTTTGTGTTTGTGTCGCCCTCTTCACGAGGGCGTGGATTGAAATTTCCGATATGGATTTTACCGATAATACCGGTAATGTCGCCCTCTTCACGAGGGCGTGGATTGAAATAGATCCCAATTGACTTCGGACCGTTTAGCGTGTCATCGCCCTCTTCACGAGGGCGTGGATTGAAATTATTCCCGAGCTGTTTTTTGAACTCGGCAAAACGCGTCGCCCTCTTCACGAGGGCGTGGATTGAAATGCCACCTATCGCAAAATATCCTCGTTCCTCATACGTCGCCCTCTTCACGAGGGCGTGGATTGAAATTCCGCTTCTGCCTATCTTGATTTTTACATCAAGCGGTCGCCCTCTTCACGAGGGCGTGGATTGAAATCTCAACACTCCCATTCCACACGTATAGTTGCCGTCGTCGCCCTCTTCACGAGGGCGTGGATTGAAATAAACTGCTCCGCCCTCGAAGTGACTTGCGAAAGCAGGTCGCCCTCTTCACGAGGGCGTGGATTGAAATGCCGAAACACGAGGCAAAGCAAAAGCGCTCGCAGTCGCCCTCTTCACGAGGGCGTGGATTGAAATAACGTAATACTTGTCCATCTCAGGTGCTCGTTTGGTCGCCCTCTTCACGAGGGCGTGGATTGAAATCTCGCCGGTCATCAGCTCGATACACCTCAGCGCAAGTCGCCCTCTTCACGAGGGCGTGGATTGAAATTATTAGCCGTGCGAGTTCCTCCGGGTTATCCCTGGTCGCCCTCTTCACGAGGGCGTGGATTGAAATCCCTCTACAATGCTCGAAAAGTGCCTACTTTGTAGGTCGCCCTCTTCACGAGGGCGTGGATTGAAATCGAGTGGGAGAACTTGATTGACGAGTGGGTATTTGTCGCCCTCTTCACGAGGGCGTGGATTGAAATTCAGACGGCACAAAGCCGTTTGATTACGTTTACGAGTCGCCCTCTTCACGAGGGCGTGGATTGAAATAGAGTGCACAAGGTTGATAGAAAGATTATTAAGCCGTCGCCCTCTTCACGAGGGCGTGGATTGAAATGATTGGCGCAAAGCCGATGGAAGTATCGACCATGTCGCCCTCTTCACGAGGGCGTGGATTGAAATAATGTCGTAAAATGCTGTTACCAATGGGTCACCGGTCGCCCTCTTCACGAGGGCGTGGATTGAAATAAGGTGCTAATGAAAAGATACAAATAAGCTAAAGTCGCCCTCTTCACGAGGGCGTGGATTGAAATTATTGCGTCAAGCGCTTTATCTGTTGCGGCGTGGGTCGCCCTCTTCACGAGGGCGTGGATTGAAATGGACGATAGAAAACGCAGTGTAATCTTCTCCGCCGTGTCGCCCTCTTCACGAGGGCGTGGATTGAAATATATTTTTTACTCCTTTCTTTATTTGTTTCACGGCGTCGCCCTCTTCACGAGGGCGTGGATTGAAATAAAAACTGTCGTTTCGAAATCCGCCATATATGTTGTCGCCCTCTTCACGAGGGCGTGGATTGAAATGACGTCATAGGGGTGCTTCCAGTTATCACCCTCCTGTCGCCCTCT
>OHJT01000857.1_pt1 | contig 20099 bp, 16 predicted proteins | sample 1568651 | NCBI WGS metagenome assembly OHJT01 (sample SAMEA3879608, study PRJEB24766) | human gut metagenome | biome: human-associated habitat; feature: feces | place: USA | collected 1985/1987 | reverse complement strand
GAGCCGTAATGTATCAGTTTTTACCGATTATATTTCAGCAAAGTACTTGATTGTTCTTACCATCTGTGATGTGTAAGAGTTCTCGTTGTCATACCATGAAACAACCTGAACTTCGTACAGATCATCAGCGATCTTAGCTACCATTGTCTGTGTAGCATCAAAGAGTGAACCGAATCTCATGCCGATAACGTCAGAAGAAACGATTGCATCTTCATTGTAACCGAAAGACTCAGAAGCAGCAGCCTTCATAGCAGCGTTGATGCCTTCCTTAGTTACGTCTGCACCCTTAACAACAGCTGTAAGGATTGTTGTAGAACCTGTAGGAACAGGAACTCTCTGTGCAGAACCGATGAGCTTACCGTTCAGCTCAGGGATAACAAGGCCGATAGCCTTAGCAGCACCTGTTGAGTTAGGAACGATGTTAGCAGCACCTGCTCTTGCTCTTCTGAGGTCGCCCTTTCTGTGAGGACCGTCGAGGATCATCTGGTCGCCTGTGTAAGCGTGGATTGTGCTCATGATACCGCTCTGGATAGGAGCATAATCGTTAAGAGCCTTAGCCATAGGAGCGAGGCAGTTTGTTGTGCAAGATGCAGCAGAGATGATCTTGTCATCAGCTGTAAGAGTCTTTTCGTTTACGCTGTAAACGATTGTGGGCAGATCGTTACCTGCGGGAGCAGAAATAACAACCTTCTTAGCACCAGCATCGAGGTGAGCCTGTGCCTTGTCCTTTGAGCAGTAGAAACCTGTGCATTCGAGAACTACGTCAACACCGATTTCGCCCCAGGGAAGCTCATTAGCCTTAGCCATAGCATAGATCTTGAGTGTCTTGCCGTCAACTGTGATTGTGCCTGCTTCGTCATCAGCAGTAACTGTGTGAAGGTTCTCACCTATCTTACCACAGTAACCGCCCTGTGCTGTATCATACTTTAAAAGCTGAGCGAGCATTGAGGGCTTTGTAAGGTCGTTGATTGCAACTACCTCATAACCTTCTGCGCCGAACATCTGTCTGAAAGCAAGACGTCCGATACGGCCGAAACCGTTAATAGCAACTTTAACTGACATTGGAATATTCCTCCTAAAAATTTTGTGAATTTTTTGCAGGCGCAAAGCGTCCGCTAAATTTCTACTTCTCTATTATACAAAATTTTTCTCTCATTATCAAGTGGTTTGACAATTTTTTATCAAAAAAAGAAAGTGAATTATTCCCGACTTTTAAAATAGTAATTTGTGCAATATACACAAAAGGGTTGAATTGTGTAAGATTTTCTGTTATTATAGATATATAAATTCAGTTTGCTGAAAAAGTCTGTTTTTGAAATAAACTTCTGATTTATTATCCCTATTCCCTTTAGGACACTCTGATGGCTTTGCGTCTTGCAAAGCTTGGTGTGTCCTAATTTCGGCATCCATGCCGAACTGCCCCCTTTCCCCATGAAAGGCTGTGTATGCTTGGTTGGCTTTGCGTCCTTGCAAAGCCCTTGTGCATACACGCCCGGCATCCATGCCGGGGGTGGATACGGGGACTGGCGTCCCTGCAACCCGCCTTGGTGCTACGCCCCAAACCCCATACTGAGATATATAAATATAAATAAATTGTAATCGGAGAAATCAAATGAAACTGTATCTTACCGACCTTGACGGGACGCTTCTTGACCATAAGGCGCAAATCGGACGAATGACAGAGGCGCTGATGAACAGGCTTATTGACGATGATATAAAGATAAGCTACGCCACCGCACGTTCAGTGCATTCAGCCGAGCCGAAAGTAAGCTGTATCAATTTCAGGCTGCCCGTGATAACTCATAACGGCGCTTTTATAATTGACCCTGTCACAAAGGAGCGTATCGTAACGCATTTTTTCAGCGAAGAATCAAAATCGTTCATGAAGTCATTTTTCTATGAACATAAAGAATCCATGCTTGTGTACTCGGTCATAGACAATTACGAAAGAGTAAGCTATCTTAAAAACCGGCTCAACAAAGGTACGGAGCGTTATTTAAATGACAGAGCCGGTGACAGAAGAATGCACCGAGCAAAAAGCTATGACGAACTGTTCGAAGGCGATATTTATTATATAACGCTTATCGAGCCTGTAATGAAGCCCGATGAGCTTGACCGATATTTTTACAGAACAAACGGCTTTTCAAGAAACTATCAGCCCGATACATACGATACCGACGAATACTGGTATGAAATCTACCGTGAGGACGTTTCAAAGGCAAATGCGGCACTGAAGCTGAAGGAGCTTGTCGGTGCTGATGAGCTTATAGTTTTCGGCGACAACACAAACGATATATCAATGTTTACGGTAGCTGACAGATGCTATGCCGTATCCAATGCTACAGATAAACTCAAAGAACTTGCAACGGGGATAATCCGCTCAAACGAGCAAGGCGGTGTGCCTGTGTTCATACAGTGCGACAGCTGTACGGTGAGGCAGTATGATAAGCAGCCTCTTTACGTTTCGCCCGACAATGCACGGTTCAGCGCCTGTACTGCTACAGCCGACAGCGGCGACGGTGTGGGCATACTGAACGAAAAGCAGATACACGCAACGCTGAAAAGCTATTTTGCCGCCACTCTTTTCGATAAGGAAATAAAGATAGGCAGTTACTTTGCGGACCTTGTTACCGAGAACGGAATTTTTGAGATACAGACGGCAAACTTCAGCTATCTTGTACCTAAGCTGAATACGTTTCTCAAAGCATCGCACGTTACGATAGTCTACCCTTTTCATAAAAAGAGCCGTCTTAATTATGTCGATAAGGCGACAGGAGAGATTTTGAACAGCGGAAGGAACGTTACCGCAAGCGATATGACCGACTTTTTCCTTGAACTGTACCGAATCAGGCAGTACCTGAACGATCCGAATCTTACCGTCTGCATTGCGGATATAGCCGTAGAAAATCTTCGCTACTGCGCAAAGGATATGAAACGCAGAAAGACAGACAGAAAGGTAGCCGTTCCCACTTCCCTGCTTCGCCTTACGTTTCTTGAGGACAGCGACAGCTACCGATGCTTTATCCCCGAAGGATTACCCGAAACCTTTACACTAAAGGAATTCAGAAGGTGTATGCGTTCAGGCGATGCAGGCATCGCAATCAAAATTCTGCAATATGTCGGAGTAATTGATTATATCGGCAAAAGAGGCAACGAATATCTTTATAAAATCACATAAACGAAAACTCCCGTAAACCGTTTTGTCGGCTCACGGGAGCTATTTATTCATCGCCCTTAAGATACCTTACCGCTATCTGCGTCCTGTGTTCAAGACCTGTTTTTTCAAGTATAACGCTGATATAATTTCTCACCGTACCGTTTGACAAAAACAGCTTTTCGGCAATTTCTGCGTTCGAACAGCCGTCTGCAATCAGCTTTACTATATCAAGCTCTCTTTCGGTAAGCAGACCGAAAACGGCGCTCTTGCCGTAGCATTTTACTGCGGCGTCACGGATATATGACAGAATATCCTGCTGGAATACCGTACCGCCGTTATATACCGTCCTCAGCGCACTGAAAATCCCGTCTGTCTGCGTGTTTTTGAGAATATAGCCGCTGACCCCGACTTTAAGCGCACGATGTATAAGCTCCTGCTCGTCAAACGTTGTCAGCAAAAGCGGCTTGCAGAGATTTTCTTCAAGCATTATCTTTGCGGCTTCAATGCCGTCCATAACCGGCATTCTTATATCAAGCAGCGCTATATCGGTCTTGTATTTTCTGCAAAGCTCTACCGCTTCTGCACCGTTGCAGGCGACACCGGTCACCCCAAAATCAGGCTGTGACGAGATTATCATCTTTAGCCCCTCACGGATTATGCTGTCGTCATCTGCGATAATTATCTTCATACGTTCTCCTCTTTCAGACTGAATATGTTTACTACCGAAAATCCGTCCGTCTGTGCAGGAAATATGCACTTTCCGTCCGTAAGCACCGTTCGCTCCTCTATCGCCGTAAGACCCGTACCCTTTCTGAAGCTGTCGCTTCCTTTGCCGTTATCCTTGAACTCGGCACGGATCACCTTGTTCATAACCGATATTTTCAGCGAAAATTCGTCCGCTCCCGAATGCTTGAGCGTATTTGTAAGCGTTTCAACGAGATTTTCCTTTATGCAGTTCCATATGCGGAATGTGATTCTGTCCGCATCACCCTTGATTTCAAGCGTTGTCCTTATGTTATATTTTGCCTTATATTCACCGAGTATCTCTTTAAGCTCGCTTATTCCTATTGTTTTGCTGTCGGGACGTTCCTCACGCAGTGCCTGCCTTATATCGTCAACTCCGCTTCTGAGGTTATCGGTTACTGTAGTAATACATTGCTCGGCACTGTCGGGGTTTGTTCTGATGTTCAGCTTTGCCGCCTCAAGCAGAATTATACTTCCGGAAATGCTGTGTCCGAGCTTATCGTGTATCCTTGCTGAAAACCGTCTGCGTTCTTCGACAGCCGCAGATTTTTTTGCTGTTTTAGCGTATTCTTCAAGGCTTGCTATCCTGCGGTTGAGGCGAACAGTTTCCTCTCTGCTTTCTGCAAGCTGTTCACGGCATTTGATAAGCTGTCCTGCGGTAATATGGCTGACAGTGAATGCCACAAGCATTATAATAAGTATCAGAACATCAATAAACGGCGGTTTTACTATGAAAAGAACAAGCAGTACCGAAACAGCGCCGATATGTCGGAAATACTTTCCCGCACCGAATTTATCTACAGCAAAGATTACGGCAAAGCACAGCACGAATATCAGATTGTCGCTGTATATAAGAAATGCGATAAAAGCCGAAACACACGAACAGACAGCCGCCGCTTTATCCGACTTTTTAAGCACCGACAGCAGATATTCAGCCAGAGCAAAGCAGGAAAAGGCGAGTACGGTAAGCACCGTATCGCCCGAATCACAGTTATTCATTATATTCATAGTGCCGAATGCGGCTGTTGCCGTGAGTTTGAATACAAGATATATAAGTGACAATTCGTATTCCTTTCGTTATGCCTTTGAAACTACCGACTTTCTGCCGAAAAGTGCGGCGCTTGCAAGCATTATAAGCAATGTGTAGAGTATAAGTACGCAGATGTTTATCACAGGCTGTTCAGCCTCACCCGACATAAAACCGACATACCAGTATTGCGGCGTGATATATGACAGATATTTCAGCATACCTGCCGTTTCGTCTATCGGGAACCACGCACCGCCGAGCAGAGCGCCTATCGAGGTGATACAGCCCGAGAGCGTGGCAAGTGCCTGCTTTGAGCTTATCAGCTGTGCGAGCATTATTGATAATGCCGAGTTGAACAGCGAGTAGATTATTACGGCGGCAAACACAAGCGGATAGCCGGCTGTCATCCGAGCGCCCGTGATAAGCAGGTACAGCGGTAAAATGACAAGTGCCGTAAAGGATATAAGCACGCTTGCCCCAAGCGTTCCGACAATGTACTGAACGCCCGTTACAGATGAAACAGCCATCCTGCTGTATGTTCCGTACTGCCTGTCTTCCATTACCGCAAGTGTGATAAATATGCCGATAGCTGTGACAAGCATTATCATAAATCCTTCGGAGAACTTAAAGCCTGCAGAGACATATTCGTCCTCCCTGTCGGATATTACCGCATTTCCCTTAGTGAGCTTTGTGTCGGCGGCATCGCTGTTCATAATTTTCGAAAACAGCTCTGCGTCGCCTTTTGCGGCATCTGCGGCAATATTGACGCTTCTCATAAAGCCTTCGATATATACCGAGATATAAGCGCCGTTTTCGTAATCGTCAAGAGTGGTGGATTTTATCTTCACGTCTTTTCCGCCGATTACATTCTTTTCAAAGTCCTGCGGTATCTCTATTATAGCAGAAATGTCACGGTTAATCAATTTATCATTGAATTTTTCTTTGCCGTCCTCGATAATGTTCATATTTATCCTGTCGCTGAGATAGCTTTTCAGCATTGCGGAAAGCTCCGATTTATCGTTATCGCTAAGGGCAATATCTATCTTGTCGTTTACCGAGAACACGTTTGCTATCGGTCTGCCGCAGTAATAAAGCCCTATACTGCCTGCCCCTACAAGAAGTGCGATTATAAGTGCGTATTTAAGACGCTTCAGCATACCGAAAAATACCGTTCTTATATTATTCATAATACGCTCCCCTTTCAGACGGATTTTTTTACACGGAATATTGCCGCACCGATAAGCGATACCGCAGCCGTTACGGCAAGGCATACCGCAATTACCGCCAACGCACCGTCGTTTTCACCGTAAAGAGTAAGTCTGAATGCCGCCTGCTGAACGATATAAGGCGGCAGCTTGTCGCTGAGCCCTTCGATAAATACCTGCTTTGAAAACGAGCCTGAGAAGAACAGCAATGCCCATGTAAGCGGTATCACGATGCTCTCCGCAGGTATTTTTATCAGTACCCCTATCAGCATACCTACAGCTATCGTCGCAAGTGAGCAGCAGGAGAACAGCAGGAACAGGATAAGGTTTCCGACAAAGCTGTCGCAGTATTTCGCTCCGAACACAAACACCGAAAACAGCATTATCACCGCATTTCCTATAACTGCGGAGGGAAGCGTACCGATGAGCTTTCCGAAAAACAGCTTCGCTTTGCCGACAGGTGACAGATAAAGACGCTGCAGGGTGAATATCCTTTCCTCGTCCTTGAGAGCCGTACTGCCCATTATCATATGCGACATGAATATCATCATTACCGCCATACTCACCGCATAATAGTCCATCATACTCCGTGTAACGCCAAGTCCGTCCTGCTCTACAAATGACTTTTCGGTATCGGCTTCTGTATTCATAAGCAGTGACGGGTCGGTCGATGCTATTTTATAATATGTATCTGATACCGCAATGAAAGAATTCAGCACCGAGCCGAGCGCCCTGTTTGCAATTTCGTTTCTGCCGCAGTATAACAGGATTTCCCCGTTTTTAAGTTCGATATATGCATCTATATCGCCCTTATCGGTAAGGCTCAGTGCGGTTTTTTCGTTGCTTGCCTTTTCCGCCTTTATCATACTGATATTGTCAAGAAACTCGGCAAATGCCTTTCCGCTTTGCTCGTCTGTTTGCGTAACGCTGTATTGCAGTTTAATTTCTCCTATGTCATAATCCGCTATATCAAGATTCTGAAGCATCGTTCCGAGAAAGAATACCAGCAGTACCGGAAAAAAAAGTCCCATGAATACGTTTGCGGGGCTTCTGAAATACTCCCTAATCTGTTTTATTATCAAACTAAGCATATTTCCGCTCCTTAACGTATCTCGTGTCCTGTAAGCGACAGGAACACAGCGTCCATATCCGGCTTTTCAGTGCTTATCTCGATTACAGGCAGATTTTGCTTTACAAGTTCGCTTATAACGTGTGAAATATCGTTACAGCTTATGCTCATATCTACGCTTATCATATTGTCGCTAAATTGCACCCTGTTTACATCGGGCAGGCAGGAAACAGCCCTTGATACTCTGCTTCTTGTTTCGCTGTCGCACTGCTTTGTGGTGATATGTACCGTACAGCTGTCGGTTATCATCGTTATAAGCTCCTGCTGTGTACCTTCTGCCACAAGTCTGCCTTTGTCAATTATAGCGACTCTGTCACAGATTTCCTCTACCTCGTGCATATAGTGCGAGGTATATATTACTGTCGCACCGCTTTCACGCAGTTTCTTTATCGAACTCATTATATGCTCTCTTGACTGTGCGTCAACTCCAACGGTAGGCTCGTCCATAACTATCAGCTTAGGCTTATGTGCTATACCGCAGGCAATGTTAAGTCTGCGTTTCATACCGCCGGACATTTTCTTCGGCTTCATATCCGCCTTATCCGTAAGCCCTGCAAATTCGAGAGCGGTCATTGCATTCTTATGAAGCTGTTCGCCCTTGAAGCCGTACAGCGAAGCAAAAAATTCAACGTTTTCCTTTGCGGTAAGATACGGGTACACCGCTATCTCCTGCGGAACGCATCCGATCATCCGTCTTATCTCCGCTCTTTGCTTCACTGTATCCATACCGTCTATCGTCACACTTCCCGAAGTCGCTTCGTCAAGTGTTGTGATAATATTTATCGTGGTTGACTTTCCTGCCCCGTTAGGACCAATAAGTCCGAATATCTCGCCCTCGCTTACATTGAAGCTGAGGTTATCTACGGCACAGTGATTGCCGTAATTCTTGACAAGGTTGTTCACGCTTGCAAATATCATAAGTATTCCCCTTTCGGCTGTTTATTTATCTTACTGTAACGATTATACACCTGCAAAGCGGATTTCACCAGTTACAAACGGTATTTTCCCGTATGACATTTGTAATAAAAAAGCTCCGACGGAACGTTCTCCCGTCAGAGCCTTTGACTTATTAAGTTATTGATTATTCATCGTCGGCTGAGATGCTCTCTGTTCTGTAAATGAACTTTACAGTGCCTTCTGTCTTATCCGACTTACCGCCGAATGTGTCATAATCCTTGCCTAAAGCAACCGTAGCCTTCAGCTTGTCGATAAGTCCTGCAATATCGCCGTCAACAGCGTCTACTATCTTCTTGACAGCCTTCTCGTTGAACTCATCCATACCGTCGTTCAGCTCCTTAGCACCGTCCCTTAACTGCTTTACACCATCAATAAGAGTTGCTACACCGTCATTGAGTTTATCTGCACCGTCCTTAAGGTCGCCTGCACCGTCATGAAGCTGTAATGCACCGCTGTGAAGTGTGCCTACACCTGCAACAAGACTTGTCGTACCGTCCTTTAACTGTCCTGCGCCGCTGTCAAGCTGTGTTGCACCGTCATAGAGCGTGCCTACACCTGCTACAAGGCTTGCCGTACCGTCTTTCAGGTCGCTTGCGCCCTTGTCAAGCTGATTTACGCCTGAGATAAGCGTTGAGCCGCCGCTTGTAAGCTGCTCTGTTCCGTTCTTAAGCTGTGTAGTACCGCTGTGAAGATCCTTAGTACCGCTGTAAAGCTGTGTTGCACCTGCCGACAGCGTCTTTGAACCGTCATATGCGCTGTCAACACCTGCCGTATACTGAGTAAGTCCTGTGTAGAACTCATTGTAGGAATCAAGCTGTGCGATAAGATTCTTTATCGTTGTCTGACCTGCCTTAGCCTTTGCTACAGCTTCGTTTATCTGCTTTGTGACCTTTTCGCTTTTCATATTCTGCTCGATAAGCTGTTTCTTCTGTGCTTCAACATTTGTGCTTATCTGAGCCTTTACAGCGTCTGTTGCCATCTGAGCCGATACTGCGGCTGTAATCTTAGCCTGTACGGCTTCGGGTATCTGTCCTGCCTTTACTGCGGCATTGTACTGCTCTGCGGTCATATTATATCCTGCGGCTTTGAGAACACCCTCAAGCACCTTTGCCTGTACAGCTTTTGTAACGCCTGCTGTTATAGCGTCATTGTTCTTTTCTACCTCGGCAGTTACCGTTTTGAGTGCCGTATTGTAAGCAAGAGTGTAGACCTTATCCTTGTCAAGAGAATCTACCAGCTTGTTAAGCTCTGTCTTGTAATTCTTTATAGTCAGTTTAGAAACGGTAAGACCGGAAGCCTTTATCTGCGTTTCGGCTGTGGATAACAGCGTGTCAAATACCTGCTTTGCGCCTGCGTTCAGCTGTTCGCTGTTTGATGAAAGCTCACCAAGACCTTCGTTCAGCTCTGAAGCTCCTGCGCTTACCTGTCCTGCGCCGCTCTCTACCTGAGATGCGCCGCTGTCAAGCGATGACGCACCGCTGTTAAGCTTATCTGCACCTTTGATAAGATCATTTGCACCGCCTGCCAGTGCAGAAGTGCCTTCCTTCAGCTTTCCTGCACCGCTGTCAAGAGCCTCTGCGCCTGTTTTCAGATCCTTGATGCCGGCTACCAGAGAAACAGTGCCGTCCTTCAGCTTTACTGCGCCTACGTTCAGCTCATCCGCACCGCTCTTTAAATCGTTTGTGCCGTTTACAAGTGTGCCTGTGCCGTCATACAGAGTGCCTGCACCGTCTGCAAGCTGTTTTGTACCATCAGCAAGCTCGCCCGATTTTTCGAACAGCGTAACAAGTCCGTCATAAAGCTGTGAAGAACCGTCTGAAAGTTGATCTACAGCGTCTGTGAATTCCTTGATAGTACCGTCAATATCGTCCATATTGAGCTTGTCGGTATCGACCTCGTTGAACAGCTCTGTCGTACCTACCGTCATGCAGGTCATAAGCTCGAAATCTTTGACATCTGCGCTGATTTCAACGTATGAGGGAATTTCATAATCGTCCTTGTCAAGTCCTAAGTTTTCCTGCATACCGGGAAGTGCAAAGCCGAGAACCGCCGATCTGTCGCCGTCGTTTACCAGCTTGCCGTTGGTTACCTTTACATTCGAGAACTTCTCGTTATCAAGAACCGTTCCTGTTACCATCAGGAAAGGAACGTACATCTGCATATCCTTGCCGTCAACCTTCACGGTACGCTTTTCATTGTTCGTATAGTCGAAGCGGATTGTTACCTTGCCGCTCTTGCCTTTGATTTCATCGGGAGTGACCGTCTTGCCGTCAAGAGTATATGTAATCTTCATATCAACGGGGAGCGTCTTGTCTGTCGTACCCTGATAGTAAATGTCACTGCCTTCAGCCGCCCATTTGTAATTTTCACCGCTGTTTGTAAAACTCTCGTTGCCCTTTACATTCTTAATGTCCTTAAGCGAGGTTTCATCCTCTATCGTGGCATTGTGCGAGCCGTTCTTCAACCAGTCGCTGACGATGACCTTCTTTGTTGTACCGTCTGCGTTTGAGATGATATATACCGTTTCTTCCTTGCCGTCCGTATCCGAGCTGCTCTTTTCGCTGCTTCCGGTTTCTGTGCTGTCAGAAACGGATGACGATGTATTATTATCGTTTCCGCCCTGTGCGGCGAATGCGAGAAGTCCCGAAGATGTGCCTATCATTGCGGCGGCAAGAACTATTGAAACTATCTTTATTATCTTTTTTCTTATCTCTTTCATACTGTTGTCCTTTCTCAGTTCGTCTTTTTGCCGGCTTGTCTTGCTTCTTTAAAGCCGAGGCTTGTATGGATTATAATCTTATCGAACAGCTTGAGCATAGCAGGTAATAACAGGATTACCGATACCATACTTATGATTGCGCCTCTTGCCATAAGTGCGCAAAGTGAGCTTATCATATCTACGTTTGAATAAATGCCTACACCGAATGTAGCGGCGAAGAAGCCGAGCGCACTTACTATAATTGAGGGTATTGATGACTTAAGTGCTGTATAAACCGCCTCGTTCTTGTCACTGCCCTTGTTACGTTCCTTCTTGTATCTTGTTGTCATAAGGATTGCATAGTCAACGGTTGCGCCAAGCTGGATGGTACTGATACAGATAGGTGCGATGAACGCAAGCTCTGTACCTGTGTAACACGGAATACCGAGGTTTACGAATATGGCAAACTCGATTACCGCTACAAGTATCAGCGGAAGTGAAACCGACTTGAAGGTTACCAGAATGATAAGGAAGATTGCGGCTATCGAAATTACATCGACTACCTTGAAGTCCCTGTCGGTTACTTCGATAAGATCCTTCGTACAGGGGGCTTCACCGATAAGCATTGCCGAGCTGTCATACTTCTTTATAATGTTGTTTATCTCTGTTACCTGATTGTTTACCTCATCTGTTGCCGTTCCGTATTCACTGCCTACAAGCATAAGCTGGTACTTATCACTCTTAAGCACATCCGAGATAGAATCCGGAATTATCTCTGAGGGAACAGCCGAACCGATAAGCGAATCAAAGCCTACCGCAAGGTTTACACCGTCAACCTTTCCGACCTCGTCAAGCATCGCCTTTGCGTCCTTCTGCGACAGCTTTGAATCAGCGAGTATCATATGAACGTTTGACATTCCGAAATCGTCCTTCAGCTTTGTGTTGGCGATAACGAAGTCCATATCCTGAGGCATTGTCTGACTCAGATCGTAATATTTCTGTGTGTTGTTATAGCCGTAAACCGCAGGTCCTATCAGCACTGCGAATATTATAAGGAATATCCACGAACGCTTTGTGATGAATTTTGCCACCTTGTCGAACTTCGGCATAAGCTGTTTGTGTCTTGTCTTTTCGATAGCCTTATCGAATACAAGGATAAGTGACGGGAGGATAGTTACACAGCCGATAAGACCGAATACAACGCCCTTCGCCATTACGATACCGAGATCCGCACCGAGCGTAAAACTCATAAAGCACATTGAAAGGAAGCCGGCAATTGTTGTGATAGAAGAACTTGCTACAGAAATGATACTGTTTGAAATGGCGTGTGCCATCGCACGTTCCTTATCGCCGTCAAATCTTACCTTCTGCTCGTTGTAGCTGTGCCAGAGGAATATCGAATAGTCCATCGTAACACCAAGCTGCAGTATAGCGGAAAGTGCCTTTGTTATGTAGCTTATCTCACCTAAGAAGTAGTTACTGCCTAAGTTGTAGAGAATAGCCATACCGATACTTGCGAGGAAGATTATCGGGATAAGGAAAGAATCCATAAAGAGCATCATTACCACTACAGCAAGAACTACTGCGATAGCGACATATATCGGCTCTTCCTGCTCACAAAGGTTTTTAAGGTCTGTTACCATTGCGGACATACCCGAAACGAAGCATTGATTGTTCGTTACATCTCTTATCGTGTTGATAGCTTCCATTGTTTCATCGGCTGATGTCGATGTATCGAAGAATACCGCCATAACCGTTGAATGATCGGTGTTGAATGCGTCTTTTATCTTATCGGGAAGAATATCCATAGGTATTGAAACATCTGCTATCGAATCATACCATATTACCGAGTCAACGTGATCTACCGCTTCTATTTTTTCTTTAAGAGCGGAAACGTCCTTCGGCTCCATATCTTCCACAATTATCATACTGAATGCGCCCTTGCCGAAGTCATTCAGCAGAATGTCCTGACCCTGTATGGTTTCCATAGTGTCGGGCAGGTAATTGAGCATATCGTAATTTATTCTTGTAGCTATCATACCGAGTACCGAGGGTATCAGCAGTACGACCGCAACTATAAGAATGATTACTCTGTGCTTTGTTATCCATTTGCCTAGCTTAATCATCTTTGTCCTCCCTGTTGCTTGTTTCTACATAGATTTTGTCATCGGCGTGTACTTCTTTTTTTATAGCCTTGACTGTGTATGCGGCAATCCATATATTTGAAATGCCGTCCGCAAGCAATGTGATACCGAGCAGAACAGTAAGCGCTACCGCACTCTCAAAGGGGTTTACGAGTAACAGTATTCCTATTCCGCCTGTAACTATTGCGCTGACAAGAATCAGCCACCAGCTCCTTACGCCGAAACGCTTTGCATCAACGGCTGTCTGTATCTTCATTATGCCGTCGATCATAAAATAAATGCCCATTATGACAGGCACCAGAGCCATTATATTACCCGGATGGATAATAACTACAAGTCCGAGCAGGATCGCTATGATACCGAATGCAAAGTCAAACTGGAACGCCAGCCCGTAGGGGTCGGCTGAAAAATATCCCGTGATTTTTACAATGCCGAATACTATAGCCGCTATTCCGAGCATATAGCATACCGCAAGCATTGAAATCTCCGGGAAAAGAATAAGTATAAGTCCTATGACCGCAATTGCGGCGCAAGTGGAAATATATGCTGCTTTTGCACGTTTGATAAATCTCATGATTTTCAGTCCTTTCTTTTTCTTTACAGCTATATTTTAACCCGCCGTGACGGTTTATACAACGGTCAATCCTGCGCCACTGTTCAATTTTAGGGCAATCGGTATAAATTGACCGATTTTTAGGCAGATGCGACTTTTTGCCTAAAACTTGAATTTTTAACGGGAATGTTGTATAATTATAACCGTAAAATAGAAAGCAGGAAAAACCACAGGCTAAAACGGAGGTAATATGTCCGAACTTACCAAAAGAGCAATACAGGAATCGTTCAAAAAACTGCTGAGCAATCAGCCCTTAGATAAAATAACGGTAAAGAACATTACCGATGACTGCGGAGTAAACCGCAACACGTTCTATTATCATTACAGCGATATTTATCAGCTTCTCGAAGAAATCTTCCTTACTGAAGCGCAGAAATCCGTAGAAAAGATGGAGGTCGGTCAGTCGTGGGAGGAAGGACTCAAGACAGGGCTTTGCTTCGTAAAGGAGAACAAGAAGCTGATATACCATGTATATAACTCACTTCACCGTGAAACTATCGAGCGTTATCTTTACAGCGTTTCACTTGACTTTGCCGGCAAATTCATTGATAACGTTTCAAAGACGCTGAAGCTCAGCGTTTCCGATGATGATAAGAAGTTTATCGCATCATTCTATAAATACGCAATTGTCGGCATTGTCCTTGACTGGCTTGAGGGCGGTATGAAAAACGATCCCGACGAGCTTATCGAAAGAATGTCAAAACTTCTCAGCGGCACTCTTAAGACCGTACTTGAAAACGCCGTAAAAAAGTAACAATCGCTTCTCGGACTGTCGGCAGAATTGACAGTCAGCGGTACTTACTTTCTTTATAAAATATTTATTCAGATTTTTCGACATATTTACCGTATTTCTTTTATCAATTATTGACTTTTTTGTGGAAGTATTGTATAATCAAAGCAGGATACTGTGCTATTCTGTCATAAAGTAATAAAAATATCGGCCTGCATTTTAATGCAGACTGTTTCGATAATAAGGGAGAAATTTATGAAGAAGATTATTGTAACATTTATTGCGACAATAACAGCGGCGCTTCTGCTCTGTTTTTCCGTAAGTGCGTTTGACAATAACGACTACGGCGGTGGCGGCGGTTACGATTTCGGAGGCGGCGACTATGGCGGATATGACTACGACGGTAACGACTACGGCGGCAGCAGCTACAGCGGCGATGCCGACCCTGTTTCCGTTATAATAGGTATAGGCATAGTTGTTGTTATTATTATCATTTCTACAATCGGCGGAAACAAAAAGAAATCCGGCGGCGGCACAACACGTCCTTCATCAATGAACGGCGCAAACGTTGTACTGCCCAACAGAACCGAACAGATAGAAGGCATTATAAAACAGAAGGATCCCAACTTCTCCGCTTCCGACCTTATCACTTTCACAAAGCAGGTATACATAGATATTGAAAATGCCTGGTGCAAGCGTGACATGACCCCCGTAAGACCGGTTATGCACGAAAACCTTTACAACACCACCTGCAAGCAGGTACAGGCGAAGATAGAACAGGGCGTTGTTTACCACTACGAGAGCATCGCTATAGATACGGCTTACCTTACCTCGTATGAGCGTGATTCGCAGTTTGAATATGTAACGGCATACCTCACCTCAAGAATGATAGATTATCAGGTGGACGAAAAGACAGGCAAGATTATAAGAGGCGACAAGACTACACGCTGGGTTCAGAAGTACAAGATGAAGTTTGTACGTTCGCTCGGTGTCGAAACAAAGACGGAAACCGGCAAGATGACCGGACACAACTGCCCCAACTGCGGCGCACCGCTTGAGATTTCTTCTTCCGGTGTATGCGAATACTGCGGCTCTGTTGTTACAACAGGTCAGTATTCATGGGTACTGACGGATTTCTCAGGTATAAGAAACGATACTGTAGACGACGGTATAAAGGGAGTATAATGTGGATATAACATCGTTCATTCTTTCAATATTAAGCTGGCTTGCTCCGCTTATAGTCATCGGTATCATCGTACTTGTCATTGTGTCGAAGGTGCGGAGCGCATCGCAGAAATATCTCGGTATGTCGCCGTCACAGGCAATGGAACTGATAAACAAGGGTGTCAAGGAGGAAGCTACAACTCCTAAGGGTATAACAGCCCTCAGTGAAATGTACGGTCCTGCCATCACCCGTGATTTCCCCGAAATAGGATACAAGGGCATGGAGGTCAAGGCAAGAAATGCAATAGTCGCAATTCTCAATGCCATAATGAACAAAAATGCCGAATCGCTTAAGGCAAGCGAATATACGCAGGATCTTATAAACAAGGTCAATAACCGTATAACCACCCTTAATGCGAACAACGAAAAAGAGATTTTCAATAACATAAAAATTCACCGTTGCGGAATCGCAAACTACCAGAACAGAAGCAAGGAAGCAACGGCAAGGTTTGAAATTTCTCTTCAGTATGAATATGCAAAGGTGTCGGAAGAAAAGGCAGACAGCGCAAAGCCTGCGCTTATGCAGACAGCGTACAGCGTAACGCTCGCTTACAAGCAGGATCTGCACGAACAGACGACAAGCATTGTATTTTCAAGCAACTGCCCCAACTGCGGCGCTCCCATTGATGCGTCTGCAAAGGGCAAGAAGTGTCCGTACTGCGGAAGCGGCATTACAGAAATTGCCGACCGTATATGGCTGGTCAACGATTTTAATTTAGTAAAATAAATTAAAAACTCAATTCGAAAGGAAATATTACTATGGGACTTATTAAAGCAGCTGTAGGCGCTCTCTCAGGTACTCTCGGCGATACCTGGAAAGAGGCCATTCACTGCCCTGTTATCGGCAACGATACTGTTGTTGTTAACGGCGAGAAGATGCACAACGGTAATGCAAGAAGCAGTAACGTAAAGGGAACCGACAACGTTATCAGCAACGGCTCGGCAATCATGGTTGAAGAAAACACCTGTATGCTGACCCTTGACAACGGCAAGATAACAAACGTTGTTACAGAACCCGGACGTTACATACTTGACAACTCGACAGCACCTTCAATCTTTGCAGGTCAGATAAAGGATTCGCTCAAGGATCTTATTTCAAGATTCACATACGGCGGAACACCTGCCACCGAGCAGAGAGTAATCTACATCAACCTTCAGAAACTGCCCGGAATCCCCTTCGGTACAGGAACACCCGTTCCCTATCCCGATCCCCGTTATAATACAACAGTAGAACTGCGTTTCTACGGCACATTCGAGGTTCAGATACCCGATGCCGAGAATGCCTGCAAGTTCTACGCAGAAGTTCTCAGCAAGGGCGTAAACGCTCCTCAGGTCTACGTTAAGGACATTTTCAAGAACGAGCAGTACAAGAACGAGTTCATGCAGTCACTGATGGTAGCGTTAAACCAGCTTTCAGCAGAAGGCTACAGCTACAACCAGATTACAAGCCAGCTCAACAACCTTACCAACAAGACTAAGGACGAAACCGCTAACAACTGGGCACAGAGAGGTCTGATGCTCACAAATATCGCGATTTCCGAAGAAACAAAAGAGCTTCTTAAGGATCGTCTTAAGGCTGATACAATGCTCGGCGGCGATGTTCAGCGTGCTATGATGACAGGTGCCGTTGCTCGTGGTATCGAAGCGGCAGGCTCAAATGAAAACGGCGCTATGATGGGCTTTATGGGCATGAATATGGCTATGAACGCAGGTAACAACGTTCTCGGCGGTATGCCTGCGGCTCCTCAGCAGACAACACCTCAGCAGCCGACTCCGGGCGGATGGAAATGCTCGTGCGGCGCTACAAACACAGGTGCATTCTGTTCTTCCTGCGGCGCTAAGAAGCCTGAGGCTTGGACCTGCTCATGCGGTCAGTCAAACACAGGCAAGTTCTGCGCTAACTGCGGCAAGAGCAAGGAAGGCGACGCTCCCGCTGCTCCTTCAAGCTGGACGTGCGAATGCGGCGCTACCAACACAGGCAAGTTCTGTGCAGAATGCGGCAAGTCAAAACCTGCAGCTCCCAAGAAGTACAAGTGCGACAAGTGCGGCTGGGTACCTGCCGATCCCGAACATCCTCCGAAGTTCTGCCCCGAATGCGGCGACCCCTTCAACGAGGACGATCTGGTATAATAAACATAATAAACAAGCATTTACCCTCCCTCACGGGAGGGTTTTGTGCGGTTTGATTAAGATAATGAGTGTAGAACAATGAATACTGCGATAAGTTTTATAAAGAAAAATACAGTTATGGTGATAGCTTTACTGGCGGCGGTTATCACATCATTTATAGTTCCGCCCGACGAGAAATATCTCGATTATTTCGATTACAAGACGTTTGCCTGCCTTTTCAGCGTACTGGCGGTCGTATGCGCCCTTAAAAACGTACAGTTCTTTTATATTCTCGCCTGCAACATAGTAAAAAAATTCCGCAATATACGCATTTGTACAGTGGTGCTTGTATGGGTCACCTTCATAGGCTCTATGCTGATTGCAAACGATATGGCTCTGCTGACCTTTCTTCCGCTGGGATACTATGTACTGCATACTGCAGGCAAGGAGCGCTATATGGCGTTCACGTTCATAATGCAGAATATCGCCGCTAATCTCGGCGGTATGCTTACCCCCTTCGGAAATCCCCAGAACCTTTATCTTTATTCGAAGTTCAATATTCCGATAGGCGAATTTACGTTGATAATGCTTCCGCCGTTTATCCTTGCCGTTGCAATGATAACGCTATGCTGTGTTATCTTTGTAAAGCCTGAGCCGATAGAGCTTAAGTCCGCTCCCGAAAAAATCGACCGTAAACGTACAGCCGCTTATCTTTTCCTGTTCGCCATAGCTATAATTATCGTGTTCAACTTCATCCCATACTGGATAGGTATGATATTCATCACGCTGACGCTTGTCGTTATGGACAGAAAAGCGCTTGCCGCAGTTGATTATCCGCTTTTGTTCACATTCGTATTTTTCTTTATATTTGCCGGAAATATGGCAAGGATAGATGTGATAAAGGACCTGTTTTCATCCGCCCTTCAGCTTAACCCCCTGCTTTTCAGTGTGATTTCCTGCCAGTTTATAAGCAACGTTCCTTCGGCAATACTGCTCTCGCAGTTTACAAACGATTATCACAGCCTCTTGCTCGGAGTTAATATCGGCGGTGTCGGAACGCTGATAGCTTCGCTCGCAAGCCTTATAACGCTCAGCAAATACAATTCGCTCTGCCCCGGCAAGTCAGGCAGATATATAGCTGAATTTTCCGCTTTCAATTTCAGCTTTCTTATTGTACTTACTCTATTCTGTTCGTTTCTCGTCTGAGCTTATGTAGTCGATCATCAGACACTCGTCAAGCATTTCGTCTGTAAAACTGCTGTTTGCGTTTTCGCACCGTCTGATGTTATCCTCCTTCATCCACTTCTCGATGGTAGGGTATACAGGCATATTCTGCCGCCCGTGCATATCAGCCCATTTATTGAAACGTTCAATATATCGCTCAACGTTGTCTGTACCGAAGCTTTCGGTTAATTTTGCTTTGTATGCGGCGGCGGAGAGCGATTTTTTGTCGGTTTCGTCCGACAAAACGGCACTTACCTCATCAAAACTGCTCTTAACTGTGCTATCCTTATCTGAACTTTCCTTGCCTGTGCCGTCATCTGACGGGCAGATGTCAGACGTTTGACTACATTTTGTTGTCATAGCTTTTTCCTGCCCTACTGATTTCCTCTGCTCTGCCGCTTTTTCGGGATCGAGTATATACATTCCGTCAGCACGGACATAGAGCATGTCACGCTCATCTGAGAACGAGGTCTTTTTCATACGGTCAGAGCGTATGTGGTTATTTATCTTCCAGTGAGCAATTGCATATACACCCGACTCAAACGGGATAATAAAGCCGTTTTTACACAGTGCTTCTATATCGCTTTCACTGCACCCCGTAAGCCTGCGTACATATCCTGCACAGTTGACAAACCCTTCATCGTCAGCATACATTGAAAGCTGAAAGTACAGCACCTGTGCCGGCAATGGCAGATCGATAAATTTATCGCTCCATAATACCTGCTTTGAAAACATCCGCTTTTCTGCCATTTTTACATTTCCCCTTTCTTATGGCACAAAAATAATCAACAATTTGTCGATATAGGTATTATAGCACTGTTTTCTTTGCTTGTCAACCCTATGTCGCAAAATTTGTTTGTTTAAGAGGACGATTTAACGCAATGTAGACAAAAAGAAACCGCAGGCATAGCCTGCGGTCAGGTTGTAGAAAAAGTCTGTTTTTGAAATAAACTTCTGATTTATTATCCCTATCCCCTTTAGGACACTCTGATGGCTTTGCCTCGTGCAAAGCTTGGTGTGTCCTTATTTCGGCATCCATGCCGAACTGCCCCCTTTCCCCGTGAAAGGCTGTGTATGCTTGGTTGGCTTTGCATCGTGCAAAGCCCTTGTGCATACACGCCCGGCATCCGTGCCGGGG
>OHJT01000847.1_pt1 | contig 20260 bp, 15 predicted proteins | sample 1568651 | NCBI WGS metagenome assembly OHJT01 (sample SAMEA3879608, study PRJEB24766) | human gut metagenome | biome: human-associated habitat; feature: feces | place: USA | collected 1985/1987 | reverse complement strand
CGAATCGTTCCACTCCTTAATCAAAAGAGAATGGCTTAACAGATTTAATATCATTAACTTCAAACATGCCTACAGGCTTGTATTTGAGTATATTGAAACTTTTTATAACACCGTTAGGATCCATAGCCACTGCGACTATATGTCTCCTAGCAACTTTGAAAAACTATATGAGAGGGTATGTTCTCTGCCGGCAGCTTAGCTGGCAGAACTTCTCATTTTATTTTGTGCTAAATCTTGACAAAGGACCAAAATATTTTATAAAATTATTAATGAGCTTATATTATCCATAAGGAGGAAACATTATGAAATCAGACAAGTCAAAGTGGAAAACACTTAGCATCAAAAGTCGTTTAAAGAAAGGATTCAAACTGACTACGTTTGTAGCATCGGCATCGGGGATTATCGCGGGTATTATTATGATTATTGTATCAATGATATATTCCGGCGCACTAATCTTTTACGGATTTTCACAGGGAGATATAGGAAAGGTTATGGTAACCTTCTCAGAGACACGAAGCGCTACACGAGCTCTTATCGGTTATACAGCTTCTGACACATTAAGTAAGATGTCTGATACACATGATTCTAAAAAGGAATCATTTCAAAAATACTGGAAAGAGCTGCAAAGCTCTATAAAGACAGATGAGGAGCAGGCTATATATGATGATATAAACAGTAAGCTCGACTCATACTGGAGTCTCGATGATGAAATCGGACAGTTAGGTAGGAATGCTACAGATCCTGAGACACAGAAGGAGGCCGAGGAGAGAGCAGTAGCAGAGCTTGCACCTGCATATGATGATATATATCAGCAGCTTGTTGCCCTTATGGATACAAAGGTAACAGATGGAGATAATTTAAGCAAGAGATTATCATTAGTATCATATGCCGTATTTGGTATTGTTATTGTTATCATTGTCAGTTCATATTTTATCTCGATGAAAATCGGGGACGAAGTTGCAGTTGGTATTTCTAAACCACTCGATGAGTTAAAACAGAGATTACGTACATTTGCACAGGGTGATCTTGAGGCTCCATTCCCGGCAGTTGATTCACAAGATGAAATTGCTGATATGGTAGGGGTTGCGAAAAACATGGCAGCAGACCTTAAGACTATCATATCTGACTCTGACAAGCTTCTTGGAAAGATGGCAGAAGGAGATTATACAGTTTCATCAGACATGGAAGATAAATATACCGGAGATTTTATTGGACTTCTCATGGCAATGCGTCAGATGAAGACACAGATGAATGATGTTATGTCACATATCAACGAGATATCATCACTTGTTACAGCAGGTTCTAACAACCTTGCTCAGGCATCACAGGAAATGGCAGAAGGTGCTATGGACCAGTCAGCAGCCATTGAGGAGCTTCAGGCTACATTTGCAGATATCACAGGCGGTGTTGAGAAAACATCTGAGAAGCTCAATGATACATACAGGATTGCACAGGAGTATGCTGAGGAAGCAGATCACAGCCATACAGAGATGCAGGGCATGGTTGATGTTATCGGACGCATCAATGATACATCTAAGCAGATTGAGAATATCATTTCTGAGATTGAGGATATTGCCAGTCAGACAAACCTTCTTTCACTCAATGCAGCTATCGAGGCAGCGCGTGCAGGTGAGGCAGGTAAAGGATTCGCAGTTGTTGCGGGACAAATCAGAAGTCTTTCAGAGCAGAGTGCCAAGGCTGCAGTTGACACACGTCAGCTTATAGAGAGTGCCATTGCGGTATCTAACGAGGGTAATGAAGCTGCAGAGCGCGTAAGTACTTCTATTGCAAAGGTTATCAATGGTATGAAGGAAGTTGCAGATTCTTCTCAAAAACTCAGCGAGATTGCAGAGGAGCAGGCAAAGGCTATGGAGCAGGCAGAGGCCGGTATTAATCAGATATCAGATGTTGTACAGTCAAACTCAGCAAATGCAGAGGAAACATCAGCAACAAGTGAGGAGCTTTCAGCACAGGCGGAGACAATGAACGAGCTGATTAGCAAATTTATATTGGAAAAGAAATAGAAAAATTGTACATACGAGTTTAGAAAAACTTTTTAACAAAAAGCCCCACAAGCATTATGGATATGCTGTGAGGCTTTTTGTTGTTGTGCGTTAGAGGGTTACTTTTTAAATCTAGTAAACATGTACTATGTGAACATAGTTTTTTGTGCGATACGTGGAAAATCTGAAAAGTAATGAAAATGAACAATTAAATGAGAATATTTAAATTTGCTCTTTTTGGCAGGGTGTGTTATAATCCTTGTATACAAAAAACAGAGGTAATACAATATGGGTAGTAATAACGATATTTCATTAAAAGCATTAGCCAAGATTAATCTGGGGCTCGATGTTGTGAGGCGCAGAGAGGACGGATATCATGAGGTCCGTATGATTATGCAGACCATTCATCTGTATGACAGGCTTGATATCAAAAGGACAAAGGAGCCGGGCATACAGATACAGACCAATCTGTCTTTTCTCCCTGTAAACGAGAACAATCTCATATACAAGGCTGCAAAGCTTCTGATGGATGAGTTTTCTATAACTGACGGTGTATCAGTGAAGCTGGACAAGCGTATTCCTGTTGCAGCAGGGATGGCGGGGGGCAGTACTGATGCGGCAGCTATGCTTATAGGTGTAAACAGGCTTTTTTCACTGGGACTGACAAAGAGAGAGCTTATGGAAAGAGGTGTGCAGATAGGGGCGGATGTACCATACTGTATTATGAGAGGCACGGCGCTGGCCGAGGGCATAGGAGAGGCGCTTAGTCCTCTTCCTCCAATGGTAAAGTGTCCGGTGCTTATTGCAAAGCCGTCCATCTCGGTATCCACAAAATTTGTGTACCAGAATCTGAAGCTTGATGATACGACTATTCATCCGGATATAGACCGCCTGATAGATGATATAAAGGCTAAGAATCTGCATGATATCGCAGCACATATGGGAAATGTCTTAGAGACCGTGACCATACCAAACTATCCGGTGATAGACGAGATAAAGAAGCATATGCTTTCAAATGGCGCGGTAGGAGCCATGATGAGCGGTAGTGGTCCGACGGTTTTTGGTCTGTTTGACGATGAAGATACTGCAAAGAAAGCGTACAAAGCCATGAGAAGCTCACATCTTGCCAGACAGGTGTATCTGACATCTGTATACAATAATCGCAAATAACGTGATATCCGGATAGCACAGCGGGTGCTTTATAGTTACTTTTTTCTTATATGTGAGAATTATAATACAAGAGATAGGAGAAGTTTGATGACTGATAATTTAACTTTAAATATGGATGCATATCTGCCACTGCGTGATGTGGTGTTTAATACACTTCGTGAGGCAATTTTAAAGGGTGAGCTCAAGCCGGGAGAGAGACTTATGGAGCTGCAGCTTGCGTCAAAGCTTGGAGTCAGCCGTACACCTATACGTGAAGCAATCAGAATGCTTGAGCAGGAGGGGCTTGCAGTCACAATGCCGAGAAAGGGCGCAGAGGTTGCCAAGATGACTCTCAAGGATATGGAGGATGTGCTTGAGGTGAGAGAGGCTCTTGATGAGCTTGCAGCCAAAATAGCCTGTAAGAAAATCAGTGATGAGCAGCTTGCGAATCTAAAAACCATAAAGGACGAGTTTAAGAGGAGCATGGACTCAGGAGATGTGAAAAAGATAGCTGAGGAGGATGTGAAGTTTCACGATGCTATCTATGAGGCAACAAACAATGCGAAGCTTGTATCTATGATGAACAATATCCGTGAGCAGATGTACCGCTACAGAGTGGAGTATTTGAAGGACCCAAAGAATTATCCGATGCTTGTGAAGGAGCATGATGCCATCTACAGGGCGCTTGAGGCAAGAAATATGGAGCTTGTGACTACAGAAATGCATACGCATGTGGCCAATCAGGCGGTTGCTGTGAAGGCTGTGATACAAAAGCAGGATGAGGAGAAGAAATAAAACAGAAATAAAACAAGATTATAGCAGACAAAGATAATAAAATACAAAATAATATAACAAAACCAGGGGCTGCCGGCCGCACTGACGTGTGAACGGTGCCCTTTTTTAGTGGCTTAGTTAGTGGCTTAGATAGTTACAAAATAAACAATCAGGGATATTTGCGAACTTGTATGGTCATACTATATCAGGGATTTTAAATCTGACGGGATTTATTGGGTATATAGGAGAGTTAAAGATGACCACAAACATAGATGAGAACATAAAAAGCTTCAGGCAGATATATTCTGACTGCTCAGATATCAAGATGCAGGAGATGTATCTGGGGCGTGATGCCTCAATAAAGTGTTTTGTTGCTTATATTGAGGTGACATGTGCAGGCTCCGGTATCAATAACAGTGCGTTTGGACGATTTACATCATACCTTGAAGGGATAGACCGGGATCAGGTTAAGGAAGTACTTGACAAAAATCAGGCAGCTCTATCCGAATTTGCGCATCTTCATACGGTTAGAGAGGCAGCCCAGATGATGCTGACAGGAGACGTGATATTTTTTGTGGATGGCTATCCGGATGCCTTCAAGCTTCCCGACAAGGGATATCCCGCCATGTCAATTCAGGAGATTGATTCGGAAAAGGTCATAAGAGGCTCCAATGAGGGGTTTGCTGATTCCATAAAGATAAATACAGCACTTATCAGGCGCAGGTTAAGGAGCACACGCTTAAAGTGTAAAGAGGTGAAAAAGGGACTTCGAGGACACAGCAATGTGGACATACTATATGTGAGAGACCTCGTAAAACCGGGGCTTGTAGAGGATGTGGAAAGGAATCTGGACAGCTATGTGATAGACCATGTGGGAGATTCGGGAGTCATTGAACAGTTTGCCGAGGTGAAATGGTATTCACCGTTTCCACAGCTTCAGACCACAAAGCGGCCGGATGTGGCGGTAAATGCGCTCCTAGAAGGGCGGGTGGTGGTGCTGTGCGATAATTCACCGATAGCGATAATACTGCCAACCACCATGAACAATTTTTTAAAAACCGCAGATGATTACTATAACAGAACGATAGCGGCAAGCTTTGCCAGGCTGATAAGGTACGTGGCTGCCTTTATGTCATTTACATTGCCGGGGCTTTATCTGGCGGTCACAAATTTTCATACACAGATACTGCCGACACCACTCATACTGGCGTTTTATGAAGCAAGACTCGGCTGCCCATTTCCACAGCTCATAGAGGTGCTCATGATGGAGCTGTCCTTTGAACTGCTTCGCGAAGCCGGCATAAGACTTCCCGGAGCCATGGGAAATACGATAGGCATAGTCGGAGGCCTCATAATCGGACAGGCAGCAGTGGATGCAAATTTAGTGAGCCCTATAGTGGTCATCCTGGTTGCATTCACCGCACTCTGCTCGTTTGCCATACCGAGTGAGGAGTTTGCATTTTCATTTAGGATACTCAAATTCGCTGTAATAATTATGTCGGCATGGCTTGGATACTTTGGATTTTTAATAAGTCTGATGGTGATACTTTTGCATCTTGCAAAGCTCAAAAGCTGTGGTTATCCATACATGATGCCATTCGTGGGCAGCGAGCTGACAGGCGGCGAGGATGAAAAGGACAGTATCATACGATTTCCGCTTCGCAGACTATGGAGGCGGCCTGTATTTGCAAGAGAAAAGGAGTGCAGAAAGCTGAAAGGAAATAAGGATGACTAAAAATATGAGCACAAGCTACACATTTGCACAAAACGAAAGCATATCGCCCCGCCAGCTATACAGACTATACGTCTTTAATCTGCTTGGAGTCGGCACACTGGTGCTTCCAAACAATCTGGCGAAACTGGGAAAGTATGGTTTTATCTCAATCGCACTTGGTGTTTTCATGGCATGGCTATTTATGTGGATAGTAAGCGAGGTACGAGAACAGAAGAAAAGTATATATGACAGAAGCTTTGGTAAAACAACACATGCAAAAATGTTAATTTATGATTTAATTATTGTGATATACGAACTGTCACAGGCCGCATTTCTTGCATGGATATTTGTAAAGCTGATACGTGACAGCCTTATACCGGATGAGTCATTTACAGTTGTACTTCTTGTGATAATGGCAGTGTGCGCTTATGCGCTAAGTGGCGGAGTGGAGTGCCGTGCCAGGGTATACGAGGTAGTATTTTTCTTTGTGCTGATACCGCTTGCCGCTATGCTTTTGTTTGCGCTATCGGATATGAGATTAGACTATCTGATGATTAAGGACAGAGTCGGTGTGGACTTTGGCATAGCGGATATATTTGCGGGCGCATACTATGTGTTTGCAGCATCAATTTCCGTGTTCAATATACTGTTTGTAAGGGAACGCACTGCCTCACAGATACGAGGGAGTGTGAGTAAAGCAATATTCACATATGCAGGCATTCTTTTTTTATTGTATGCAGTATTGCTTGGAAACTTCGGAAAATATTCACTGTCGGAAATAGAGTTTCCGGCTGTCGTACTGATGAGTGATGTGCAGATAAAAGGCAGCTTCTTCAAGAGGGCAGATGCACTGATGCTGTCGGTGTGGTTTTTCACGTTGTTTTCAGTACTCAATATGAGCCTTTATTATGCGGTTTTAAGATGTGAGAATTTTGCTGAAAATACGGGAAAAGTTATATTTACATTTAACAAAAACCGGCATTCCTGTAGCAATAAGCATTTTGGCTCTGACAGACAGAAAAGCCATGACAAGGAAAAGAGCACTATGAGAAGCTGGTGCATCATTTTTGTCATAGCAGTCACAGTGACCTTAGCATATATTCTTGAAAGTGGAGATGAAATCGTGAAAAAATATCTTGGATTTTTATTGTGCATAGCGATACCAGTCATAGTAGTGCTGACGATAGGTCTCATGCTTACCGGCTGCAGTGCAGTGGAACTTGAGGAGCGCTGTTTTCCGACACTTGCGGCGGTCGATATTGTAGATGTAGATACTGACGAAATAACCGATAAAGAAGTAACTGATAACAAAGCATATGTTAGCCACAGAGATGCTTCGGCAAATGAAAATAGCGGATATATAGAGTTTTATTATAACATGAACAAATCATACGAACCGGAATATGCAGATGATATCAAAACAGCCGTGGACAGCTTCGAGGATCGGCTGTCACAAAAAGCCGATACCAATCATTTGAAGGTGATTTTAATAGGAAAAACACTTAGAAATGATAAAGCAGCTTATGCAAGCTTCATGGAATACTGCAAGACATCCAAAAAATTTCCGAGAAACACATATGTGTGCATAGCAGATGATATAAACGATATCTTTGATAACATGGGTGATTATTATGAGCAGAAAATGAATAAGGAGAATCATGAGGATGGGGAACCGATAATTACACTTGGCACCTTATTGGATGACTATACGAATGAAATTCATGGAGCATGGTAAAAATTTCAAAAAGGATGAATAATCTTTTCAAATAAGGCAATACTTGTTTACATGAGAAAGAAAATAATAATAACAACCATAGCAATAATATCCATTACGGCAGCGATAGCTGCAAAAAATCATACACCTGCCGCAAACACCAATAGTATAGCGTGTACAGCCGACATGCAAAAATCCATCGCCGGCAAAATCCTGCGTTTTCACGTGCTGGCAAACAGCGACAGCGAAGCAGACCAGAATGTGAAAAAGCAGGTGCGCGATGCAGTAGGGGCTTACATAGAGCCATATCTGCTGGAGTGCGAAAATATCGAAGAAACCAGAGCCACCGTAAATGACCATATGGACGAAATAATAGCGGTATCAAAGGAGACGCTTGCAGCAAACGGTTTTACATATGGCGCATCGGCAGAGCTTACACACACCGATTTCCCGGAAAAGACGTATGGGGACTATACATTTCCTGAGGGAAATTACGAGGCGCTTGAAATAACACTGGGCGATGGAGCCGGTCATAACTGGTGGTGCGTGCTGTATCCAAACATGTGCTTTAGGGGCAGTGTGTACGAGGTGGTGGAGGACGAAGCAAAGGAAAATCTTAAGGAGGTACTCACTCCGGACGAGTATGAGAGCATATTTGACAGTGGAAAATATGAAATAAAACTAAAAATCCTTGATATTTTCAGATAAAACAGTTAGTATATTCATGCTGAAAAAATATATTAAAAGAAAATATGTGATGAGAAATTATTAAAGCGTGAATTAATTTAGATATGCAAGAGGATAAGGAGAAAGAAATGACAAAGGATGTAGTAGTATCATTAAAGGGCCTGCAGCTCGCACCGGATCAGCAGTCGGATGCGGTAGAGGTGATTGCCCCGGGAGAGTATTATATAAGAAATAACAAACACTATGTGCTTTTTGAGGAGATAATGGAGGGTGAGACCCAGACACTCAAAAATATGCTTAAATTCAATGACAATTATCTTGAGTTCACCCGCAAGGGACCTATGAGTGTACATATGATATTTGAGAAGGGAAAGAAAAACCTGACATATTATTATACACCGTTTGGAAGTATCCAGATAGGTATTGATGCCACAAGCATAGAGGTAAAGGAGACTGAGGACGAGATAAGGGCAGAGGTAAAGTATGCACTTGATGTCAACTATGAATTTGTAGGCGACTGTCACATCAATATAGCTGTGAAGAAAAAAGGCGCAGCAGTCAAAATTGCATAAAAGTCTGCCAAGTCTATGGGGTAAAAAATATATAAAGCATATAAAAAACAGAGCATGTGAGGATGAAAGCCATCCCACATGCTCTGTTTATGTACATGAAAATTAAATCATGATATTATTTCTGCTTAGCCTTTTTGGCAGCCTCTTTAGCAGCTTTTCTTTCAGCCTTTGCAGCCTCCTCAGCCTTGAGCTGTTCGTTGGCCTTGCTGTAGTTTTCTGCCATTCTTGCACGGAAGCCTTTCTTCTTCTTAGGCTTCTCAAGAGGTCCTCTGATACCGCGGACAGCTGTGATGTAGATACCGCTGACAGAAGCCTTAACCTCTTTCTTTAAAGGAATCTCATCAAAGATCTGCTCGTCTGCGATAAGAGACATGACTCTTGGTCCGACCTTGGCCTTGACTACAGGAAGCTTTGAGCGGCGCATAAGCTTTGGTGTCTGCTCAATAATCTGCTGTGGGAGACCGGCATCCTTTAGCTTCATACGCTTTTTGTCAATGATTAGCATATTGACTGTCTGTGATGCAGCAGCTATCTGTTCGTCCTGCTCTTCCTTTCTTTTTTGTGCTTTTTTACCGAGGATTGTTAATACTATAAATGCTACCACAAGCACTACTGCGATAACAATAAGTACGATTAATGCTGGATTCAAAACGTATCCCTCCTAAAAATTTGCTTATTTAAATTAATTCTATCAAATATGCTAAAAAAAATCAATCTTTATTGCAAGAATAGGTAAAATCGTAGTATAATAGAACTATATTTTGGAAAAGGTCTTTAGAAGACGCAAAGGGGTATTTATTAATGAAGAAAATTGCTCTTTTGGCTGATGGCTGGATAAGATATGTAACATATTCGTGGGTTGAGGGTATCATGGAAGGCTCTAAAGAGCTGGGACTGGATGTGTGCCTGTATTTTTACAATACCAACGGAACCTGGAGTCAGGATTCAAAGTTTAACAAAGGCGAGTATGCGCTGAACGATTTACCTGATTTAAACAGCTTCGACGGAGTGGTATTTGACTGCACCAATACGACCAACATGGATGAGATACAGTATATGGTCAGAAAGCTTCAGTCGGTAAATGTGCCGGTAGTGAGTATCGGGTATAAGGTTGATGGGTTTTACTATGTAGGCAACGATAATAAGAGGCTGTTTCGCAAGATAATGGATCATATGTACTATGCGCATGGCTGCAAAAGCTTTGTGTTTGCAGGTGGTCCGCCGTATCATTATGAGAACAGAATGCGTTTTGAGGCCTTCAAGGAGGCTTTAAGTGATTATGGCATACCACTTACAGCTGATATGTACATGTTTGGTGATTTTGATTATCAGACAGGTGTCAGGTATATGAGTAATTGGCACGAGAGCAAAAAGCCGTTACCGGATGTCTTTTTATGTGCAAATGACAATATAGCAGCAGGACTGTGTGCGACAGCAGAGGTTCTTGGATACAAGGTACCACAGGATTTTAAGGTCACAGGCTTTGACAATCTGGATAAGGCTGCGTATTTTAACCCACAGATTACAACAGTGGATCACAACAGGGGCAATATAGGCAGAAATGCTCTTGAGATATTTAAGGCGCTTTGGAATGGCACGGGCGATGCTTCTGATAAATACCTTGATTCTGAGTTTATCCCGGCTGAGAGCTGCGGATGCCCTAATACCGGCAGAGTGGATTATCGTAATTACATAAAGAATATTATCAAAGGCTCCGTTGCAAGAGAGCAGGAGGAGGATGCAGTAATGATCCTCCAGAAAGAGCTCGAGGAGTGCAATGAATACTATGATTTGTTTGAGAGATACTCTGACTATATACAGAGCATGAAGTGTGACGGAGTGTATGTGGTCGGTGTTTCTGATCTGGCAGCTGCAAGGAACAATGCACACTTTAGGAAGCATGGCTATGATATTGACGACGAGGTTGTACTCTATGCGGATGACAAGGACAATGGAAAGCTTGAGTTTAAGAGTGTAAATGACCTTATGCAGTACATGCAGAGTGTAGATAAAAACACCTGCTATATGTATTGCTCGCTGCATTTCAGGGACGAGATAGTGGGCTATTTAATACTCAGGAATCCTGAGTTTTTGTACGACCATCCTGAGCAGTTTGATATACAGTCTGCCCTGCTCAAGAGGCTTGAGAATCTTTTTAAGCAAAAGGTACTTGAGAATACAAATAATGAGCTTAAGAATCTCTACAACCATGATGCGCTCACAGGCCTATACAGTCGTGTGGCATGCAATGAGATGGTCATTCCTATGTTTGCTGAGCTTGAAGCTCAAAATGTCGGCTGCACCATAGTATTTCTCGATGTGGATGATTTCAAGGACATAAATGATACATACGGACACCAGTACGGTGACGAGCTTTTAAAGACTGTGGCGAGGGTGCTTGATGAGCAAAAGCCTGAGGGAAGTATGGTATATAGATTCGGTGGAGATGAATTTATCGTGTTTATCCCTGGGGACAGACATGACACTGCTGAGAAGTATATAAAGCGCGTGTATGATATCATGGAGCAGCACAGCCTGTTTATCAGTCACGGCATCATATATACGAGGCCGGGCAGTGGTAAGAGCTTTGACGATTATCTCGTAAGTGCTGACACAAAGATGTATCAGCTTAAGCAGCAGCGCAAGCAGAAAAAGGATAGCAATTTCTTAAAGGGAGTGGATATTTCATCCGTTCCTATGATGGTTGACAATAATATACAAATAATGGACAGGGAAGGTCATGTGTGCAGGGTATTTGATTTTTTAAAGCTGAATAATGTAAATTCAGTCCGTCTGCGCATATGGAATGAGCCTGATAAGGTGCCGGAGTCTAAGGGGTATTGCAGTCTTACATATGTTCTCGAGATGGCTCATGTCATTAAAAAATACAAAATGCATTTTCTGCTTGATTTTCATTATTCAGATTACTGGGCAGATCCGGGACAGCAGAATAAGCCTGATGCGTGGAAGAATTTAAGCTTTGATGAGCTGAAGGAGGCAGTGCACAAGTACACATATGATGTGTTATACAGATTAAAAATCATGGATTGTGCGCCGGATATGGTTCAGATTGGCAATGAAATAAGGAGTGGTATGCTGTTTCCGGATGGCGCAGTGCCACAGTACAGGCAGCTGGCTGCGCTTGTAAATGAGGGAATCAGAGCTGTCAGGGAGCTGCTCCCGGAGACAAAGGTCATGATTCATCTGGATCAGGGAGGCAGATATAACTGTATTATGCCTTGGTTTGATTCTATGTTTAATGCGGGCATGCTGCCGATTGACGCGATTGGCCTTTCCTTTTATTCGTTCTGGCATGGTACCTTCATGGATTTGAAGGATACTATGAGCAGGCTCATAAAATTATATAATCTGCCGGTTTATATTGTGGAGACAGCTCATCCGTGGAGGCATTGCAAGGGAGATCATATCTCGAAGGAACTTATGGAGACTGCAGGCCTTGATGCAGGCAGCGCAGAGCAGAAGAAGTCTCTTGAAATAATCATGCAGATAGCAGCAGAGGTGTCAAAGGATACCGGAAAGACAGGTGTATACTACTGGGAGCCTGTCGGTGTGCCTGGTAAAGGCATGGGAACCTGGTTTGAGAATATGGGTATGTTTGACGAGCATGGCAGGGCTTTGCCGGGCTGGGATGCAATCAGGAACTTTGATCCGAAAAATCCGCCGATTAAAGAGCTTGACAAGTATATTGAATCACTTTATGAGTATGAAGAAACACCGGAGGTGGAGGATTTCATGAAGCTTCTTATGATTCATGGAAATCTAATCTCAAATCCTGAATTTAAGGATGGATTTAATAATTGGCAGATTGAGACAAGCCTCGAAGAAAGACAGTATACACTGGGTAAGGATGGAGTGTTTATCTCTTCAGATGCCAATTTTGACTATTCGATAAGCCAGACGGTGGATATTGAATATACCGGTGAGTATATAGCAGCGGTTGACTATAGAGGAACCAATACAACAGGTGTCGAGGTTAAGCTGTTTATGGATGTGGAGGATGAAAGCGGCGTTCATACATATACAAGCGACATTTTCCCCGATGATATCAGGTTTGTGACACATCTGCTTAAGCCGGTAAGGCTGCAAAAGAATGCCAGGGTGACAGTAGGGCTTAGGATGCATACTCCTCCGGTGTTTGCAAAGATAAAGAAAATTTCACTCGTTGTAATTTAACCTGATATGTGATATTGTAGACAGGTATAGTGTTTTGCGGATGCGTTTTTGCCGTGGCAGGGCATTGTACTTATAAATAACATGACTTACAGATTTCAGGAGGATTCCAATGAGTGAGAAGAAGAATACAGGTAAGAAGGCAGTCATAGCAGTGATTGTGATTGCACTTATCGTGGTAATTATTGCGCTTGCTGTTGTGATAAGCGGCAAGAGCAAAAAGGGTGGCTCAAAGAGCGCAACAGAGGCAGGCACCGAGGCCGGCAGCGAGACGATGCGAAGCGGACAGTTTGACATAGACTACGCAAAGCAGGTTACAAAGCTTGCAGACTATTCAGGTATTGCAATTACAGTCTCAAACGATTATGAGATAAACGATACAGCAAAGCAGAAATATCTGACCAATGTGCTTCAGTCATATGGTGCAGATGCGTACAAGCAGGTTACAGATCGTGATACAGTTGCAGATGGCGATTATGTCAAGGTTGATTACACAGGATATAAGGATGGCAAAGCATTTGATGGTGGCTCAGCTACAGATGTGATGCTTGATGTGACAAACAACAGCCAGGTCGGCGGTTCATCCTTTATTGATGGATTTACAAAGCCTATAATCGGAGCCAAGGTGGGTGACAAGGTTAAGGGTGACGTGACTTTCCCTGAGGATTATGGCAACGATGACCTAAACGGACAGACAGTTACATTTGAGTATACAGTAAAGGGTATTTACTCAGCAGATCCTGTTGCACTTGCTGATATGACAGACGAGCAGGTCAACACAGTGTTTGGAAAGGCCGGAGTGACAACAAATGCCCAGCTTACCACACAGATTGAGAAGGATTTGAAGCAGCAGCTCTACAGCGCTGAGGTGGACAAGATAAAGAGCTACATGATTGAAAACAGCACAGTCGAGATTCCTGATGAGTATCTACAGGCCAGACTCAATGAGTATATTGCTTCATTTACCAAGGAAAATGTCAAGGATGGACAGACACTTAAGAAATATTTAAAGTCCAACTACAACATGACAGTGGATCAGGCCACAGAGAAGTGGAAGGAAAATCTGACAGACCAGATAAAGACAGAGTTCATCTTTGGGCTTATCGCTGAGAAGGAAAATATCAAGATGGATGATGATGCCTTCAACAGCTATGTGGATTACATCGTATCAGCCAGCAATGGTCAGTTCAGCAAGGCTTCTGAGGTATACAAGTATTTTGGAAGCGGACACAAGGATGAGGGAAAGACATACCTTAAGAACCAGTACCTTGTAAACAAGGCTATTGATACAGTCACAGAGAAAGCAAATGTGACATTTGAGGATGGCAGTGCAGCGCCGGATACTTCAAGTAGCAGCGCGGATGCCGAATAATAACGATAAATATGCTGTCTGTGGTGATGCGCAGGCAGCTTAAATGGAGGATTAGATAATGGAACTTACAAACATACGCGAGATTTTCCGCAACAAGGACAAATTCGCTGACAAAGAGGTGACTATCGGAGGATGGGTCAGAAGCAATCGTAATTCAAAGAATTTTGGATTTATCGTGGTAAACGACGGTACATTTTTTGAGCCAATCCAGGTTGTATACGGAAATGGCTTAGACAACTATGATGAGGTTGGCAAGATCAATGTCGGAGCTGCAATTATCGTAAGAGGTACACTTGTGCTCACTCCGGATGCAAAGCAGCCATTTGAGATTCAAGCCGCAGAGGTGACTGTTGAGGGTGCATCCACACCGGATTATCCTCTGCAGAAGAAGAGACATACATTTGAGTATCTTCGTACAATCTCACACTTAAGACCTCGTACCAATACTTTTGAGGCAGTTTTCAGGGTGCGCTCACTCTGCGCATATGCTATTCACAAATTCTTCCAGGAGAGGGATTTTGTGTACGTGCACACACCGCTTATCACAGGAAGTGACTGTGAGGGTGCAGGAGAGATGTTCCAGGTGACCACACTTGATTTGAACAATCTCCCTATGACAGAGGATGGAAAGGTGGATTTCTCAAAGGATTTCTTTAATAAGCCTACCAACCTTACTGTTTCAGGACAGTTAAACGGCGAGACATATGCTATGGCATTCAAGAATATCTACACCTTCGGACCTACCTTCCGTGCGGAAAATTCAAACACCACACGTCATGCGGCAGAGTTCTGGATGATTGAGCCTGAGATTGCTTTTGCAGACCTTGAGGATGATATGATGCTTGCAGAGAGCATGCTCAAGTATGTTATCAACTATGTGCTTGAAAATGCACCTGAGGAGATGGCATTTTTCAACAATTTCGTGGACAAGGGACTCCTTGACAGATTAAGAAATGTTGTTGAAAATGATTTTGCCCGTGTGACATACACAGAGGCTATAGACATCCTTTCAAAACACAATGACAAGTTTGATTACAAGGTATCATGGGGCTGTGATTTGCAGACTGAGCATGAGAGATACCTCACAGAGCAGATTTACAAGCGCCCTGTATTTGTCACAGATTATCCGAAGGAGATAAAGGCCTTCTATATGAAGCTGAATGACGACGGAAAGACCGTTGCAGCAGTTGACTGTCTCGTGCCGGGAATCGGAGAAATCATCGGTGGAAGCCAGAGAGAGGATGACTATGACAAGCTCCTTGCCAGAATAAATGAGCTTGGACTTTCAGAGGATGACTACAAGTTCTACCTTGATTTAAGAAAATACGGCTCTGCAAGACACGCAGGCTTTGGACTGGGCTTTGAGAGATGCGTAATGTATCTTACAGGCATGGGCAATATCCGTGACGTTATCCCATTCCCAAGAACAGTTAATAACTGTGAGCTGTAATCACGAATGAATTTCATACATGAATAATTACCGCCCTTTGCACATATATATGATGTGTGGAGGGCGTTTTTATGTGGAGAAAAATCAAAGGTCCTGTGATAACAATATGTATCATGCATCTTACGGCGCTTTTGTGCCTTATCATACTTTCCATAGTGCAGTGCTTTGTCGACATGGCGGAGTGGATAAAGTTTGCACTTGCCATGGCGGTCAATATAGTGGTGGGGCTTGTGTGCGGATTTTTGCTCAAATGTTGCTTTCACCGCAGACGTTTTATCAGGGTGACGGTCGTAGCATACTGGATAACGTATGTGATAGCAACAGTGGTCATAGATATAGGTGAATCAAAAAATATATTCGAGCTTTTGATAATACTCCTTCTGGTAATGTTTTCAGCGCTTGTTTTTCGCTAAAAAAGGACTTTTCATATTGATAATGCTGTGATATAATGTTGAAAGCAAATATGATGTGTCAATGAGACATCGTTAAATGAAAAGGAGATAAAAATGAAACACGTAAAGACATTAAATACAAGAAAATTACAGAACACAGTTAAAAAGGGCGGATGTGGCGAGTGCCAGACATCATGCCAGTCAGCTTGCAAGACATCTTGTACAGTTGGAAACCAGACTTGTGAGCAGTACAAATAGTCATAGGTGAAGCGGATTTAAAGAGTGTGCGCTGACAGGTGCACACTCTTTTCGCAGTGTAATTTTAAAATGTGTATAGAAAGAGAGGAATATTGTAGTGGTTCATCAGTACAAGAACAACGGCTATAATATTGTCTTAGATGTCAACAGTGGCGCAATCCATGTGGTGGATGATGTCACATATGACGTTATTGAGCTGTTTGAGGACAACTCAGCTAAGGAGATTATTGAAAAGCTTGTGGACAGGTATCCACAGACGGAGATAGAAGAAGCAATACAGGAAGTAAATGAGCTTAAGGATAATGAAGAGCTCTTCACAGAAGATACATACAAAGAGCGTATCATAGATTTCAAGAAGCGCCAGACAGTTGTAAAGGCACTTTGCCTTCACATAGCGCACGACTGCAACCTTGCCTGCAGATATTGTTTTGCAGAGGAGGGCGAGTATCACGGCAGACGAGCTCTCATGAGCTACGAGACAGGAAAACAGGCACTTGATTTCCTGATTGCCAATTCAGGCAGTAGAAGAAACTTAGAGGTAGACTTCTTTGGAGGAGAGCCTCTCATGAACTGGGATGTGGTGAAGCAGCTTGTGGCATATGGAAGAGAGCAGGAGAAGCTTCATGACAAGCATTTCAGGTTCACACTCACCACAAACGGTGTGCTCTTAAATGACGAGATTATGGAGTTCGCCAACAAAGAGATGGATAATGTAGTTCTTAGTATAGACGGACGCAAGGAGGTTCATGACCGTATGAGACCTTTCAGAAAGGGTGCCGGCAGTTATGACCTTATTGTTCCGAAATTCCAGAAGTTTGCAGAGAGCAGACATCAGGACAAGTACTATGTGAGAGGTACATACACACATTTCAATACTGATTTTTCAAAGGATGTGCTTCATCTGGCTGATTTAGGCTTCAAACAGATTTCGGTTGAGCCTGTGGTGGCACAGCCTACAGATGAGTATGCACTTAAGGAATCTGATTTACCTGTGCTCTTTGATGAGTACGACAGACTTGCAGCAGAGATGGTAAAGAGAAACAAGGCAGGAAACGGCTTCAATTTCTTCCATTTTATGATAGATTTAGAGGGAGGACCTTGTGTATATAAGCGTCTTTCCGGTTGTGGCTCAGGAACTGAGTACCTGGCAGTGACTCCATGGGGAGATTTATATCCATGCCACCAGTTTGTGGGCAATGAGGACTTCCTTATGGGTAATGTCTGGGATGGCATCAAGGCCACTGACATCCAGGATGAGTTTAAGTGCTGTAATGTTTATGCCAAGGAAAAATGTCGCAACTGTTTTGCCAGATTCTATTGCAGCGGTGGCTGTGCCGCCAACTCATACAACTTCCACGGCACAATCACTGATGCCTATGATTTAGGCTGCGAGCTGCAGAAGAAGCGTATAGAGTGCGCTATCATGATTAAGGCAGCAGAGGCTGATATGGCAGATGATGCACAATAATTTGAATTTGTCACGGGAAACGGATAGCGGTATTTGTGACCCGTGTGCGAATATATTTGCCATCTGTATACCTATATGGATGGTAGCAAAATGACAGGAAGGTATAAGAAAATGAAAAAAGGAAAGAGTTGGGTGATTATCCTTGTGGCAGTCATTTGTATCGGCTTGCTGGGCTGGTATTCCACTGCAGTAATCACCGACACAAAGCAAAAGCAGGAGGCAACTGCTAATGGTGAGAGCACCAAGGATAAGGATTATCAGAATATCAAGCTTGGTCTCGACCTCTCAGGTGGTGTTTCAATCACCTACCATATCAAGGACAAGAATCCTTCAGACAAGGATGTAAATGATACTATCGCAAAGCTCGAGGAGCGTGCAGAGAGCTACACAACAGAGTACTCTGTATACAAGAGCGGGGATGACCGTATCACTGTAGAGATTCCGGGTGTTGACGACCCTAACAAGGTACTCGAGGATCTTGGAAGTCCGGGATCACTGTACTTCATCGCCCAGTATGACAGTGACGGAAATGCCAACTATACACAGGACACATCGGCCCAGGGCGGCTACAAGCTCAATTATGATATTGACACCTTAAAGGCCAATGGTTCAGTCATCCTCGATGGTAACGATGTAAAGGATGCAAGCGCCCAGTATGACCAGTCATCATCTACATCAACCAAGGAGCCTGTTGTTTCATTAAAGCTCAAGGATAAGGCTATTGACACATGGGCAGATGCCACAAAGAAGGCAAAGGATGCAGGACAGTCAATCGGTATATACTATGATGATCATTTCATCAGCGTTCCTACAGTAAGCGCCGTTATCTCAGATGGTAACTGTGTAATCAACGGAATGAAGGATTACGACGAGGCAACAAGCCTTGCAACATTTATCCGTGTCGGAGCCATCAACCTCCAGCTCGAGGAGTTAGAGTCAAATGTTGTTGGCGCACAGCTCGGTGGAACAGCGCTCACAAATGCAGTAAAGGCTGCAATTATCGGAATTATCTTAATCATGATATTCATGATTGTGCTCTATGGTATACTCGGTGTGGTTGCATCTATCGGACTTGCACTCTACTCAATGCTTACAGTACTGTTTATTTACTGGTTTGAGATTACACTTACACTGCCGGGTATCGCGGGTATCATCCTTGGTATCGGTATGGCAGTAGATGCAAACGTTATCGTATTTGCCCGTATCCGTGAGGAAATCGCAGGTGGCAAATCAGTGCTTGCTGCAGTAAATGAGGGCTACAAGAAGGCTCTTTCAGCCATCCTCGATGGACAGGTTACAACCTTTATCGCAGCACTTGTGCTTATGGTGCTCGGTTCAGGTACAGTAAAGGGCTTTGCATACACACTTATGATTTCAATTATTCTGTCACTGTTTACAGCTCTTTTTATTGCAAAATACCTTACAAGAGCATTTTACGGTGTCGGTGTCAGAGCTGAGAAGTTCTACGGCAAGGCAAAGAAGAGAAAGGTTATCAGATTTGTACAGAACAGAGTTAAATACTTTGTTATCTCAGGTGTAGTTATACTTGCAGGTATCGGCGGTATGATTTATTTCGGTGCTACAAGCGGCAATGCATTAAACTACAGCCTTGAGTTCGTAGGTGGTACATCAACCACAGCAGACTTTGGCAAGGATTATACAGCCGCAGAGGTTGAGAAGGACATCGTGCCTTCAGTATCAAAGCTCCTTGGCAATAGTGCAGTGCAGGTTACTACAGTCCAGGGCAGCCATGATGTCACATTAAAGACACGTACACTTTCACTCGATGAGAGACAGGATCTCGCAGCTCTTCTTGAGAAGGATTTCAATGTTGATGCATCAACTATAGAGACTCAGAGTATCAGCTCAACAATCAGTGGAGAGATGAGAACAAACGCTGTAAAGGCAGTTATTATTTCATGTATTTTCATGCTGTTATATATCTGGTTCAGATTCAAGGACATCAGATTTGCTTCAAGTGCTATCCTTGCGCTGGTACATGATGTGCTTGTTGTAGTCACAGCATATGCACTTATCAGAATCTCAGTCGGCAGTACGTTTATCGCATGTATACTTACAATCGTAGGTTACTCAGTCAACGATACAATCGTTATCTTTGACCGTATCCGTGAGAACCTTCACGGTATCAAGAAGTACTCAGCAGATGAGCTTGCTGATATAGCAAACGAGTCCCTTACACAGACACTTTCACGAAGCATCAATACTTCGCTTACTACATTTGTTATGGTATTGTTACTCTTTATCTTTGGTCATACATCAATCAGAGAGTTCTCATTACCACTCATGGTAGGTGTGCTTTGCGGAACATATTCTTCAATCTGCATCGCTACAGAGCTGTGGTATGTTATGAAGCTTTATCTGGGCAAGAGCGCCATCAAAAAGCAGGCGGCTGCACCGGCTAAGGTTTCTAAAAAAGCTAAGAATTAATAATTAATTTATGGGGGCTGTCGCACTAAGTAATTAGTGCGCAGCCTCTTTTTGGTGCAAAAAATACA
>OHJT01000816.1_pt1 | contig 21049 bp, 18 predicted proteins | sample 1568651 | NCBI WGS metagenome assembly OHJT01 (sample SAMEA3879608, study PRJEB24766) | human gut metagenome | biome: human-associated habitat; feature: feces | place: USA | collected 1985/1987 | reverse complement strand
GGGTACGGTTTTCAGTCCTCCGGCGTACCAGAATGGGATTTCTTGAAGTCGGTGTTTGGAACCGCTTCATAGGATTTTGGGAAAATGCGGTTGGGTTTTCCACAGCCCTGCTTCTGGATTTCCACCAGTCCGGCGTATTGCAGTTCCCGCAGGGTGTTCACCGCTTTCTGCCGCCCACAGTGGAGCAGGTCAACCACCTCGCAGATGGGATAGTACAGATAAATCCGTCCGCAATCATCCGCCCACCCATTCTTGCGGGATAACTCTGTCCGGCGCAGGATAAAGGCGTACAGAACCTTTGCCTCGTTGGACAAGGGCTTGAATGTGGGGGCTTCAAAGAGGAAATTCGGGAGCCGGGTGAAGCTGAACGCCTTTTCCGGCTGATGGATATAGATGGTATTTGTCATAGTGCGTTTTGTGGACGGTTAGAAGCCCGTTTTCCGGGGCGGGCGATACTTTATACCACCAGCCCCGGTTTGGGGCTTGCGAAGCCTGATAAATCAAGGCTTTTTTCGCTCCTAACTGTCCACAGCAGACCTCCTTTTCCGTTCACTTTCTGTTTTCTGCCGCCTGTGAACTCTGGCGGCACAGCCGGGGCAGTATTTTGCCCGGTTGGATTTGGGGACGAACACACCGCCGCAGACCACACAGCGTTTCAAGTCCTTATCCCGGAAAATCTCCGCTTCCAGCGTCCCGTCCAGCGGCAAGACCGCCCAGCGGAACCACTTACAGCAGACCGAGAAAGAAACCGTCTGCGGGCAGGTGCAGGTGTCCCCATCGTCAAGGACAATGCAGTTGCCGTCCTCACAGCAACAGCACTCCCGGCGTATCAGGCTGGCCGCCTGTTTTCTCTGCGCCGGGGTCATGCGGTAAAGGGAACCGTCCGGCCTGCGTTCCAGCGGCGGCAAGTCTTTATAGGGGTTATCTCTCATGCGTTCCCTCCATTTTGCTTTCCGTTGCCGTTTTCCCCGAAAGGATTTCCAGCTTTGGCACGCTCCCCGCAGCTTCGGGACATTTTGTCCCGAAGTCCGGTTCCTTGCGGTGCTTCCCCAGCCGGGGTATTCCTTTTCGGACGGTCATTCTGTTTTCAAGGTGCCGTCCATCGATGAACTACCCTAAGTCTACACGAAAAAAATGCAATTCCCGGAATATTGCGAGAATTGCATTTTGATGAAGTTTACACTTTGGAAATTGCATTTTTGCAATCATCCTGTATAATGGAAGTATGCGGAGGAGGTGCGTGTCTATGGCTTTACCCGGAACACCCGGACAGCGGATTTCCGATTTATGCAACGGGAACCACATCACACAAAAGGAACTTGCGGAGAAGATAGGCGTTTCCGCTTCCCAGTTGAGCCGCATTGTCAGCGGCGAAACGAGAACGGTCAGCAGTGATATTCTCATAGGTGTGGCAAAGGAATTTAAGGTATCGACAGACTACATACTGGGCTTGTCTACCGTGAGCGTCCGCAAAAGCTACGATATTTCTGAATTAGGCTTGTCCGAGGGAGCCGTGAGGGGGCTTGTGACGGGTGCTGTTGATGTGCAAATACTCAATCGCTTACTGGAACACAGGAATTTTCCCAAGCTGATAGATTTGATACGGATTTATTTTCAGGACACGGCGGCAAAGGGGATAATGGCACGAAACCAGCTTATCGAGATGGCAACGGCTTCCCTGTCCGACCTGATGAAAGAACACCCGGAACACCGGGCGGAAGCAAAGCAGGATTTACAGCTTTTGAACGCTCAGAAGATGGGGGAACATGAAGCGGAGATAGAGAAAATCAAAAATGTGTTCCTTGCTATCCTGCGGGACATTAAGAAAGACATTGACAACGGGGAACAGCCGGGAGAAGCTGTGACCGCCGCTATGTTCCAAGCCATGCGGGACACTATGGCGGAGCAGAAACAAAACCCGCTTTCCATTGACGATGTAACAGCGATGATAGCCGGACAGATCGGACAGCTTGCGCCGATGGACAAAGAAACTGCCGACCTGTTCCAGCAGTTGGCGAAGAAGATGATTGAGCAGGCAGGAAAATAAAACATAAAATTCAAAGGAGATACTTATGGCAACAAAAATATTTGTTCACGGCTCAGGACACAAAGCAACAAGTTGGGAAAAAACAATTTCATACATGACAAACAACGAAGATATTGTATGTCCAAATTTATCCTCCATCCTTGAAGGGAAAGAGGCAAGCTACGAAAATCTATATTCTTCATTTGTAAAATATTGTAACGAATTTGACGGACAAATTCATTTATGCGGTCTTTCATTAGGTGGTATTTTGGCTCTGAATTTTGCTTTGGATTTCCCGCAAAAAGTGAAAACATTAGTTTTAATCGGAACGCCATATAAAGTCCCGAAAGTAGCATTTAGTTTTCAAAATATAATTTTCAGATTTTTACCAAAATCTATTTTTGAAACTATGGCATTTGATAAAAAGAACACATTTGCTTTAGGGGACACTATGAAGAATTTAGATTTCAGTGATAGGGTGAAAAATATTAAGTGCCCCACTTTAATTCTTTGCGGAAAGAAAGACAGTGCAAATATGAAATCAGCGGATTACTTATCACAAAGTATTAGAAGCGCAGAATTGAAAATTATTGAGAATACAGGCCATGTTGTCAATGAAGAAAATCCAAAAGCCTTAGCAGATATATTGAATGAATACTATTTGAAAAATTCTTAAACAATTCTGAAAGAAACTCGAAAACTACAAGCATAAAAGTTTAGAAAATAAATAGCAAAGCCAGCCGAGCCAGTCAATGGTCAAGATGAACGGCGCATTTCATGCGCCGCCGTTGACAGTCCCGCCCGTCTTTGCTAAAGGGTAATCAAGGCGGGAAAGCCCTAAAATGGCTTCACACCTATTTCAATAATTGGAGGAGATAAAAATGAGATCAGAAAAGGAAGTTTATGATATTGTTTTGAATTTTGCAAAAACAGACAAACGCATTCGCATGGTTACTTTGGAAGGATCTAGAACAAATACAAATATTCCGCCTGATGATTTTCAGGATTTTGATATTACTTTTTTTGTTACGGATATGGACAGCTTCACAAGTGATGATAAATGGCTAGATATATTTGGTGAAAGGTTGATTCTGCAAAAGCCGGAAGATATGGAATTATTTCCAGCTGTAGAAAAGGGATTTTCATATTTAATGCTGTTTACTGATGATGTTAAGATAGATTTAACTTTGCTGCCGCTGGAACTGATAGACGAGTATTTTACATGGGATAAACTGGTAAAGTTACTGTTGGATAAAGACAACCGTATCGTAAAGCCGCCAATACCAACGGATATAGACTACCACTTGCAGAAGCCTACTCAAAGAATGTTTGACGATTGCTGTAATGAATTTTGGAATACTACAACATATGTAGTAAAGGGCTTATGCCGCAAAGAAATTCTTTTTGCTATTGACCATATGAATGATATAGTACGAAAAGAATTGCTTCGCATGATTTCCTGGCTGATTGGTATCAAACAGGGATTTCATTTCAGTTTGGGAAAAAACTATAAATTTATGAAGCAATATGTCCCAGAGGAATTGTGGGAACGACTTATGTCCACTTATAATATGGATTCCTATCCCCATATGTGGGAATCCTTTGAACAATGTATGGCATTGTTCCGGGAGGTTTCGTCAGAAGTGGCATGCCAGTTGGATTACCAGTATCCACTATATGATGAAAAAATCAGTAATTATGTGATTCGGCAAAAGAAAAAATATGGCATTGAAGATGATAACAAATAAAATTTTTTCAATCGAAAAAATTTATTTTGATTATTCAATTTTGAAAAACTGAATACCTCAAAATCAGAAAGAGCGCGGACAAGCACTTTGAGGGATTGGCCGCCTTGTCCACCCATTCAGTGGGACGGCGGGTGGCGGTCAAGGCCGGGTGTAAACCCGTTCATTTCAGCCTTGACGGTTGCCCGCTGTCCTGCTACTTTTCCGGGAGTGTGGCCACAACTTCGGGACACTTTGTCCACAAGTCGGAGCGTAGGACGAGGGACGGGGGCTTTCATATACGCCCTGTCTGCTGATGAAAACAGACCTGCGCTTGCGGCTCCACGCCACACAAGCACAGCCCTGTTTTCCTGCCGCCCCTCCCCGGCGGCAACGGCATTTTCACGGCAACGCCGACAGAGCGTATAACACACTACACTTTGCTTCGCAAAGTCGTGTGCCAAATGGGGGCGTTGCCCCCTTTGGAAACCCCCCACAAGAAAAGGCGGTACGCTACCCCTCTACGGGGCGCATACCGCCTTTTCTTGTTATCCAGCCCTCCGGCTGTATCGGTTGAGCAAAAGTCAGCGTGGGAATGGTGTGGTATCTTTAACTTTGGGAAACTCCTCGTTCCCATTTGCTTATGGCCTTGTCGGTAATATGTAAATATTCTGCCAGTTCTCTTTGAGACATATTTCTTTCCTTCCTTTTTCTTGCAATAAAACAGCCTGTTTTCATAGCATCCATAAGTCCCCTCCTTTCATCTCATAATATATCGTAAACTGATAAATCAGTAAACCGACTGATAGTTTACTCATTTGTAAGTTACCATCTACGATTATTTCATTAAATTCAAATTATCGTTCAAACGACAAATATCTCATTGAAAAGTCATTCTGCCAAAATCACCTTCTACAAGCATTCCATATTCTGTTCCTTCCAGTGCAAATTTTACTATACTTATTATTAATTCAAAAGCATACGTTCAAACTGCTTCTTAATTAAAAAAAGCTTAGAAGATACTTTTCTCCTCTAAGCCTTTATACTTTATCACAGAATGCTTTTTACCTTATTTTTTCCTCATGATCAAGAGGCCTTTTTCTCTTTAATCGTACCTTATGAGTCTTCCTACTACTCTTTACATATTTTCCGATTTTTTGTCGCTGTATATCACGGTCTTAAATTCAATGACAATTGCTCCTTTTAGACCATACATTTTGCCACTTAAAAACTTTCCATCATTTCTACTGTATTAGGACTTTAATAAAATCATTCAAAAAATAGTGGGCCACAAAGTGGGCCATTTTTCAAAAACTTACATGAATTTATATAGAGTTTTAACCAAGTCGGAAATCCGCTAAATGCTCTAGCTATCAGCATTTAAAGGCTTTTAACGACTTATACGGACATACATGAAATCAGGCAAATAATAACGATACCTAATTTCATTTTTATCTTTACCTGTCCGAAAACCCTTGATTTTACTTGGTTTTCGCCTTTCTCTATCTTTCTTTTACGCCTTTTTTACGCCATTTTATTTTATGGCGGCGTAGCGATTTCAAAGTCTAATGCAAGTATAAAGTATAGCATAAGGTTCTTTGTTTTTCAATCTTAACAGACAGATATTTTAGACTACCAAAGGTAGGCAGAATTTCGTGTTCGTACCCATTGCAACCTACTTTTCTGTGGCTCCAATAGGCTAGATTGTATGTTTTTCTCATGTAAGCCTACTTTTTTTCGTCCTAAATAGGCTAAATCTTATGTTTTCCTCTTCTAAGCTTACTTTCTATAAAGAAAAAATAAGTTGAATTTATAAAATCTTTCTTAGCAACCTATTCGGCTTTAGAATAAATAGATTAGATTTCAGAATTTCTTAAACGCCACCTATTCGTGCCTGAAAAATGTAGGCTAAAAATCACAAAACAATATTTCCAACCGAAAAAGTATTGGAAATTTGAATGGGGCTATCTGTTACCGCAAGGTTATTTTATGAGTTGGAACATTGATTTTTCAAGATAGGAGTCCAATTTTTGACATGGGAAGTTTTAAAATGTAATGAAAAAATTTTTGCAGAGAGGATGGCAAAATGAGGCACAGAAGATGGAGAAAATGGCTGTGGATATTGGCAGCAGTATTGGTGATAGTATATCTTGCCGGAGCAAATTTTCTAGTGAGTGCGGCGCTTGTGCCATCAACCATGGAAAAACTGGATGCATTTTCCAGAATCACAGAGGATAGCTATGAGGCGCTGGTGCAGACGGATGATATTCAGCAGCAGAATGCCAAAGCCTGGGATGAAACCAGAGAATGGGCAGAGAAGGCTCATGGACAAAAGCTGGAGAGAACAACAGAGGATGGCTACCGTCTTGTTGCTCAGGAGATTTTTTCAGAGGAAGAGAGTCATAAATGGGTGCTTCTTCTTCATGGATATACTGGATGGAAAGAGGCAATGTATCCTTTTGCCGCCTGGTACAATGAAAGAGGATATCATGTAATAGTGCCGGATATGCGGTGCCAGGGAGAGAGTGAAGGGGATTTTATTGGCATGGGGTGGACGGATCGTCTGGATAATATGATGTGGATTGACTATATTTTGCAGCAGGATTCAAAAGCAGAGATTGTAATTCACGGACAGTCCATGGGAGCTACCTCTGCTCTTATGATGACGGGAGAAGCAAAACTGCCAGAGAATGTAAAAGCTGTAGTTTCAGATTGCGCCTTTACAGATGCCTACACCATGTTTGGAGAGAAAATGAAGGAATGGTTTCATCTTCCTGAATTTCCACTTCTGGACACAGCGAATCTTATGCTTCAGATACGGGGTGGTTATGACCTAAAGGATGCCTCAGCGCTGGAAGCGGTGAAGAAAAGTGAAACACCTACCCTGTTTATACATGGGGATCAGGATGAAATGATAGATGTGAAAATGGCTGAGGAACTTTACCGGGCAGAGGCCTGCAAGGAAAAAGAACTGCTGATTGTAGAGGGAGCCGGACATGCACAGTCCCAGGATAAGAACCCGGAAGGATACTTTGGGACTGTGGAAGAGTTTTTAAAACGAGCAGGACTTTAATGAATTCTGTAATGAAAATATAGAAGACTTTTCATATAAAAATCGGAAATGTAACAGAAGATTTTTATATGAAAGGTCTTTTGTGTTTTTGGTTAATAAAAAGTCTTTCCAGAGGCATCTAAATCCTGTTCCAGTTCGTCTGGAATATATTTCCGGAAAATGTAAATAAAAATATTGGATGTCAAATAACCGGTAAGCCCTATTCCGCAGCAGAGAAAAAGACCAATAAAAGGCGGAAAAGATATTCCAAGCAGTATAATGGTGAGGTAAATTACTAATAAAAGCAGAGAGCAGAAAAAATGTCGGATAGACATTAAAAGGGCATTTTTGACATTGTTAAATATATTGTTTTCAAACTTTGCCTGTACCGGAAAGATATACAGGGCTAATAGTACGAAAGGAATCAGGAATACGGAACAACTGACAAGCATAACACGTCCCATGGTGTTGTCAAGCGCCATACTGAACCTGATATCAATAGAAAATACCAATCCCACCAATACCAGAACAATCCAGAGGATGGTGGATTGCTTGAAGTTCTGCCGGAAGGATTTTCGGAAATTCTGGGTTACATAACCTTCGCCGGTGCGGATGCGCTTCATACAGCTATAATAAAGGGCTGTAGTGGAGGCGCCTATAGTGATTATGGGAAGGCTGTAAAGAATCCAGAGAAAATGCAGAGTTACAATATCTGCCACAAAATAAAGAAAACGGGAAAATGGACTGTCATATGAAAATAAGTTCATAAAAAAACGCTCCTCCTGTGTAAGTTCATAGTGATAAACATATTATAGCTTTTTTGCTCCTGAATAGGAAGTGTAATATTGAACAAAAAACTTTAGATAAAACTGTAATATTTTAATAAAAACTAAATTAAATATTGCATAGTAGTTTATATTGATGTAAACTAAAGAGAAGAAAAACAAATTTATCCTTTTGAAAAGGGGTAAAGGGAGGAAAACATGAACCAGAATAATTACAAAAAAACAAGCTACAATCAACCTTTTATTGAACAGCGGGCAGATCCATATGTGTATAAACATACAGATGGGATGTATTATTTTACAGCGTCGGTACCGGAATATGACAAAATTGTCATGAGAGGTGCGAAGACAATCAAGGAACTGAGAGAAGCCAAGGAACATACTCTTTGGAGGAAGCACAAGGAGGGGCCTCAGAGTATCCATATCTGGGCGCCGGAGGTTCATTATCTTTATGGGGAATGGTATATTTATTATGCAGCCGGAGATGCTGCGGATGTGTGGGAAATCCGACCGTATGTGCTGCATTGTAAAGGTCAGAATCCCCTGGAGGACGAGTGGGAAGAGCTTGGCATGATGAAGGCCGCAGATGGAGATGATTTTTCCTTTCGTGCATTTTCCCTGGATGCGACTGTATTTGAGAATAAAGGAGAATGTTACTGGGTTTGGGCAGAAAAAACAGGTGTAGGAAAGCAGATTTCCAATCTTTACATTGCAAAAATGGAAGCACCTGATAAGCTGGCTACTGTACAGGTGCTTCTTACCACGCCGGATTATGACTGGGAGCGGATAGATTTCTGGGTGAATGAAGGACCGGCGGTTTTGAAACATAATGGAAAGATTTACCTTACCTTTTCTGCCAGCGCTACAGGGGCATGTTACTGTATGGGTATGATGTGCGCAGATGAGAATGCGGATTTATTGGATCCTCAGTCATGGAAAAAGTGGAATCATCCTGTTTTAGAGACGGATGAAACAAAGGGGCTTTATGGACCCGGGCACAATTCTTTTGTGAAAGCAGAGGATGGAACGACGGATTTATGCATCTATCATGCAAGGCCTTATGATGAAATTATAGGAGATCCTCTGTATGATCCCAATCGTCATGCAATGATTATGGAAGTGAAATATAGAGAAGATGGAACTCCTGTTTTTGATTACGAAAATAATATACAATTTTAAATATTTTTGAATAATCTAAACTATATATAGTTTACTAGGGAAAATGCACAAAAATAGAATGATAAAATTGTAAAATAAAGCGAAAATGAATGCTATATTTAGAAATAAATAAATAACTATTGAAAATACTAAAAAATAGTGCTATTATTTTAGCAACGAATAAACAAGGTGATTAGAACATATCACTAAGGGAGGAGCATTTTTATGAAAGCAAAAAAATTTTTGGCAGTAGGACTTGCAGCGACTACTCTGGCAACAACAGCATTGGCTGGATGTGGAAAGTCTGATTCTTCTGAAACAGCAGATGGTAAAAAGAACTTATCTGTATTTATCTTTGCAAATGATCATGAATCAAAAGTTTACAAAGATATGATTAAAAAATTTGAGGAAGATCATAAGGATACTATTGGCAAAGTGGATATTCAGATTACTACTCAGGAAGAGTATTCCAAGACCTTAACTGGTATGATGACAGCAGGAGATTTACCGGATGTATTCTATGTGGGACCGGAAGCAGTAGAACAGTATGTAGAAAACGGTTATATTGCGAATTTGCAGCCTATTCTGGAAGAAAAGGGTATCAGCACAGATGGATTAGTAGCGCAGGAAGCCCTGAACAGCTATCGCTATGATGGAGAAAAGACCGGTTCCGGTGATTTATATGCACTGCCAAAAGATGCCTCTGTATTTGCTTATGCATACAACAAAGATATTTTTGATGAAGCTGGTATTCCATATCCGGACCCGGAAAACCCATATACATATGAAGAGTTTGTGGATGTATGCCAGAAACTGACGAAAGATAAAGACGGTGATGGCGAGATCGACCAGTGGGGATGCGGTATGGCAAACGCCTTTATGCTGCAGCAGTATGTATGGTCTAACGGAGCTACCTATTTAACAGATGATTACAAGACCGTAAACATTGATACACCTGAATTTAAAGATGCAGTGCAGAAATATGTGGATTTGACTTTAAAATACAAGGTGACACCAACCGTTGAACAGGATGCTTCTCTTGGTGTATATCAGAGATGGCTGGCAGGACAGGAAGCATTTTACGCATGTGGTACCTGGGATGTAGCTGCATTCATGGATAAAGAAACGTTCCCATTTAACTGGGATTTATGTGCATATCCAACACTGTCTACCGGAAAATCCATGACATGGCTTGGAACTGTAGGTTTCTGTGTATCTGAAAAGAGCAAGAACAAAGAAGAGGCTACAGAACTAATTTCTTATCTGTGTACAGATGAAAACGGACAGAAAGAACTTTCCGGTATTACTGGCGGACAGTCCATTCAGCTTCCAAACATTAAAACACTTGCAGAGGGAGAATTTGTAGAAGCAATCAATGACGGAACACTTTCCTTCCCGTCTAATGTGGATGTGTTCTTTAACTATCTGAACGGAACAGATAAATATGAAGGTAGATTCCAGGAAACAACTTATACACCAAATGCAGAATGGAATGATATCTTCCTGGAAGGACTGGACAATGTGAAAAATGGTTCTATGACAGTGGACGAGTATATTGAACAGGTGAAACCAAAGATGCAGGAATCTCTTGATGAAGCTTGGGAAAGCGTAGAATAAGCTGCAAATTAGGAAGGGGATGCTGCTTTATGTCGCATCCTCTTTCCTGTTTATCTGGAGGGAAAGAAAGATGAGCAAAACAAAAGTAAAACAGACCAGAAAAAAGATGAGCAAGGCTGCTTTTAAAGAACATTGCTGGGGATTAGCCTTTGTGTCACCGCCATTTATCGGCTTCTGTGTTTTCATGGCATTTCCCATTGTGTTTGCCTTTGTGGCAAGTTTGACCAAGTGGAATGGTATGAACAATATGATGGATAATTTTGTGGGACTGGAAAACTATATTAAGCTGTTGGGTGATGAGAAGTTCTGGAAGGTTCTGCTGAATACTGTAATTTATATGATTGGTATTCCCATAGGTATGATTCTGGCTCTTATTATTGCAGTGGGTATGAACCGGAAAATTAAAGGTATCAAAGTGCTGCGTACTTTATACTATGTACCGGTAGTATCTTCATTGGTTGCAGTGGCAATCCTGTGGATGTGGGTGTTTAATTATGATTATGGTTTGCTGAATAGTATTATTGAGGCGATTACAGGAAATCATGGACCGAACTGGCTGGGGGATGAAGTGTGGGTCAAGGTTTCCATGATTATCTTTATGGTATGGAAGGGACTGGGCGGCTCTATTATTCTGTACCTTGCAGGGCTTCAGAGTATTCCCAGAGATTACTATGAGGCTGCGAAGATTGACGGAGCGAATGGCCTGAAACTGTTTCGTTATATTACCATGCCCCTGGTATCTCCGGTTACTTTCTATCTGTTAATCACAGGACTGATTGGAGGTTTCCAGGTATTTGTAGAAGTATTGGTTATGGTTCCTAATGGCGGATTGAACTACAGTGCAGCTACCGTTGTATTCTACTTATATGATAAGGCATTTGGAAATAATCAGATGGGATATGGCTCTGCCATGGCGTTTATTCTGGCAATCTTTATCTTCATTATTACAGCAATTAACTTTAAGGCTCAGGATAAATGGGTAAAAACCATTGAGTAGCAGGAGGGAAAGAAAAAATGGCGAAATTAGATGATAAAAGCTCTGAAGTAAAAACGAAAAAAGCGAAGATAGTAGATGCGATTGTCTTTACGCTTTTGCTGCTGGGCGCCATTGCCATGGTGTTCCCTTTGATTTATATGCTGCTGAGTTCCTTTATGACAAAAAACCAGATTTTATCTGCAAACTTCAGTATTATTCCGGATCCCTGGAAGTTTGGCAAGTACACAGAGGTGCTTCAAAAGCCGGAGTTTTTAAGAGGTTTAAGAAATACTTTGACCGTAGCATTTCCGGTTCTGGTGGTAGGTGGATTTACCTCTTCCCTTGCGGCGTTTTCTTTCAGTAAATTGAAATTCAAGGGTAAGAATGGTATTTTCCTGGGACTTCTGGCAACTATGATGATTCCTTTTGCAGTTGTTATGATTCCACAGTACGTTATGTTTACTAAGATGGGATGGACTAACAGTCTGCTTCCTCTGATTATACCGGGGCTGTTCGGCAATGTAAGTATTGTGTTTTTCTTAAGACAAAATCTTACCAGTATTCCGGACACGCTGGTGGAAGCGGCCAAAATTGATGGCTGTGGTTATTTCAAAATGTACTATAAGATTTTCCTTCCTTTGATGAAGGGAGCGTTAATGACACAGATTATTCTGTGGTTTATGGGGATCTGGAATGACTACCTGGCTCCTACTATTTTCATTCAGGACGAACAGTGGTTTACGTTACAGGTGGTTATACGTTCCTTTAATGCCTATTATGCAGTGAATAGTGATTATCCTCTGATTATGGCTGCGTCTGTGCTGGCAATCCTGCCAACCCTGTTGTTATTCTTTTTCTTCCAGAGATATATCATTGAATCCATGGCAGTGACCGGTGTAAAAGGATGATGAATATGGAAACGTCAAAAGAAAATGCAGAAGGAATCCTGCGGCTAAATGATACAAATGTATATCGTAATCCCACAGTCTGGTCTCATGATCCATCCATGATGTGGGATCCGGTGACAAAAGCCTATTATTCTTATAGTACAGATGTGTACAGACCAGAATGCGGACTTACAGAAAAGATTGGAATCCCGGTAAGGAAATCTCAGGATTTGGTGCATTTTACTTATGAAGGTATTGCGCTTTCTGAGAAAGCTATTTCACAGGGCAGAGATAATGGAGAATTTTCTCCTACTGCCGGTTTCTGGGCACCCTATGTGGAATATGTAAATGGGGAATACAGAATGTACTATTCTGCTACCAAAGCTTTTGGGAGTTCGGAGTCCAGGATTTGGCTGGCGGTAGCAGAGAATCCTTTGGGCCCTTTTGAAAACAGGGGCATTGTGGCAGATACCTGGGGTACAGATGACACATATCCCAATGCTATTGACGCTCACGTTGTCTGGGATAAGGGGCAGTGTTACCTGGTGTATGGCTCCTTTTTCGGAGGGATTTATATAAAAGAACTGGAGCCATCTACAGGGCTTGCTCTGGATGGAAATCCCAAAAGTATGGGGCTGTGTATTGCCAGAAAAGGAAAGGATTTTCCAAAAGATGGACCGGAAGGAGCTTCGATTATTTATGTTCCTGAAAATGGATGGTTTTATCTTTTTCTATCCTATGGATGGCTTGGAGATGATTATGACATCTGTGCAGGAAGAAGCCGGAAGGTCACAGGGCCTTATGTAGATATGGAAGGAAAAGACCTTGTGGAAGAAAGTGTAGGGGTACGCATTGCGGGAAGTTATGAATTTCAGGCAGAGCATCCCAGATTTCTGGACAATGGAAATGGCTGGAAATGGGGAGGCCTGCGGGGACCTGGGCATGGAGTTCCTTTCTATGATGAACTACAGGATCGATACTTTTTTATCCATCATGTAAGGGATGGAGCATCTGTTTATCGGGTTCATGAAGAAGAGGATAACCGGGATAGCTATCAGGTTCATTATATGATGGTGCGCCCTATGTTTTTCCCGGAAAAATGGCCGGTGCTGGGACCGGAACCATATACAGGAGAGATAAGAAAAATGCCACTTTCTGAAGCGCCGGAGGGATATTGGGAAATTCTGGATTTCGGCGGAGATGGACATAAGCAGCAGAAAGCCAGAAAGGTTTATATAGAGGATTTTCGCAAGCACTTTGAAAATTCTATAGTTTATGAATGCAGAGATTTTGAGAATGAAAAAAACTCCATTGTTATGTCTGGGATTGACAAATCTGGTCTTGCATATTGGGGGAAATTCATGTATAGTATTGTTTAGATAAATCTAAAATGTTTAAGGTTATCTGGAAAGTGGGAAGAAGCAATGTTACATATTAAGAGCTTAGATGATGGTCTTGAGGTGTTTAAGGCTCTGGGGTCAGAGGTTAGAATCAATATTGTAAAACTACTGCTGGAAAACCGTGAGATGAACATGAACGAACTTGCATCCAGTCTTGGGATTACCAATGGGGCTCTTACCAGTCATATTAAGAAGCTGGAAGAGGCGGGAATTATTAAGGTGATTACCGAACATGGAGGACATGGAAATCAAAAATTATGCAGGGTCGATGTGGATAAAATCCTGGTTGAAGTCGAGAGTGAAGAAACAGAGGATGAAAATAATATCTATAATACCGAAGTGAGAGTGGGACATTATTCTGATTATGAGGTATATCCTACTTGCGGGCTGGCAACAGATGCAGCGTTGGTTGGAGAGGTTGATGACCCAAGATATTTTGCTCATCCAGACAGGATTAAAGCAAGGATTCTCTGGTTTACAAAAGGATATATTGAATATATTATCCCCAATCTTTTGCCAAGTGCTACGAAGATTGAGCAGATTACCCTCTCCCTGGAAATCAGTTCTGAGGCGCCGGGGGTAAACAGTGATTGGCCTTCTGATATATCATTTTACCTAAATGATGTGAAAATCGGAACCTGGACCAGCCCTGGAGATTACGGGGACGTGCAGGGAATCTTTACACCAGACTGGTGGTTTCCAAACTGGAATCAGTATGGACTTCTGAAGATGATTGTGATTAATAAAAAGGGAACTTTTGTAGATGGACTAAAGATTTCAGATGTGGATATCAGAAGGTTTAATCTGGATTACAAAAGTACGATTCGTTTTAAATTCCAAATTGAGGAAGATGCTAAGAATATTGGCGGTCTTACCATTTTTGGCAGTGGGTTTGGAAATTATAATCAGGATATTAAGGTGCGCATTGCGTACAGTCAGATGCAATAAAAATAACAAAACAGCCCGGCATTCTGTGAGCTTTACAGAAGCAGGCTGTTTTTTCTTTCATGGGACATCATGAGAAAGGCGATAAGATGAAAAAAAGAATTTATTTTCTGCTTGGCACAATACTTCTGGCGGGACTTGCAGGTTGTGGACAGAAGGAAAAATTAAAAGCAGAGAAACCGGTGGAAAAGGAATTTCAGGAAGTGTCGGTTCATGACCCTTCTGTAGTACAGGGGGATGACGGAAGCTATTATATTTTTGGCTCCCATCTGGCAGTAGCTAAAACAGATGACTTTATGAACTGGGAAACTGTAAATCAGGGTGTGAAAGATGACAATGGAGTGATACCGGACGTGTATCTTAATATGAAGGAGGCTTTTGAGTGGTCTCATAGTAATACCTTCTGGGCTCCGGACGTAGCCAGACTGGAAGATGGTAAGTATCATTTATATTATTGTAACTGTCAGGGAGATGCTCCGGTCTCCTGTCTTGGAACAGCGGTATCCGATAAGGTAGACGGTCCTTATGTGAATGAAGGTCTGATGCTGAAATCTGGTATGCCTGCCAGTGAGAAAGACGAGGATGGGGACTTATATCAGGCCACCACAGACCCTAATGTGGTAGACCCCTGTACGTTTTATGATGCACAGGGGCGGCTGTGGATGGTATATGGTTCCTACTCCGGAGGTATTTTTATCAAAGAAATGGATGCCAAAACAGGTTTGCCGCTGGAAGAGGGATATGGTAAAAAACTTCTGGGAGGTAATCATCTGAGAATTGAAGCTCCTTATATTATGTACAATGAAGAGACAGGATACTACTATATGTTTTTATCCTTTGGCGGGTTGGATTCAGATGGTGGTTATAACATTCGCGTGTGCCGCTCCGAAAACCCGGATGGTCCTTATGTGGATTCTATGGGACAGGATATGAAAGACTGTAAGGGCGCTGCGGGAACAGCCTTTAGCGATGCTACAGCAGCTTTATACGGGACAAAACTTATGGGAAGTTATAAGTTCCTGTGGAAAGAAGGAGAAGAGGGCGAAAATAGAGAAGGCTACCTGTCTCCGGGCCACAACTCCTGTATTTATCAGGAGGAAACGGGCAAGTATTTCATGATTTATCATACCAGATTTGAAAATCGGGGAGAAGAGCATGAAGTGCGGGTACACCAGATGTTTTTCAATGAAGAAGGATGGCCGGTGATTGCCCCATATCGGTATACAGAAGAGGAACTAAAAGAATATCCCGCAAAGGAACTGGCAGGAGGCTATAAGCTGATTAATCATGGAAGAGAAATTTCAGCAGAAATGAGTGAGTCCCAGGAAATCCAGCTTACGTCCAAGGGGGAAATCCAGGGATTGGAAGAAGAAGGAACCTGGAAAATCGGAGATAATTGCAGCATTGAACTGGAGATAGACGGAAAAACCTACAAAGGCATTTATCTGAAACAGTGGGATGAAGATGGTAAAAAGTACGTTATGACCTTTACAGCACTTAACAGTGAAACTGGTATGAGTGTATGGGGAAGCGGTCTTAATGCAATAGAAGAGTAAAAGAAAGGATGGACAGATATTATGGCAAAATTAGTAATCAATCCAAACAAGAAAGTGAGTAAAATCAACAAGGAAATCTACGGACATTTTTCTGAGCATCTGGGAAGATGCATCTATGAAGGAATCTACGTGGGAGAGGATTCCCCTATTGAAAATGTAAATGGCATGAGATGTGATGTAGTAGAAGCGCTGAAAGAAATTAAAGTTCCGGTTCTGCGCTGGCCAGGGGGCTGCTTTGCAGATGAGTATCACTGGAAGGATGGAATCGGTCCAAAAGAAGGCAGAAAGAAAATGATTAATACCCACTGGGGCGGTGTAGTGGAAGACAACAGCTTTGGTACCCATGAATTTTTTGAACTGTGTGAACAGTTGGGATGTGAAACTTACATTAATGGAAACTTAGGAAGCGGTACCGTACAGGAAATGTCTGAGTGGGTGGAATATATGACCTTTGACGGAGTTTCTCCCATGGCAGAGCTTCGTGCGAAAAATGGTCATGAAAAACCATGGAAGGTGGATTTCTTTGGTGTTGGAAATGAAAACTGGGGCTGCGGCGGAAATATGAATCCTGATTTCTATGCAAATGAATATCGTAGATACCAGACCTATGTGAGGGATTACAAGGCAGGGGAACATGTGGAAAAAATCTGCTGTGGCGCAAATGTGGATGATTATGAGTGGACAAAAGAGGTTCTGGCAACCTGTTTCAATCATTCCCAGCCATTCCAGCATGGCTTTATGGACGGTCTGTCCTTACACTATTATGTACATCCGGAAGGATGGGACATCAAGGGAAGCGCTACAGATTTTGATGAAAATGTGTGGTATAAAACCCTGAACAAAGCCCTGTATATGGAAGAACTGATTAAACGCCACGGTGTGATTATGGATGAGTATGACCCGGAAAAGAAAATCGGCATGATTGTAGATGAATGGGGAACCTGGTATACCTGTGAACCTGGAACAAATCCGGGATTTCTCTACCAGCAGAATACCATGAGAGATGCCCTGGTAGCAGGTATTACTTTAAATATCTTTAATAAACACAGCGACAGGGTGAAAATGGCGAACCTGGCACAGATGGTAAATGTGCTTCAGTCTGTACTTCTTACAGAAGGCGATAAGATGGTGAAAACACCTACATACCATGTGTTCAACATGTATAAATATCACCAGGATGCGACTTTGGTGGAAAGCTCCATTGAGACAGAAACCATTGGAACACAGGAGGAATATCAGGTGCCAAATCTCACAGAGTCCGTATCTGTGGATGAAAACGGTGTGCTGCATCTTACCATTACCAATCTTTCTGTTTCTGAGAGCTATGAGGTAGACGCTGCAATCTTAGACAGAGAAATCAAAGAAGTGAAGGGTGAGATTGTAACAGAAGAAATGCATGCGAAAAATACCTTTGAAGAGGCAGATAAGGTTTGCGTAAAAGAGTTCTCAGATGTTCAGATTACTGAAAAGGGACTGAAATTTACTATTCCAGCATGCAGCGTGCTTCATGTTACTGTGAAATAAGGTATGGAAAAGAATACAAGAGTTTGCAAAAAATGCCTCCTCCGGGACATGGGGGAGGCAGAGGCTTTTGAAAATATGTATCAGTATATTGCGAATCTGTCGCCGGAAGATAAGGTGTCAGATGAGGAATATGAGCAGCGCCTTCTGATATGCCGGCAGTGCAGCCACCTGCTGTCCGGCATGTGCGGCAAATGTGGCTGTTATGTGGAGATGCGGGCTGCTATGAAGGTAAGACATTGCCCAGATGTTCCGGGCAGGTGGTAAAGCAGCCAGTGCATGAATGCTATTAATTGTTCCAGTCGGGTACGGAGATTTTGCGGTTAGTTCCCGGCTGGACATATAATATAATAAGCTCTTTCTTTCTGAAATCATCTCTTTGATTTGTCTTAAAATAAAAATTCTCATATCCTCCCAATAGATGGAAAACTATATGCAAGATTTACCAAATAAATATTGTCTTATCCTGATGTGAAAAATACTTTTGGAGATGAGATTGGGTAATTCGTATAAAAACGCTTATGTGGACACGTGTCCATATTTTCAGATATTGCATAATTTGATAATATGCTTTAGTATATTGACTATACAAATAGTGCATATTTTACAAGAGAGTATTAATATGAAAAAGAATGTAACAAGAAAAGACATTGCAAAAGAAGCCGGGGTTTCTGTATCTGTGGTGTCCAGAGCTTTAAACAACAGCGGATATGTAGAAAAAGAAAAGAAGAAAAGAATTTTGGAGATTGCTAAGAAGGCAGAATATGTTCCCAATCCCATGGCAATGGCTTTACAACAGAAAAGAACCAGACAGTTGTTGTTCTTCTGCGGGGATCTTACAGGAACCTATTATAACCAGATGTATCATGGTATGGCCAGAGAGGCAGAAAAAAGAGGATACCACGTTTTAACTATCATGAATGAAAAGGATTTTGAAATGGTAAAGACAATGCTGGTAGACGGATTGCTTTTTCCTACGGAAGAAGTGGCAAAGTCATATGCAGAAGCAGTAGGTAAAAATTATTATCTACCATCTGTGACAGCTTGTTTTGATCCTTCTGTGGTTTTTGCAAAACCTATGCCGACAGTGGTGATTGATAACAGGAAAGTTTTGAACCTGGCTATAGATTATTTAAAGAAGAAGGGGCATAGGAAAATAGGCATTGCAGTTCCCTTTAACGAAGGATATGCAAATTTGAGATATCGATACTGGAAAGAACGAATGATGCTGGAATTGGGAAGTGAGTGCAAGAAGTATATTTTGGATGTCAAGGGAGATTTAAAAAAATCAGAAAGTCCAAGAGGAAAAGATAACAGAGATTTAAGTTACCAGTCAGAGGGATTTGTTTATATGGATTTGTTCTTTTTGGGAAAACAGGCGGCAAAATTATATATTCAACAAAAGTTTAAAGCCACAGCAGTAATCTGTTTTAATGACGATATGGCTTTCGGAATGATGGAGGAATTAAAAAGAAATGGGATTTCTGTACCTGATGATGTTTCTATTATGGGAATAGACGGGATATATACAAGAGAAAGATATGAGCCTAAGCTGACAACTGTAGCAATATATCCTGAGAGACAGGGGGCAGCCTGTGTTGATGTTTTGATAGATATTTTAGAGGATAATAAATATAAATACATGAATTATTCACCATTTGAGGTGTTAGAAGGTGAAACGGTAAAAAGGATAGAAAGCATATAACATTTGATATAAAAGCATGCGCGCGGCTTTATATAGAAAAGATAAATATGAATGGAGGAAGAAAAATGAAGTTTAGAAGAGCAACAGCATTGTTACTGGCAGGAATTATGGCAACAGGATTGACTGCATGTGGAGAAACTAAGAAAGAAAGTGACCAGGGAGAAAAAGGGAAAAAAGAAAAACTGGTTATTTGGTCATGGGGAGCGGATGAAGAAAAGAAATCTAGAGAGAACATGGTAGAAGCTTTTCAAAAAGCACATCCGGAAATAGAAGTGGAACATTCTGTAATACCTACAGCAGATCATGTGTGGGATCAGAAAATGACAGCCGCATTATCGGCAGGAACAGGACCGGATGTAATCCAGATGTCTCCAGATTATTATGGATTATATACAGAATATTACGAAGATCTAACCCCGTATGTTGAGAAAGAAGGCGTTGATCTGGATTCGGTCATTACGGAGGGGATGCTAGATCCATACTACCGCCCAGATGGAAAGCTGGAAGCAATGCCATTATTGGAAAACGTGTTTGTTTTAGCATATAACAAGGATATGTTTGATGAGTTTAATGTGGAATATCCAACAGCAGACTGGACATGGGATGATTTGGCAGAGGCTGCCAAGAAGTTTGCAGGCGGAGAAGGTGCAGACGCTACCTATGGTCTGGTAAATCACTGGATTGATGCGCCATTGTCTATTTTAGTTAAAGGCGGAAATGCATATTCTGAGGATTTAAAAACCTGTGAGGTAAACAGTGAAGAGGTAAAAGCAGGACTGGATTTATTCGGAGATCTGGTACAGAGTAAGGCAATGCCGGATGACACTGCTGCAAAGGGGCTTCCTAAGGAACAGTTGTTTGTTTCCGGACATGCTGCAATGTATACACTGGGTGGATTTGAGACTAAGTTGATTGCAGAAGAAGTTGGAGAAAACTTTGAGTGGGATGCAGTGCCTATGCCAAAGGTGGAAAACGGTAAAAACAATCTTATGTATGCAACGGGATATGCAATGTTAAATACATCTGAACACAAGGATGCAGCATGGACTTTCTTGAAAGAAGCAGCTTATGCCAACGAAGATATGGCTAAGGAAACAGCAGCGATTGGTCTTCCGGCTTGTAAGAATATAGCAGAGACATATTATAAAGACTTGTCCTATGGACCTATTAAGAACAGCTATTTCCTTGAAGGTCTGGATGGAGCAAAGTTGAACATCTGGGGAGGTGCATTTGCAGCGGCAGGAGATGTTTATACACAAATTTGGCAGTCCGTCACAATTGATGGAAAGAGCGCGGAGGAAGCAATGGAAGAATACTATCCTGCATTAGAAAAGGCATTTAACGAGGCAAATGGTAACTAACCGTAGTTAAACATCTAAGGTCAGATTTTACTTTTGCAAAATTTGACCTTAGAAAGTAATAAGTAATGAAATGGGGTAAGAAACGTGAACGGAAAAGGAAAGAAGAGGAAAGTTTCAGCAATGAAAAAGAGAGAGGCCAGAAATTTTTACTTATATACAGCGCCATGGCTGATAGGATTTCTGGTGCTTACACTATATCCCATCGTGTATTCATTTTATCTTATGTTTACAGATATGAATCTTACAGGAACAGGAGAATTTATAGGACTTGAGAACTGGAAATACGCATTTACAGATGATCCTCTTTTTAAAAAAGGAGACTGTGAGAAAAAGTCT
>OHJT01000796.1_pt1 | contig 21306 bp, 19 predicted proteins | sample 1568651 | NCBI WGS metagenome assembly OHJT01 (sample SAMEA3879608, study PRJEB24766) | human gut metagenome | biome: human-associated habitat; feature: feces | place: USA | collected 1985/1987 | reverse complement strand
ATTGCAGCAGCTTATGGCAATGCTCCAGCCCGCCGATCCCGGCAAGCCAGCTGCAGCAGGACAGAAAAAACAGATGCACCAGCAGCCCGAGATACAAGGGCGCAAACTCTGCCCCGATGCTGAGCAATGCAGCAATGCCAAGGGTGCTTTTGAGCAGCTGCATCCCGGCCAGCACTGCGTCTGCCGCGCTGCTCAGCGCCTGCCCCACGATGGGCACGCTGCCGGTCAGCAGCTGCCCCAGACGAGAGGTAGAACGATCCAGCTGCACCGTTACCACGCGCTGGATACTCATCAGGGCGGCAAACGCTTTGCCCGCCCAGCCGATGGCCTGCCGCAGCAGCCGCCCGGTCAGGGTGCAGCCCTCGGACAGGCTTTTGCGGGAGCTGATGCCGCAGGCCATGCTAATGGCAAGGTAGCTGCGCAGCAGCGGCTGCAGCCAGAGAGTGACCGCCTGTGCGATAAAACACAGCACCGTGAGCAGAAAGCCGTTTGCAGCCGCTCCGGCGTTCCACTCCCCGCCAGCCGCCAGTACGCCGCTATATACCGGCAAAAAGCCCAGCAGATAGCTTTTCCACCCGGCCATCCGGGTACACAGCGCGGCGGCAAGCTTGTCCAATTCCTGCCACAATAAAACGCCACAGCCACCGGCAGCAGCCAGTTCCAGCAGTGCTTTGTCGGCAGTGTCCTGCAAGAGAAATGCCAGCCCGACTGCAAGCGATAAAAAAAGCAGAATAGCGGCATATTGTTGCAGCGCATCCCGCAGCAATTGCACCGGCTCGGCGGCAAACAAACGCAGCAGGGTGCCCAACGGGTCTGCCGCAAACTGCTCGGCCTGCACAGGTGCTTTTTCGAGATAAGTCTGCCACGGTGCGACTTCTGCAGCCGCAGCTTTCAGAGCAGTTTTGCTGCACAGAATGCTCAGTATTACCACACAAATGATAAGGCTGCGTTTTTTCATCCCACCAGCCCCCAGATCGTCTGGAATATCTGTTCCAGCAGCGGCCATACTGCCGCCAGTACAAGACACCGCCCCGCCAGCCCGGCGCACCATGCAAGGGCATCCGCTCCGGCTTCCTCGCAGAGAGTACGGACGTAATCTGCCAGCAGCAAAATCCCAGCGCTGCGCAAAAGGCAGGAAAATGCTTGCGCATTGGTGCGCTGCCCCAGCTGCACGAATGCTTGCAGTACCCCGCGCAGCGGCTGTGCCAGACGGAGCAGCAGCCACACCGCAGCACCCAGCGAAAGCAGCAGTGTAAACGCCGGGGAGTACCGCTGCAATAGAATGCCTGCAAAGGCTGCCAGCAACAGCGCCGTCAGTACCGGAACTGCCGCGCTCATAGCGCAAACAAAGACCGGATGGTGGCAAACAGAGCGCTGATCTGCTTGACGAGAATGGAGAGCACCACTACAAGCCCGGCCAGCGTGGTCATCATGGCCTGATCCTCCCGCCCGGAGCGGATGAGCAGCTGATTGAGCACCGCGACTATGATGCCGATGGCCGCAATTTTAAACACAAGCTCGATATCCATCCGATTCTCCTTTGTCCCATACAGCCTTTACAAAAAGAGCAGCGCCAGCATCATGCCGCCTGCCAGTCCCAGACGGTGCGGCAGACCGGCCTGCCGCTGTGCTGCGCGGCGTGCCTGCTGCAAATAGTCCTCGAACCGCGCCGTATAGTAATCCAGCCGTTCGCATTCCTGTGCGGTCTCTGTGCGGCCGATGCCGCAAAAGCACTCTGTGAAGCAGGCGCGTTCTGTCGCCGAAAGCTGCCCCGGTGCAGGCAGCTGCTGCAATGTACCGCAGGAAACTCGCGGCAAAAGACCTTCGCGGCAAAGCTGCCGGTAAAGGCTTTGCAGGTCTGCCCGGCGGTACTGTATCTCCTGCCGGACGCGCTGTAAGAGTTCGATGGTGCGCTGCAAGGCGGCAAGATGCAGGGTGGTTTTAGCTTGTACTGCGTCCCCCACCAGCCAGCCGCACAGCGGGAGCAAAAACAGGCCAAACCCGCGCAAAAGGCTGCTCATACGGCACGCACCTCCCGGATGCAGCCCGGCGTCTCCCGCCCGGCAAGGACGACCAGCTGCCGCAGCATTCCGCGTTGCAGCAGGGTCTGCACCTGTGGGCGGCACTGCGCCTGTGCGGCATCCGGCGCATGGATGCTGGCAATAAAGTCCACCCCGCTGAAAAAGCCCTGTTCCAGTGCCATCGTTTCCTCCAGACTGCCCAGCTCGTCCAGCAGGATCACTTGCGGTGCCAGTGTGCGCAGCGCCATCTGGACGGCACGGGCTTTATCCACCCCGCCAATGCGCTCCAACGGCGGCAGGGGCTGCTCCGGCGGGAAAAGTTCACCCCGCTCGTCCACCACTGCCACCAGACGCTGCCGCTCGGCTAGCGTCCGGGCGATAGTGCGCAGCAGGGTGGTCTTGCCGCTGCCGGGCTCTCCCACCACCAGCAGCCCGGTAAAATGCTGCTCCAACAGCTTGTCCAGCTCGGGCGGCAGGCAGATGGCGCAGCTGCGTGCGATTCGCAGGTTGAGCGAGGTGACCTTTTGCAGCGCAATGCTCTGCCTTTCCCGCTGCACGAACTGTCCCGCTACGCCCACACGGTTGCCGGCGGCAGTGGTCAGGTAGCCCTCGGCAAGCTCCCTTTCATGGGTGTGTACCGAGCCGTTGCAAAGGGTGTAGAAGATCTCCTCTATCTGCAGCGCATCCAGCCGCATGGCAGCCAATGCCGGTGGACAACCAGGCAAAACTGAAGCAGCGCATTGCCGTCCTTGTACGGTAAACGTGACCGCACAGCCTATACGCAGCCGCAGCTCCTGCACGCGCACTGCCGTTTGTGCAGGCAGCTGTGCCAGCGGTGCTGCCAGCCAAGCGGGAAGGGCTTTGACAGCCCGGTAATACTCGTCCACTTTGGTTTCTCCTTCCACGAAAGCTTTGTGCTAGCATTGTATGCGCTTTGCGCGTTCTTAGAACTGGGAACAATCAAACAAAAAAGCCCCTGCAACAGCGTTGCAGAAGCTTTTGAAATTATTTGTATTTTGACATTCGGAAGGTCACTTTAAGTCGTTTCCTGTTCTGCCGGGGCATCTTGCAGCATGGCAAGGAACTCCTGCTCGGTCAGCACCGGCACGCCCAGCGCCTGCGCCTTGGTCAGCTTGGAGCCCGCCGCCGCACCAGCCACCACATAGGCCGTTTTTTTGGAGACAGAGCCGCTGGCTTTGCCGCCGTTTTTCACGATCAATGCTTCGGCTTCGTTGCGGGAGAGGGTCTCCAGCGTACCGGTGACCACCAGCGTTTTGCCTGCCAGCTTGTCCCCCTTCGGCTCGCCCTTCCACTGCATATTGACCCCGGCATCTGCCAAGCGGTGTACAAGGTCGGTGGTGCCTTCCTTGGCAAAGAATTCCACCACGCTCTGCGCCATCACGCCGCCAAAACCGTCGATCTGGCTGATCTGCTCTGCGGTGGCTTCCCGGATAGCTTGCAGCGTGCCGAAATGTTCTGCCAGCAGCGCGGCTGCCTTATCGCCAATGTTGCGGATGCCAAAGCCGAACAAAAGCTTATCCAGATTGTTCTGCTTGGAAGCCGTAATGGCCTGTAACAAGTTGTCCGCGCTTTTCTCCTTGAATTTGTCCAGTTCCAGCAGCTGTTCCCGGGTCAACGTGTAGATATCCGCTGCGGAATGCACCAGTTCCTTTTCCACCAACTGGGTGGCAACCGCCTCGCCCAAGCCATCGATATCCATGGCGTCCCGGGATGCAAAATGGATGATATTGCGCAACGCCTGTGCCGGGCACTCCGGGTTTACACAGCGTAGGGCAGCCTCGTCCTCCAGATGCACCACCGGCGCACCGCAGGAGGGGCAGACCGTGGGCATGGTGTAGGGTTCAGCGTCCTCCGCATGATGGGTGACCCCGATGACCTCCGGGATGATATCGCCTGCCTTACGCACCTGAATGGTATCCCCGATGCACAGCCCGAACTGCCGGATAAAGTCCTCGTTGTGGAGGGTAGCGCGAGCTACCGTGGTACCTGCCAGAAACACTGGGTCGAAGCAGGCAGTGGGGGTGAGCACGCCGGTGCGGCCCACAGCTACCTCAATGCTGCGCAGGGTGGTCTCCTTGACCTCCGGCGGGTATTTGAAGGCAATGGCCCAGCGCGGGAATTTGTTAGTAGAGCCCATCAGCTCCCGCTGGGCAAAATCGTTCACCTTGATAACCGCACCGTCCATGTCAAAATCCAGTTTGGCACGGTTCTGGCCGATGTTCTCGATCTCGGCAATGGCGTCCTCGATATCGTGCACCACATGGTAGCGCGGCGAGACCGGCAGGCCAAGGCTCTTGAGGTAATCCAGACTTTCGGAGTGCTTGGTCAGGGTCTTACCCCGGATCTGCTGCACATTGAACACAAAGATAGAAAGCCCACGGCTGCCGGTGATGCGGGCATCCTTTTGCCGCAGAGACCCGGCTGCTGCATTGCGGGGGTTTTTGAAGGGTGCAGCGCCCTGCAATTCCTGCTCGGCGCACAGGTGCTGAAAGGCCTCATGGGGCATATACACCTCGCCGCGCACCTCCAAAAATTCCGGTGCATCTTTAAGGGTCTTGGGGATGCTGCGGATGGCACGCACGTTTGCGGTAACATCCTCGCCCACCACGCCGTCACCACGGGTAGAGGCGCGGACAAGCTGCCCATTCTCATACTCCAAGCTGCAGGAAAGACCGTCGATCTTAATTTCCACAACATATTCCGGCTCTACCCCGGCTTCGCGGACGCGGCGGTCAAAGTCCCGCAGCTCATCAAAGGAAAACGCATCCAGCAGGCTTTCCATCTTAACGGCATGGGTCACCTTGGGCAGTTTACTGCTGGCGGTGCCGCCCACCTTCTGGGTGGGCGATGCCGCTGTGACAAGCTGGGGGAACTGCGCTTCCAGTTCCTTCAACTCCCGCGTCAGGGCATCGTATTCAAAATCTTCCAACTCCGGCGCATCCTGATCGTAGTAAAGCCGGTTGTTTTTCTCAATGACTGCGCGCAGTTCTTCCACGCGCTTTTTAGCCTGTTCCAGTTCCAAATATTCCACTCTCCCGCGATATCATTTTACCGCCCGCCGTGCTGCTTTCCCGACAAAAACTGTGCTGTACACCGAACACAGCAGGCAAGCGGTAGCCGTTTGCGTTTGTATCTTCCTTAGTATACCACATCCGTAGACGCTCTGCAAAGCGTTAAATACAAATCGTATTTTTGAAGTATCCTCGCATATTGAAATCGATATCAATGTATCCTATGTGTTGATTTTTAATCACTTACAAAAGATACTAAACGTATATTCGTTATATTTTGCAGCGTTGATTCGTTTTATTTTTGAATTTCTTTTATTGGATTCACCAGTAATTCTTTGTACTGTATTTTCTGCGCAGCACGAACAAAAAACACCCCTCCCCAGCGCGGCAGCTCATACCGTCCGGGAAAAGGGTGCGTTTTTTCGATTGTTTACAGCCTTACGTTCAGGTGACCGGGATCAGCAGCCGCTGTGCCTGCGGCAGGCTGGTAAGCTCTTCCTCCAGCTGGTTTGCCGCAAGGATCTGCGCCGGGGCTACATGGAACCGCCGGGCCACCGCAAACACCTCCTCCCCCGCCTGCGCGTAGTAGATGCGCAAGGCGATCTCGGGGTCGGTGTCGGGCAGCGGGTCACCAAGGGTGATGCTGCCGATGACCGGGCTTGTGGCACAGCCTAAGATCGTGCCCTCTGCCCGGACTGTAATCGTTGCTTCCAGCGTACCGCCCGCACAGGTGCATTGCACGTTCTCAGTGCTGAGCCAGCATTCCGGCACAAGCATAGTTCCCTCCGGCGGTGTGATGGGCAGCGGGATATTGACCTCCAAGGTTTTCTCGTAACTTTCCAGCTCGCCGAGGGTATTTTCTGCAAGGGCTGTTACCACTGCTTTGGCGGTAAGCACCCAGTCCTCCCCTTTTTGGACGGTCTGCTGCGGACCGTAGTGCACAAAGCAGGCCCGCAGCTGCGCCCCTGCATCCGGCAGCGGGCCGGAGCCTGTGGCGGTGGCGGTATCGTTCAGGGTGCAGAGCAGCTGCTCCGTGACAAGCGGCTGCGGTGTGAGCTCCGTTTCAAACCGGGTGGAAAAAGCATCCACCGCTACTTGCAGCTGATAGCTGCGCCATGCCCGCAGATGCAGCATGACGTTTGCCGTCAGCTGGGCAGCGGCGCTTTCTGCCTGCGACAGGGTAAACCCCACCGGCTCTGCCACACATAAGCAATGGCAGTCCTCGGTGATGCCCTCTAGATCTATCACCTGCTGGAAGGGCAGCGCCGCCGCCTGACTTTGCAGGGCAGTATCCCCTTCTGCCCGCCACGCGCACTGCACCCGCAACTCCCCCTTAACCACAGCCTTGCCGGCAAGCAGCTTTACCTCCCCTACACAGGCGTTGCCGGTAATGTCCAGTACAGCCGCCGGGGGCTTTGCAAAGACAAGCTCGCCCTCCAAGGTGACCAGCTTATCCAGCACGGCCACGCTGCGTACGCCTTGCAGTGTGCGCAGCTGCTGCTCGATACCGCCATCTGCCAGCGCCGTAATGACCTCGGTCTTGCACTGTGTGTGTACCGTGACCACCAGCCCATAGGCACCCCGCACCTCGATGCGGCGCGGGTCTGCCGCGCGGGTGTTGAGGTACTCTGTCTGCCCTTCCACCACGGCTGTCCATGCGGTAAAAGCCAGCTCCGGCAGTTCCAGCTGCCGGGTGAAGGGCAGCTTTTGCTCGGTCTGGCACAAGCCTTTTTCCGCTTCGCTCTGGTAAAACACTGTGCATCGCAGATAGCCCTCTAAGGTAAGTCTGCCCGGCTGCAGCTGCCGCTGCAGCACCACCGGGTGGACAAAGCACTTTACCAGCTTACCCACCGGCGGCAAATCGTCCGAAATGCGGATCTCGGTCTCCAGCGGAAGTTCTGCTTTTACGGTACAGCCCGCCCCGCCCTGCGGCAGCGTGTCCCGGAATATCTTCAGTTCCATGTGCAGTGCGCTCCTTTCCCTGTCCGTTTCCGTAAGAGTGTATGCAGCGGCAGGCGGCGGTATGCCGACAGCAAAAGACCGGTGTGCAGCAGCTGCCACACACCGGTCTTTTATGGATTCAGTTCTCTTTGCGGATGCCGAACAGCTTGCGCAGAATGCCGCACAGCGCTTTCGGGCTGCGAATGACCACTACCTGCATCTCCACCCCGCCTTTCGCTCATGTTTACCCCATTATAGCGTCTGACAGGCAAAAATGTTCCGGGAAGGGTTCAATCTGCGATGGTCTCCACCACCACCAGCGCGCCCTGCCGGGTGCTGACGGTGATGCAGCTTGAACCTTCGGCGTACTCGTTGCTTACGCCCAGCGGATAGCCTGCTGTGAGTACGGCATCCTCCAGCTCGTAGAAGGAGCCTTTTTCGTACACACCCTCGGCGCGCCCCTCCATGGGGAAAGCCGAGAAGTAGAAAAACTCCTCCTTGGGATAGCTGCGGCTCTCGCCCGGCAGCACAAAGGTGATGCGGGAGCGCTCGTCCTGCAAGGCGGCGCGGATGCCGCGCTGCTCCAGCCCAAGGCCGGTGCACAGGTTTGCAAGGGTATGCTCCACCCGCCTGCCGCCCAGTGCACCCAGCAAAAGCACCTCGTCAAAGCCCTTCTGTGCAGCAAGCTTTGCGGCATATTCGGTATCGGTGTCGTCCTTGACGTGGGGAAGAACAACGATATCGTCCGTATCCTGCTGCGGGCAGGGAGCGGAATCAAAGTCGCCTACAATGATATCCGGTTTACAGCCCAGCCGCACACAGTTGCGGTAGCCCGCATCGCAGGCAATGATAAAATCATCGCTGCGCAGCAGGCGCTTGAGCTCCGGCTGCACCGGGCAGGCGGAAAGGATCACACAACGGGACATTTTATTCTTCCTTCCGTTATTACACTTTCGGGCGCTGCCAGTCCTTGACATCCTTTACCTCGTCGTACATGGCGCAGTAGCTGTCGTACCGGGTCTTGGAAAGTTTGCCCTCTGCCAGCGCTGCCCGCACAGCACAGCCTTTTTCGCTGCGGTGGGAGCAGCCGGTAAACTGGCACTGACCCAGATAAGGACCGAACTCCGGGAAGGCGTGTTCCAGATTCTCCTTGGGGATGAACCCGGCACGGTTAGCTTCCAAGCTGGCAAATCCCGGGGTGTCGGCAATGCGTCCTCCGTAGGCTTCAAAGACGGTCACCTCACGGGTGGTGTGTCGGCCGCGTCCCAGCTTCTGGCTGATGGCGCTGGTCTCGCGGGCAGCGTCCGGCAGCAGTGCATTCAGCAGGGTGGATTTACCCACGCCGGAGTTCCCGCAGAAAGCGCACAGCCTGCCGTTGATCCACTGTTTTACTTCGTCCAGCCCTGCGCCGCCTTCGTAGTCGATGCGGATAAACGGCAGAGTGGACTTTGCATAGGCGTTTGCCAGAAAATCTGCTTCGGCAAGGTCGCTTTTGGTGCACACCACCACCGGCTGTACGCCCTTATCCACCGCAATGGCAGAAAGCTTATCCAGCACCAGCGTGCTGGGGGTGGGCTGGGTAGTGCTTGCCACAAGAAACAGCACATCCAGATTTGCCACCGGCGGGCGCACAAAAACGTTTTTACGGGGGGCGATCTGTGCAATGACCGCCGCACCGTTTTCGGTCTCCAGCGTTACCTCATCTCCTGCCACAGGGGTGATCTTCTGCTTGCGGAAGATGCCGCGGGGCTTGCACTCCACGATGCCATCCGGCGTTTTTACATAGTAAAAGCCGCCAATGCCTTTTACGATATAACCGTTCATGCATATCCTCCGTCAGCCCAGCAGCGAGGACCACCAGTCCAGAATACCGCCGCCTGTGGAGCTGCTGCTGGAGCTCGGCTCGCTGCTGCCGCCGGTGCTCTCGCCGCCGGTAGAGCCTTCACCAGTAGTGCCGGAAGTACCGTCACTGCCCGGCTGCTCCGGTTCCTGCGCCGGTGCAGCGCCTGCGCTGACCACAACGTTTACGCGGCTGTTCAGCTTCGCGGTGGTACCTGCTGCAGGGTTCTGGCTGAGCACCGTGCCTGCGGGCTGGTCGCTGTATTCTTCGCTCTGGCTGCCAAGACCCAGATGGTTCTGCACCAGCAGGGTGCGGGCATCATCCACGCTCATGCCGGTAAGCGAGGGCACCTTGGTGGTGGTGGACACCTGCGGACGGCTGATATAAAGGATGACCGTGGAGCCTGCTGCCACCTGCGTACCGGCGGCAGGGTCGGTGCGGATGACCGCACCGGAGGCCACCGAGGTATCCACAGCCTGCGTGACCAGCACCGAAACGCCCAGTGCCTTGAGCTGCTGCTCTGCATCGGACTGCACATAGTTGGTCAGATCCGGCACGGTGACATACTGAGTGCCCAGACTGACGGTCAGCGTCACGCTCTGACCCTCGCGGACGGTGCGGCCGGACACCGGCGACTGCTTATAGATATAACCGGCGGCATAGTTGCTGTTATACTCTTCTTCCCACTCCGGGGCGATCTGGCCGGATGCGATCTGATCCGTGGCCATGGCCTGATCCTTGGTCATGCCGATATAGTCCCCAAGGGTCACATCGGCCTTGTTGTTCATCAGGTTAGAGGAGTCGTTCAGGATCATCCAGCACAGCGCCATGCAGGCCACTGCAAAGGCAATGGTGATGCCAAACAGGGCAGGCAAAAAGACGGTGCGGCGTTTTTTGCCCTGCTTGTTTTTGCCGTTTTTGCGGGGAGCAGGCTGTTCGTTCTGACGGATCGCGCGGTTCTGATTCATGGTACGTTTCACCACCTTTTCGGGTGCTTCTTCTGTAATATACTGATATTCAAACAGCACAGAGGGGTTCTGCACATAGGTATCCAGTGCTTCCAGCATCGCCCGTGCCGAGGGGTAGCGGTTCTGGGGGAGCTTCGCCATAGCCTTTTCGGTGATCTCCACCAGCGCATAGGGCACCTCCGGTGCCAGCTCGTGCAGTGAGCGGGGCTCGTCCGAGATCTGCTTGATGGCGACCTCCACCACATCATCGGCATCAAAGGGCAGATGACCGGAGAGCATCTCGTACATCATGACGCCTACCGAGTAAATGTCACTGGTGCAGTCGGTCTCGTCCCCTTTTGCCTGCTCCGGGCTGATATAATGCACGCTGCCCATCGCCTTGCCGGCCAGCATCTGGTTATCTGCCCGGGAAATGCGGGCGATGCCGAAGTCCATCATGCGCAGCTGGCCATTATCCAGCAGCATAATGTTCTGGGGCTTGATATCCCGGTGCACGATGCCGTTGGCGTGGGCGTGCTCCAGCGCCTTGAGGATCTGGGAGATGAAGTGCACAGTCTCCCGGCTGGAGAGTTTGCCGCCCCGCTCGTTGAGGTACTCCCGCAGGGTCATGCCGTCCACATACTCCATGACAATATATTGCAGATGGTCATTGACCGAAACATCGTACACCTTGACGATATTGGGGTGGTTCAGCAGGGAGATGGCCTTGGATTCGTTTTTAAAGCGGCGCACAAGATCCGGGTCGTGCATATATTCCTGCCGCAGCACCTTGACGGCCACCACAGTCCCGGCGGGCACGGGGCCGTTCTGTCCCCGCATGACCGCCTTATATACATTGGCCATGCCGCCGGAGCCGATCAGTTCCTGCACCTCGTACAAGCCGTCCAGTCTTTTACCGATCAGGTTATCCATGGCGCACCTCCATCGGCTCTACCCCCACCAGCAGGGCGGTGATATTGTCTGGGCCGCCGTTTTCGTTGGCGGTGCGGATCAGAACATCCGGCAGATCATAAAAAGACCCGCTGCGCAGCAGCTGCTCCAGCTGCTCTGTGGGCACGGCATTGGTCAGGCCATCCGTGCACAGCAGCAGAACATCCCCTGCCTGCAGCGCCACGGTGGTGAACTCCGGCTCCAGCCGGTAATCCACACCCAGCGCCCGGGTGATGATGTTTTTCTGCGGGTGATGCTCTGCCTGCTCCTGCGTGATGGTGCCGCAGTCCACCAGCTCCTGCACATAGGAGTGGTCGTGGGTCAGCTGCGTCAGCTTACCGTCCCGGTACAGGTAGGCGCGGGAATCGCCCGCGTGGCTCAGATAGGCATTGCCGCCACGCACCAGAGCGCAGACGGCAGTGGTGCCCATACCGGCCAGAGACTCCTCCCGCAGCGCCTTCTGGAACACATAGCGGTTGGCGCTGAGCAGCGCCTTCTTTAAAAAGGTCTCCTCTTCGCCGGGGATGCACTGGCTGTACTGCTCCTGAAAGCAGCGCTCGATGACGCTGCACGCACACTGCGAGGCTTCCCGCCCGCCGCGTGCGCCGCCCATGCCATCGCACACCAGCGCCCAGGCTGCATCGCCGGGCAGCTCCCCGGCACGGTAGTCATCCTGATTGTCCTGCCGGACGCGTCCTACATCCGTTTTTCCTGCAAGTTTCATAGGTTTCTCCCTCTATTTATGCCTTGCCGTTCATTTCGTCGCGGCGTAGCTGGCCGCAGGCGGCACTGATCTCGCTGCCAAGGCGGCGGCGCACCGTAGCGTTTACGCCAAGGCTTTCAAGCTTTTGCTGGAACCGGCGCACATTGGCTGCATCCGTAGCGGAGTACGGACTGCCGTCCACCGGGTTGATGGGGATCAGATTTACATGAGCACCCATGCCCCGGATCAGATCTGCCAGCTGCTTTGCGCAGATATCAGAATCATTGACACCGCGCACCATGGAATATTCAAAGCTGACCCGGCGGCCGGTGGTCTCCTGATACCGGCGCACGGTCTGGATCAGCTGCTCCACCGGGTAGGCATCGTTGACCGGCATCATGCTGCTGCGGATCTGGTTGGTGGGTGCGTGCAGCGAGATGGAAAGGGTAAGCTGCAGTTTTTTCTCTGCCAGCTGGTCGATCTTAGGCACAAGGCCGCAGGTGGAAAGGCTGATGTTGCGCATCCCGATATTGACGCCCTCGGGCGAGGTGATGTTCTCCAAAAAGCGCATTACCTCGTCAAAGTTATCCAGCGGCTCGCCTGCTTCAAGGTTACGCACCCGCCCCGCCTGCGTGGAAGCGCAGAACCGGCAGCCCATGCGGCAGCCCACCTGCGTGGACACGCACACGGTATTGCCGTAGTGGTAACGCATGACAACAGTCTCGATGCAGTTGCCGTCTGCCATGCGCAGCAGATACTTCACAGTACCGTCCTTAGCTTCCTGACGGCGTTCGATCTGCGGTGCAGCGATATAAAAGGTTTCTTCCAGCTTTGCCAGCAGGGTCTTGGGCTGGTCGGTCATGGCAGAAAACTCGGTGACCAGTTTCTGGTGCACCCAGTGGAAGATCTGCTTTGCCCGGAAACCCGGCTGTCCCAGCGCTTTCAGTTCAGCAGTCAATTCTGCCAGCGTCAGGGAAGAAATACAGCGTTTTTGTTCCATTCTGTTCTCCTATAAGAGGATACGACCCACAAAGGTCGTGCTTATTGCGTTGCGGCGGCTTTTTGCAGCACACACAGGAAAAAACCGTCCATGCCGGTACGGGTGGGCACCGAAAGGCAGCCGTGCTCCCCTGCCGTCATCCCGGCGGGCAGCGGTACATCCGGCGCGCAGACCGCAAATTCCGGGTGACGCTGCAAAAAGGCTGCAATTTGCTGCTGATTTTCTGCCGGGTCGATGGTGCAGGTGGAGTAGACCAGCCGCCCGCCCGCCTTGAGCAGCGCCGCAGCGGTATCCAGAATTGCCGCCTGTGTGGCAAGCAGTTCTGCCTGCCGGTCAGCTTCCAGCTTTTTATAGCGCAGATCCGGCTTTTTTGCCAGAATGCCCAAGCCGCTGCAAGGCACATCCGTCAGGATGCGGTCTGCCATGGGCAGTGCAGGGTTCGGCTTGGTGGCATCGTTGCACAGGGTGTGCACCCCGGCAAAGCCCATGCGATCCACAGCGGTGCGGATCAGCCCTACACGGTTTTCTGCCGCATCACAGCTGTACAGTTCTCCCGTGCCCTGCATCTGCTCGGCCAGCAGAATGGTCTTGCCGCCGGGGGCAGCACACAGATCCAGCACCGTCTCGCCGGGGGCTGCACCCACGCAAAGAGCTGCCAGCTGACTGGCCTGCCCCTCCACATGGTAGTACCCCTGCCGGAACAGCTCGTTGTCTGCCGGGCTGCCCGCAAACCGTGCCAGCACACTGCCGGGCACGATGCCCTGCCGCACCTCTGCTGCGCCCTGCTCTGTGAGCAGCGCACACAGCTGTGCAGCGTTGGCCTTGATGGGATTTGCGCGCAGGCTGGTCAACCCATTATCAGCCTGATGGGTCAGGATGCCCAGTGCTTCATCCGGGTAGTTTTTGTGGAGGAATTCCGCCACATCCCGCCCGGCAGAGCCAAGCACCATCAGGCGCTGGATCTCGTCTGTAAAGACGGCAGCGTCTAAATCATAGCCGCAGGCCTTGCGCAGTACAGCGTTGACAAGGCCGGAAGCGCTGGATTTTTTAAAGGTGCGGGTCAGCTTGACTGCTTCGTTCACCGCAGCGGAGACAGGCACCTGCATATAGCGCGCCTGTGCCAATGCAGCGCGCAGAATCTCCCGCACGGGGGCATCCAACTTTGCTAGACCCTTGGGCAGAAACTGCTCCAGAATATAGTCCAGCGTGCCGCGGTGCTCCAATACGGTGTAGAAGATGGCGCTTGCAAAGCCCTTATCCCGGCCTTCCAGCTTCTGGCGCTTGAGCTCTGCGTCCAGCACCAGATTGGAAAAGCCGTCCTGCTCCTGCCGTACCAGTGCGGCAACTGCCGCCGCACGCGGATTTGCCGCCATCAGAGGTTATCCCCCGTTTTCAGGCGCAGACCCGCTGCAAAGGAGGTGCCATCCATGGGCTTTTTGCCCTCCGGCACAACTTCCAGCAGCTGGATAGCACCCTCGCCGCAGGCTACTGTCAGGGGCTTTGTGGCCAGCACAGTGCCGGGGGCTTCACCGTTGGCGGCAGCCACGCGGCAGGACATCACCTTAAGTTTTTTGCCGCCGGAAGTGATAAACCACGCACCCGGCCAAGGATTCATGCCGCGCACCCAGTTATGGATATGGGCGGCAGAGTCGGTCAGGTGGAACTCTGCCATCTCCTTGTTCAGCATGGGGGCAAGGGTGGCGTTTTCGTGGTCTTGCGGCACAGCCGTCAGGATACCTGCGGCGATCTGGGGAATAGTCTCGCACAGAGCTTCGGCGCCCACAGCAGTAACGCGGTCAAACAATTCGCCGCTGGTCTCCTCGGGGTCGATGGCGATTTTTTTACAGTACAGTACATCGCCGGTATCCAGCCCTTCGTCCATCTGCATGATGGAAACGCCGGTCTCGGCGTCACCGTTCAGCACCGACCACTGCACCGGGGCGCTGCCGCGATACTTCGGCAGCAGCGAAACGTGCAGGTTGATGCAGCCATAGCGGGGCATTTCCAGCACGGACTTCGGCAGGATGCAGCCATAGGCCACCACCACGATCAGCTCCGGGGCGAGGGCACGGATGTTTTCATCCTCGCTGCCGTCCCGCAGGGTGCGGGGCTGGAACACAGGTGTGCCGTGCGCCAGAGCAACCTCCTTGACCGGCGGCGCGGTGAGCACCTGCTTGCGGCCGACCGGCTTATCCCGCCGGGTGTACACGGCACAGATATCGTGCCCGGCGGCATATAGGGCTTTCAGGCACTCGGCGGCAATATCCGGCGTGCCCATGAACAAAATGCGCATCAGTTGTTTCCTTTCGCTTCGCGGGCAGCCTTTTTGCCTTCCTCGGTATCCTCATAGAAGTACTCGCTGGACTCCATGATGGTGATGCCGTCCAGATGGTCGTTCTCGTGCTGGATGCAGCGGCCCAGCAGACCGTCAGCTTCCAGCTCGAACCATTCGCCGTTGCGGTCCTGCGCACGCACCTTGACGGCAACCGGGCGGGTCACAGCGCCGTTATGTCCTGGGAAGGACAGGCAGCCCTCGTAGGCGGTCTCCTCTTCCTCGGAAACGGCAAGGATCTCAGGGTTGACGAAGTCAATGAACTTGTACTCGTAATCCTCGGGGATCTCCTCCGGGGCATCGGTGGTGTCCCACACCACGAACAGGCGGCGCATCATGCCTACCTGCGGGCCGGCCAGACCCACGCCGTCGGCGGCGATCATGGTCTCGCGCATATCGTCCAGCAGAGTAGCCAGACGGTCGTCAAAATTGGTCACAGGGCGGCAGACCTTGTTCAGGATGGGGTCGCCTTCTTTAACAATATTACGGATAGCCATAATGGTACCTCCAGTTTTATCAGATGTCACCGTCCGAATGCAGATCTACCACGACCGATGCCTTGGACGGCAGTTTTTCTTTTTCATACAGTGCCAGTGCAGCACGCACAAGGTCGCGGAAGCGGCGGTCGTTGCGGCACTTGACGGTGAGCTTATAGCGGTAGGTGTCGTTGATTTTTTCAATGCTGCCGGGCGTAGGACCCAGAATGCGCAGGGGCAGATCCGGCTGCTTGGCCGCCTGCTGCCCTAAAAGCGCCGAGAACCGGGCAGCGGCACGCGCCACCTCGTTCTCCTTTGCACCGGCAAAGCCGATGACGCACAGCCCGCAGAAGGGCGGGTACAAGCCCAGCCTGCGGTAGTCGATCTCCTGCTCATAGAAAGCATCGTAATCCTGTGCGGCGGCAAGGGTGAGCACCGGGTTGTCCGGGTCGGTGGTCTGGATGATGGCAAAGCCGGGCTCTTTTGCACGGCCGCTGCGTCCCACCACCTGCGTGATCAGGCTGAACACGTTCTCGTATGCCCGGAAACCCTGTGCAAACAGCAGCGAATCAATGCCCAGAACGCCCACAAGGGTCACATCCTCGAAGTCCAGCCCTTTTGCCACCATCTGGGTACCCACCATGATGTCATATTCATGCGCTGCAAATTTGGCAAGCAGCTTTTCGTGGGCGTCCTTGGCGGCAGTGGAGTCCTGATCCATGCGCAGCACCCGCGCCTCCGGGAAGAGCTTTGCCAGTTCCTCCTCGGCCTTCTGGGTGCCAAAGCCCCGGTACTGCAGCTTGCCGCCGCAGGCCGGGCAAAGGGTGGGCGGCGGCTCCTGCTGGGAGCCGCAGTAGTGGCACAGCACCTTATGCGCTGATTTGTGGTACACCATGGGCACACTGCACTTGGGGCACTTGAGCACCTCGCGGCAGTCCTCGCACTGGGCAATGGTCTGATAGCCCCGGCGGTTGAGCAAAAGGATGGTCTGCTTTTCTGCTTCCAGATTGCGGCGGATGGCGTCCTCCAGCGCAAGGCTGATCTCGCGGGGATTGCCCGCAGCCAGTTCTGCCCGCATATCCACGATCTGCACACTGGGCAGCGGGTTGCCGCCGTAACGCTTGGTCAGCCGCACCAGCTGAGTGCGGCCATTCTGCGCAGCATAAAAACTCTCGGTGCTGGGGGTGGCACTGGCCAGAAGCAGCAGTGCGCCGTTTTCGGCGGCACGCTGCCGGGCGACCTCGTGGGCAGAGTAGCGCGGCGCGGATTCCGACCGATAGGTGTGCTCCTGCTCCTCATCAATGATGATAAGGCCGATGTTTTCCAACGGCGAAAACACTGCGCTGCGGGTGCCGACCACGATATCTGCACCACCATCCTGGATCATCTGCCATTGCAGTAGGCGCTCGGTGTGGTTGAGCGCGGAGTGCTGCACCGCCACCCGGCGGCCGAACTGCCCTTTTAGCCGCAGAATCATCTGCGGGGTCAGGCTGATCTCCGGCACCAACACCAGCGCCTTGCGGCCAAGTTCCAGACAGCGGGAAATCAGCTTTAAAAACACCAGCGTCTTGCCGCTGCCGGTCACACCATACAGCAGCGCCGAATGGGGTGCGGTATCTTCCAACTTGGGCAGCAGTGTGTCGTAAGCCGCTTGCTGCTGTTCGGTGAGGGTGATGGGGTCGTTACGCAGCGGAATGGAGGCGTACAGGTCGATGGACTTATTCACCTTGCTGCATTCCAGCACGCCCTTGGTGCACAGATTATCCAGCACTGCGCGGCTGATGCCTTTATCCTCCAACTCGTTCAGGGTGCGAGGGCCGCCGCTCAGCAATGCCACCGCTGCCAGCTGCTTTGCCGTAGGCTTTGGCTTTTGCGGCAGCGTGCTCACAAGCTTGTAGGCATTTTCGGTGTGACGGGTAAGCTGCTTTTGCAGCACCGGGGTCACACCGTCTGCCGCCACGGCGGGCTTATACTGCGCACCATACGGAATGACCGCCTTGACGGCCTCGTAGTAGGTGCAGAAGGTGCGCTCCTTTAAAAAATGCACCAGCCGCAGCAGCTCCGGGGTCAGGCAGGCCGACGCCGGGGCTACATCGAACAGATATTTCAGCTTGGAGTGCTCCGGCTCGGCATCGCAGGCCAGCACCACGCCCATGCGGGCGCGGCTGCCCTTGCCAAAGGGCACCAACACCATGCTGCCCAGACGCACCGCATTCTGGTGCTCCGGCAGAACGGCGTAGGTATACAGCTTATCAAAATGGAAGGTCGCATTGCTGACGGCAACGCCTACCGTTTTGGGCATTCGTCCAACTCCTTCAACGCTTGATTTTTCAGCCTTGCAGCCCGGCACGCTGACAGATGACCTGATACAGCTCTGCGGCGCAGGGCTCGATCTGGTTGTTGACCAGCTTTACGGTAAACTTATCCTGCTCAGCCAGCTCCTGCCGGGCGGTGGCAAGACGTTCCTGAATGCTTTCCTCGGTCTCAGTGCCGCGGCCGCGCAGACGGTGCTCCAACTCCTCCACAGAGGGCGGCAGCAGAAACACGGTGGTAGCGCCCGGGAACATCCGGCGGATATTGGCAGCGCCGTGCACATCGATGACCAGCACGACCACCTTGCCGGCTTCCAGCCGCTTTTCCACCTCAGACTTCAGGGTGCCGTAGTAGTTGCCGTTATAGAAGTTGTGCTCCACCACCTGATCATTCTCCAGCAGCTGCTGAAACTGCTCCCGGGTGCGGTAGTAGTAGTCCACACCCTCCTGCTCGCCGGGGCGCGGGGTGCGGGTGGTGGCAGAGACGGTCTTTTCGATCTCGGGGTGTGCCTCGCGCAGAGCCTTGACCACGCTGTCCTTGCCGGTACCGGCTGCGCCGGAAACTACAAACAGAAATTTATCATTCGCCATGAGATGCTTCTTCCTCCATTGATGCTCTGCCCTCCTGCCCGGCGGCGCGGCTTGCCACCGTTTCGGGCTGAAGGGCGGACAGCACGACGTGATCGGAGTCCATGATAAGCACCGCCCGGGTGCTGCGGCCGTAAGAGGCATCGATCAGCATCCCACGCTCGCGTGCTTCCTTCACCAGACGCTTGACCGGTGCAGAGTCCGGGCTGACGACTGCCACCACGCGCCCCGCACTGACCATATTGCCAAAGCCGATGTTGATGAGTTTCATAGGCTCCTCCACAACATATTATTCCAGATTCTGGATCTGCTCGCGGATCTTTTCGATCTCCGCTTTCATATCCACCACGATGCGTGTGATATCCAGATCCTGACACTTGGAGCCAATGGTGTTGGTCTCTCGGTTCAGCTCCTGCGTCAGGAAATCCAGCTTGCGGCCCACGGGCTCGTCCAGCTGCAGGATATCGCGGTACTGCGCAATGTGGCTGCGCAGACGGACAGTCTCCTCATCCACGGCGGTCTTATCGCCAAAGATGGCGGCCTCGGTCAGCACACGGGCATCATCGATGTCCCGATCCTGCAGGATGACCTTGAGTTTTTCGTACAGGCGGTTGGTGTAGTTCTCTACCCGGCCTGCACTCAAAGCTTCCACCTTGCCGACGCACTGTTCCAGAAACGCAAGGCGGCTTTCCACGTCTGCCTTCATCTTGGCACCCTCGGCGGCGCGCATCTCCACAAAGCGATCCAGCGCCTGCGCGGTGACGGCAGACACATCCTGCCACAGCTGTTCCTCGTCCACGTCGGCGTGGCGGGTGGTCAGCACATCCGGGAAACGGGTCAGAACGGCGGTGGACACATCATTTTTGACCCCCAGCTGCTCAGACAAGGCCCGCATCGCCTGCTGATAGCTGCGGGCAAGCTCCATATTGACGGCGACCACGGTATCCGCTGCGTCCACGTTTTGCACGGTCATGCTAAGCTCCACCTTGCCGCGGGAGATCCGCTGGTTGAGCTGCTTTTTCAGGCGGCTGTCCAAAGAACTGCAGGTGCGCGGGATGCGGGAGGAATACTCGAAATAGCGGGAGTTCACGCTGCGCAGCTCCACAGTGATCTCACGGCCATTGAGCACGGCAGTCCCCCTGCCGAAACCGGTCATGCTTAAGATCATACTAGCTCCTATTCTTTTGCGGTTTAACTTCGTTTTTTCTGTATAGGTATCCGCTTTGGGCACACAAGCCCATGTTACGATACATATAGCATCATTTTACTATTCTTTTCTGAAAAATTCAAGGTGCAGACTGCATCCGCGCAAAAAACACGATTTCCATTTTTTACTGCTGTGCATCCGTCCGCAGTCAAAACAACATGGCTGCGGCAGTTACCGCTTTTTAGAGGCTCCCCCCTGAAAAATTATAACCCCGCGTTTTCACGCAGGGTCATAACATCAGTTCGTCTTATAAACGCAGGTCACGCTGGTTTGCAGGATATCTGCGTTGAGCAGCGTGCGCTCCACCCAATGGATGTTGTCGGCAATGGTATCCAGAGAGACCTCGTATTCCTTGGCAATGCTTTCCATCGTGCGGTATTCGTAGCGATAGATCAAGGTCAGAATAAGCTTGTCCATCATGGAGATCTTGGTAAAGCGGGTCTTACGTTTGTGCTCCTGACGGTAAGCCTCCTGCAGAGCCTTGAGCATCCGGTCAAATTCCAGTTTTGAAATGCCAAAATACCGTTGATAGTCCTGCTCCTGAAACTCAGCAATGCGCTGTTCCGGGATGCTTCGCATAGCATTTTCCTCCACATCATTTATTGTACTGCCGGGATCATTTCTTTCATTATAAAATGTATTGGGCAGCAAGTCAATGTGTATGCAGAAGTTTTTCCGGCATTGCCCGGCGCAGCCTGTTTTGTGCCTTTGCCGGATATACAAAAAGGGCTGCCGCACAGCTTTTTGTGCAGCAGCCCTGAAAGAAACTTATTTATCAGACAGGATGGGACTGGTTGGTGTAATCCACATGGTCACCGTCCACGCCCTGCTTTTTAGCATTGCGCTTATCGAAGAACTTGGGTGCAACCTGCGGGAACATGGCGTAGGTCAGCACGTCTTCTTCCTGCGTTGCCCACTTGGCAGCTTCGGCCTTCAGCTTGTCCATTTCGGGAGCCAGTGTATCGGCAAAGCGGCAGGTGATGGGCTGCTCGTCACCAAGGATCTTCTTGGTGAACTCGGGCTTGATGGGAGCGGGAGTCTTGCCGTAGTCGCCGTGGACCAGACCCTTGAACTCCTTGGTGACCATCTTGTAGCGCTCGCCCATGATGACATTGAACACAGCCTGCGTGCCAACGATCTGGCTGGTGGGGGTGACCAGCGGCGGATAACCTGCATCCTCACGGACGCGGGGGATCTCGGCCAGCACTTCGTCCAGCTTATCTTCCTTACCGGCATCCTTCAGCTGCTTGAGCATGTTGGAGAACATACCGCCCGGCACCTGATACAGCAGGGTGTTGGCGTCCACGCCAAGGCTCTTGGGGCTGATCTGACCGTTGGCGATGTACTTCTCGCGCAGCTTAGCAAAATAAGCGCGCACGACGTTCAGCTGCTTCAGATCCAGACCGGTGTCGTAATCGGTGCCCTGCAGGGCAGCCACCAAGCTCTCGGTGGGCATGTGGCTGGTGCCAAGGCTCAAGGGGCTCATAGCGGTATCGACGATGTCGGCTCCTGCTTCGATGCCCTTGAGGATGGACATGGAAGCCAGACCTGCAGTGTAGTGGCTGTGGATATCCACAGGGATGCTGACGGTCTCCTTCAGCTTCCTGACCAGATCATAGCAGGTATAGGGGGTGAGCAGACCTGCCATATCCTTGATGCAGATAGAGTTTGCACCCATCTCCTCCAGAGTCTTGGCGTAGGATGCAAAGTACTCGTTGTTGTGCACGGGGCTCAGGGTGTAGCTGATGCAGCCCTGCACATGAGCGCCCTCCTTGTTGGCAGACTTGATTGCGGTCTGCAGGTTGCGGGGGTCGTTCAAAGCGTCGAAGATACGGATAACGTCGATGCCGTTGGCAACGGACTTCTGTACAAAGTACTCCACAGCGTCATCTGCGTAGGGACGGTAGCCCAGCATATTCTGGCCGCGGAACAGCATCTGCAGCTTCTGGTGGGGCA
>OHJT01000791.1_pt1 | contig 21423 bp, 16 predicted proteins | sample 1568651 | NCBI WGS metagenome assembly OHJT01 (sample SAMEA3879608, study PRJEB24766) | human gut metagenome | biome: human-associated habitat; feature: feces | place: USA | collected 1985/1987 | reverse complement strand
ATTCAGCAAGCGTGTACTAATAGGTCGAGGGCTTGACCACAATTCGCTTGAGACTCTTAGAGTCAACGAAAAAATGTAAGCAGTGATTATTCAGTTTTGAAGGCACGTCCTTCTGAAACACTAGACAAAGTAAATCAGAAATGATATACTTAGCTAGTCATATGGTCGGTGACGATGACGGTGAGGTTCCACCTGTTCCCATTCCGAACACAGCAGTTAAGCTCACTCGTGCCCAAGATAGTTAGCTGGAAACGGCTTGTGAAAATAGGTAGCCGCCGACTTGAATATGCCGCTCTGAGAGTCCTCAGGGCGGTTTTCTTTTACCCAGAAAAAAGGTGGGTAGTGCGCCATGCGGTGCGCGGTGCGACAGACCTCGTCTGCTATTATATCGAAAAAGGCTGATCCCATGCTGCGGCTGGATAGAGCGAAGGAATTTACAGAAAATTCATTCAATAACCGGCTAAAATTCACGGTCGGGTTTGACGGGATGCCGCTTTTGGTGTATCATATATCTGTATGTGAATATTCGTTTTGAGGCTGAAAAAAGCCCGGACGTTTGCTATTTTAAAGAATCATGAGGTGTGACCAATGTCCTTAGCTGAAAAACTCTTTGGCAGCTTCTCTGACCGGGAGCTGAAAAAGATCAACCCCCTCACCAAACAGGTGCTGGCACTGGAAGGCAAGTATCAGGCCATGTCCGACGCCGAGCTGCAGGCCCAGACCCCCGCGCTGAAGCAGCAGCTGGCCGACGGCAAAACGCTGGACAATATCCTGCCCGACGCCTTCGCCGTCTGCCGCGAGGCCGCATGGCGCGTGCTGGGCATGAAGCACTTCCCGGTGCAGGTCACCGGCGGCATCGCCCTCCATCGGGGTGACATCGCCGAGATGCAGACCGGTGAAGGCAAGACCCTTGTGGCGACCCTGCCCGCCTACCTGAATGCGCTGACCGGCGAGGGCGTCCACATCGTTACCGTCAATGACTACCTCGCCAAGCGCGACAGCGAGTGGATGGGCAAGCTTTACCGCTGGCTGGGTCTGTCGGTCGGCCTGATCGTACAGGGCATGGATGGCGACGCCCGCCGTGGGGCTTACAACGCCGACATTACCTACGGAACCAACAATGAGTTCGGCTTCGACTACCTGCGCGACAATATGGTGACCTACAAGGACAACATGGTGCAGCGTGGCCATGTCTACGCCATCGTCGATGAGGTGGACTCCATCCTTATCGATGAGGCCCGCACCCCCCTGATCATCTCCGGCCGCGGTGAGGATTCCTCCAGCCTGTACACGCAGGTGGACCGCTTCGTCCGCACCCTGCGAAAGAGCGTCGTGGTCGAGCTGGAAGACAAGCTGGAGGCCGACGAGCAGGCCGACGGCGATTACGTCGTGGACGAGAAGCACAAGACCTGCACCCTGACCGCCAAGGGCATCAAGAAGGCGGAGGAATATTTCAAGGTCGAGAACCTCGCCGCTGCTGAGAATATGACCCTCGCCCACCACATCGATCAGGCCATCAAGGCCTACGGCGTGATGCAGCGGGACATTGACTACGTCGTGAAGGACGGCGAAGTCATCATCGTCGATGAGTTCACGGGCCGCCTGATGATCGGCCGCCGGTACAACGAGGGCCTGCATCAGGCCATCGAGGCCAAGGAGGGCGTGAAGATCGCCGCCGAGAGCAAGACGCTGGCCACCATCACTTTCCAGAACTACTTCCGTATGTACAAGAAGCTGGCCGGTATGACCGGCACAGCCAAGACGGAGGCCACCGAGTTCACCGAAATTTATGGTCTGAACATCGTCACCGTCCCCACCAACCGTCCCAACGTCCGCAAGGACTACCCGGACGCCATCTACAAGACCATCAACGGCAAGTACAACGCGGTCATCCAGCAGGTCATGGAGTGCCATAAGAATGGTCAGCCTGTTCTGGTGGGTACGGTCAGCGTCGAGAAGAGCGAGACTCTCGCCAAGATGCTGCAGAAGTATACCCGCGATTTCAATGTGCTGAACGCCAAGAACCACGAGCGAGAGGCTGAGATCGTCGCACAGGCCGGCAAGAAGGGCGCAATCACCATCGCCACCAATATGGCAGGCCGTGGTACGGATATTATGCTGGGCGGCAACGCCGAGTATATGGCAAAGGCCCAGATGCGGAAAGAGCACTTCTGCGAGAAGCTGCTGAACCCCGAAAAGCCCGAAGAGGCCCTGCCCGCCGCTGTGGAACAGCTGCTCATCGAGGCCGACGGCCACGGCGAGACCAGCGACGCCAACATTCTGGCAGTCCGCAAGCGTTTCGATGAGCTGTATGCCCAGTACAAGCCCCTGACTGAGGCGGAGGCCGAGGAGGTGCGTGCCGCAGGCGGTCTGTTCATCATTGGTACCGAGCGCCACGAGAGCCGCCGTATCGACAACCAGCTGCGCGGTCGTGCAGGCCGTCAGGGCGACCCCGGTGCATCTCGCTTCTACCTGAGCCTCGAGGACGATCTGATGCGCCTGTTCGGCGGCGACCGCGTGCAGAGCCTGATGGGCACGCTGGGCATCGACGAGGACACCCCCATCGAGAACCGGATGATCACCAGCACCATCGAGACGGCCCAGAAGAAACTCGAGGGCCGCAACTTCGAGATCCGCAAGAACGTCCTGAAGTACGACGACGTCATGAACCAGCAGCGTGAGATCATCTACGGCCAGCGTCACAAGGTGCTGAACGGCGAGGACATCAGCGCCGAGATGCACAATATGCTGAAGGAGAACATCGAGTCCAGCTGCAAGCAGTTCCTCGCAGGCGACGTGAAGGATGAGTGGGACTTCGGCGCACTCCGCCGCCACTATCTGGGCTGGCTGACCACCGACGAGGACTTCCACTACACCGTGGCCGATTACGACAACATCTCGCAGGAGAGCATCGCCGATATGCTGTATCAGCGCGGCATGGACATCCTGAACGACAAGGAGCAGCGCTACGGCGCACCTCTGATGCGGGAGCTGGAGCGTATCTGCCTGCTGAAGTGTGTAGACCGCCAGTGGATGGACCATATTGATAATATGGACCAGCTGCGTCAGGGCATCGCCCTGCGCGGCTACGGCCAGAAGGACCCCGTCGTCGAGTACCGCATCGAGGGCTTCGATATGTTCGACCAGATGGTCGATTCCATCCGGGAGTCCAGCATCAAGATGCTGCTGACCATCGAGGTGCGCGAGGCGGGCGCAGCCCCCAAGCGCGAGCAGGTGGCAAAGCCCACCGGCGAGGGCTATGTGCCCGGCAACGGTGCCCCCGGCGCCAAGGGCGCGCCCAAGGGCCAGCCTGTCCGGGTCATCAAGATCGGCCGCAATGACCCCTGCCCCTGTGGCAGCGGCCTGAAGTGGAAAAAGTGCACCTGCGCCAAGTACCACCCCGAAGGAAGCCACACGGAGGGCTGAAGAAGACCATAGCAAGAAAGCTCTCCCTCGGGAGAGCTTTTTCTGAATCAAAAACAAAGGAGCGGATGAGTATGAATATCACACCGGAAGAGCTTCTGAAGGAGTCCCGCACGCTGGAACCGCAGCTGCAGCAGTGGCGGCGGACGCTCCATCGTCACCCGGAGGTGGGCTTCGACCTGACCCAGACGAAGGCGCTGGTCAAGACGGCACTGACGGAGATGGGCTATGAGCCGAAGGACTGCGGCAGGGCCGGCGTCCTCGCGCTGGCGGGCGGAAAGAAGCCCGGCAGGACCATCCTGCTGCGTGCCGACATGGACGCGCTGCCCATCCCCGAGGAGTCGGGCGAGGAGTTCCGCTCGGAAGTGCCCGGCAAGATGCACGGCTGCGGCCACGATATGCACACGGCCATGCTGCTGGGTGCGGCAAAGCTGCTCAAGGCCCACGAGGACGAGCTGGAAGGCACGGTCAAGCTGGAATTCCAGCCCGCCGAGGAGATCTTCCAAGGCTCGCCGGATATGCTGGCCAACGGCCTGCTGGAGGACCCCCATGTGGACGCAGCGGTCATGTTCCACGTGCTGGCCGGGATGCCGCTGCCGACGGGCACGGTGCTGGTGCCGGGCGGCGGCATCACCATGGCCAGCTGTGAGCAGTACCACATCGTGGTCAGGGGCAAGGGCGGCCACGGCTCGACGCCGGAAAACTGCATCGACCCCATTACAGCTGCGGCCCACATCCACATCGCTTTGCAGGAGATCAACAGCCGCGAGCTGAAGCCCGGCGACGTCGGGGTGCTGACCACCGGCCGCTTCGAGGCGGGCGCAGCCTCCAATGTCATCCCGGACGTGGCCCAGATGTGGGGCACCATCCGCACCACCGACCCGGAAAACAAGGTGGGCGAGCAGATCCGCACCCGGATGACCGAGATCGCGCAGGGCGTGGCAGCGGCATTCCGCTGCACGGCGGAGGTGTCCTTCGCCGACTTCTGCCCCTGCATGGTGGTGGACAAGGCCCTCGCCGGAAACGCGATGGCCTATATGACCGAGCTGTTGGGCCGGGGCGCAATGGATATGACCGCCCTCACCGGCGGCAAGCCCGGCGGCGGCAGCGAGGACTTTGCCTTTGTGAGCCACGAGGTGCCTACGGTGAGTATGTTCATCACCGCAGGCAGCCCGGAACAGGGGTACTGCTACGGCCAGCATCACCCCAAGGTGAAGTTCGATGACAGCATCCTCTACGAAGGCTCTGCGGCCTTTTGCTGGTTCGCTCTGCGCTGGCTGAAGGATAAGTCCTGATACGAAAAGAAAGCCCTCTCAGCGGCGCTGAGAGGGCTTTCTCTGTTTCAATCGTTCTTTACGGCGATGAGCACGCGGATCTTTTTGCCCGCTGCGCAGCCGAGATCATCGTAGTGTATGATTCCTTTCCTGTGCTGCGTTGGTATCAGTATAGCAGATTTTTTCTGCTTTGGGGACAGCTTATCACATACTTCTTGGGATTTGGGGGATAAAATCCTAAGGAATTCTTAAGAATAAGGCGGGTTCCCCTCTTGCGGAGCGGAGCAGGAACGTGTATTCTTATAAAAGAATGATCAGGAAGTGAGGGTATCCCTATGCATAAAAAAGTTTTGGTCTGTCTGCCCCTGAACGACGCCCACCGCGCCGCGCTGGAGGCCTCCGTGCCGGAGTTTGAATTCCGCTTCAACGCGCTGGATGACGTCCACGCCGAAGACGTGCTCTGGGCCGATGTGGTGCTGGGCAACGCCCCGGTGTCGATGATCTCTCAGAACAAGCACATCGAGTGGTTCCAGTCCAACTCCGCCGGCCCGGACCCCTACCTGAAGCCCGGCGTCCTGCCCGAGGACTGCGTAGTGACCAACGCCACCGGCGCGTATGGTCTGGCCATCAGTGAGTGGATGCTGGCCATGTGGCTTGGCATCCAGAAGGATATGTTCCTCTACCGCGACCGCCAGAACCAGCGCAGGTGGGCCCCCATCGACCGCCCTGTGAGGGGCATCACCGGGGCGCGGGTGCTCTGCGTCGGCATGGGCGACATCGGCTCCAACTTCGCCCGCCGCGCCCATATGCTGGGCGCTGAGGTGGTGGGTGTCCGCCGCACCGTCCACCCCGACACCCCCTGCCCGGACTATTGCCTGCGGGTGGTGGCCCAGAGCCAGCTGGATGAGGAGCTGCCCGAAGCCGACCTTATTGCCCTGAGCCTGCCCGGCACCGAGGAGACCTACCATATGTTCGACGCTGGGCGCTTTGCCCGCTGCAAGGATGGGGCCATCCTCCTCAACGTGGGCCGCGGCACCACCGTGGACAGCGACGCCCTTGTGGACGCCCTGCGCAGCGGCAAGATCTTCGGCGCGGGCCTCGACGTCACCGACCCCGAGCCGCTGCCCGCCGACCACCCGCTGTGGGGCGAGCCGGGGGCCATCATCACCCCCCACAACTCCGGCAAGTTCAGCCTGCCCAAGACGCTGGACAACATCGTGGACATCTTCATCCACAACCTCAAGCGCTACGCCGAGGGGCTGCCGCTGGACAATCAGGTCAGCCGCACCACCCGATATGCCGCCGACCAGAACGGCGGCCACCGCCTGCTGAGCACCCTGTAAAACGCTGTAACGATGAAAAAGCCATCTGCGCCGAGACGCAGATGGCTTTTTTGTTACTTCACAGAGATGACTGGCGGCGGGAAGCTGTCCAGCGCCGTCCAGTCGGGCTTGTAGATGCGGAGGAAGAGGTGGAACTTCTCGTCCGAGACGGGGAGCCAGTTGGTGGTATCCTCCGGCGCATCCTTGGAGAGGGTGACGTCGATGGAACCGTCCGGGTTCCGGTGGAGGCCGGAGCGGTCGTTCACGCAGTAGCGGCTGATGGGGTTATCGATGAGGAAGTTGTCCTCGCCGTAGGCCGTCACCGACCAGAATCCGGTGCCCACCGTGGGCGGCAGGGCGTCGAAGTGGAGGGTATAGGTCTTTTTGCCGGTGAGGTCGGCCCCGGTGCTGTCGGTGGAGGTGCGCGGGTAGATGGCGACGTCGGTGGTGTTGGCCCCAAGGCCCATCAGGGCCACCATGGTGCGGTAGTCGTAGGCCGTGCCGAAATCGCCGATGGGGTCGCCGTAGTAGGTCCACTGGCCCATCTGCCGGGCATAGCGTGCGGCCTGCGCCCGGAGGCTGCTCTTGAGCTGAAGGAGCATCCGCTTCCAGCGCAGCCCGCCGAGGGGGCCGAGGACGGAGGCGTCGAACCGCTCGCCCGGGCCGACGGAGAGGGCCGCGAGGCTGCGGAGAAGGGGCGCGTCCGCCTCGGCGGGCGGGTCGGTCTCCATCAGCCGGTTGGCGGTGTCGAAAAACTCCTGCGGCGTCATGGCGAGGACTTTTTCCACCGGGACGAAATCGTTTTCCGGGGAATAACTGCCCTCCGGCGCGGCGTCCGGCCCGGCGGGGTAGGCCGAGAGGGGCATCAGCTGCATCCGGCTCTGGAGCGCCGCCACGTTCGGCAGGTCGTCCGGCCCCGAGAGCATGATGCGGGCGATGGTCCAGACCGTCCGGGTGGGGACGTCGATGCGCCGGACGCCCTCGGGCAGGGTGCCCTCCCAGCCGGAATAGGCGATGGCGTAGGCCCCGGGCGCTTCCAGCACGGCGGCGGTGTTCGTCCATGCGTCCAGCACCTGCACGTTAAAGAAGCGGTCGGTCTCCGGCACGACGTAAATTTGCGGCTCGGCGCTGACGTCCAGCCATGCCTGCGTGTAGATGGTGTCCACATTGGGGCTGACGACGGTGCGGCTGGAAGCGTCCAGCAGCTTCCGGGCGTGGATGAACTGGTTGACGGGGGCGCGGTTGGCGGAGGGGGTCTTCGCGTTGGTGGAGACGGTCTTGGTGGCGTCCACGAGCACCAGCGGGAAGGCGTAGAGGTACGCTTCTTCCAGCAGGGTCTGGATCTCAGAAGCCGCATCGGCTTTCTGGGCCGGCAGAAGGGTGACGCCGCAGGCGGCGGCAGCGGCGGAAGAGAGCCTGAGAAAATCGCGTCGGGTCATTTTCATGGCAGGAGCCTCCTTTTTGCAGATTCAGCGGGCCAGAACGATGGAAAGGGTGACTTCCTTGGCGTCGGAGGAGAGGTCGAAGCTGCCGCCGTCCTGTGCGGGGACGCAGACGGTGTAGACCTTCTTCGCGCTGAAGCGGGCCGGGGCGTCGTCAAAGCGCCAGCCGGACACCTCGTGGTAGAGGCTGTCGGTGCCGAGGGCAAAGAGCTTATAGTCGGCGGGGTTCCCGGTCAGGCCGTTGATGCGGAAGGCAACGGTGGTCTGGGGATGGAGGTTGTCGAGGGTGACGGTGTGCAGCCAGCTTGCGGGGGTGCCTGTGCCGCCTGCGGCGTGGAAGGCGTCGGCAGAAAGCACCCGGCGGGAGGTCTTGTCCAAATCGACCTTCCGGTAGGGCATCTCGGGCAGGAAGACGAAGCGGTCCTGCAGGCGGAGCAGCTCCTTGTAGCCGGTGGGGCAGTAGAGCTTGTTGCCGTCCCGGCCTGCATACATACCGATGGCCATGTTGTTGTAGCCGTAGAGGGAGGCAACGTCCACCGTGAGGACGGTCTTGCCGGTGTCGAAGTCCAGCACGATGTACTGCCACATACCGCTGTCCACATCCTGCACGAAGCCGTAGATGTAGCCGGTGGCGGTGGAGAGCTTCATCATGGAGGTGTCGCTGAGGTCGTCGCGGCACCAGATGCTCTTCATGGCCCAGCCGTCGGCGGTGCGGGCGGTGTCCACCCGCTCGACACCGGGCATGATCATGCAGTTGCCCTTGAGCAGCCAGTTCCGGTCATAGATGTTCTCGTAGCTCTGGATGGAGGAATCGCTGTCGGGCTTTGCGAGGTTGGGGCTGCCTGCGCCGAACCAGTTGCAGACGATAGTGCTGACTCTGCCGTCGCCGTGGTCGTAGACGATGGCCGAGTTTTCGACGGAGACCGGCATATTGTCGGGCAGCTCGTCGATGACGGGATGGCTGGCCACGACCTCGCCGGTGCGGATGTCCACGGCCATGAGGCTGACGACCTCGAGGTTGTCGGTAAAGAAGACCAGCTCCCTGCTCAGAGAGGGCGAGCAGCCGCCGCCCCACGCCAGACCGCCGCCGGTAGTGGCTGCGCCCTCGCGGCTGTCCTTTGCGCCCACGCTGTCGTAGGGGGTGCGCCAGACGACCTCTACGCCGCCGTTTGCCCGCAGCAGGTAGCAGGCGAGGTTCGTGAGGATGACTGCGCCCTCCCGGCAGGAGGCGATGCCGTTTTCGGCACCCTCGCCGGGGGCGGGGGCGTAGACGTGCACCTCGCGGCTGAGGTCGGCGGTGCCGCCTGCAAGGATGGTGTCGATGGCTGCGCGGGAGATATAGCCCATCGCACCCTGCTGGCCACGGCTGGGGTAGATGCGGAAGCCGCCGGTGACGAACCAGAGGTTGCCGTCGTAGTCAAAGACGATGGAGAGAAGATTCTGCTCAAGACTGCGGCCCAGCACCCGCTCGGCAGCCTCCTTGATGTTGATGTCCAGCACCTTCTGGAAAACGGGCAGCGGCGTGCCGCTCTCGTCCGTGGCCCGCAGCATCAGGACGTGGTTGTGGCTGGTGGGGCAGACGATGAGGTTGCGCCCGTCCACGAAGGAATAGGAGCTTTGGATGAGATAGCCGCCGCCGTCATGCTTTGCGGGGGAGAAAAAGCCGATGGTTCGTACCTCCTCTGCGTCGAGGTCGCGGATGGCCAGACCGCCGAGGAAGGGGCTGATGGGGTTGTCGAAGTTGTCGAAGAAGATGGCGGGGGAGGCATTGGGGTTCGTCTTTTCCATCGCCACATGGACCTCGGGGCAGATGCCTACGGGGAGAACAGCGTCGGTGGAGTCGGTGTTGTAGCAGTCGTGGTGGATGTTCGACTCGCTGCTGCCCATAAAGGGGTTCGCATCCACGCCCTTTGCCGTCAGGGGCTTCAAAGGCAGGGCGGTGTCTTGGCTGTGGAAAAGGCCGGCCAACAGGCTGTCGGACTTGGCCGCGCTGGCGGTGGGGGCCAGCGGACAGGACAGCAGAGCGAGAGCGGAAGTGCTGAGGAAGCTGCGTCGGGTGATTTTCATGGTGGAGTCCTCCTTTTTTATTCGGTCATGAAGTGCTTGGCGGGTATCATAAAGGCTCTCCCTCTGGGAGAACTGTCACCGAAGGTGACTGAGAGGGCAAGGATGCGGAGGGAGAGGCTTTAACGCGGGGTCAAAGATTCAGCAGGATATTCACTCGGAACAGGCCGTTTTCGGTCTCGACGGTCATGGAGCCGCCGTATTTGGCTGCGGTGGTCTGGATGGAGACGAGGCCGATGCCCATGCCGTCGTGCTTGGTGGAGTGGAGCGCGCCTTTCTGGCGCTTGAGTACGCCGTCGTACCGGTTTTCGACCAGCAGGCCCAGCATGGCGGGGCTGAGCATCCGGGCCATCACCTTCACCTGCCGCTGCTCGGACGGGAGCTTCTGGCTGGCATGGAATGCATTTTCCAGCAGGTTGCCCAGCATCATGCAGAGGTCGGCTTCCGGGACGGGCAGCTGGCGGGGCAGCTCCAGCCGCCATTCCACCGGCACGCCGAGCTGGCGGGCCTCATGGTCGTAGTGCCCGGCCAGCGCGTCCACGGCGGGGTTGGCGCAGAGGGTGGGGCGCTCCTCACTCAGCTCGGATTCGTACTGGCAGAGGTAGTTTTTCAGCTCCTCCAGCTGGCCGGCCTCGGTCAGGCCGGCGATGACGTGAAGGTGCTGGCGGAAATCGTGGCGCAGGTGCCGCGTCTGCTCCATATAGGCCCGAAGCTCGGTGTAGCGGCGGGACTCCACAGCCAGAAGCTGGTTTTCCCGATCCAGCTGGGCGCTGCGGGTGTACTCCCGGGCCACCTGATACATCTCATACAGCAGCAGGAAGATGCCCAGCAGCGAGATAGAGACGGCCAGCACGGAGATGATCATCAGCCGGTTGATGAGGATGACGCCCGGGTCCAGCGGCATACAGAACATGAGGAAGGCCGCGTAGATGGCGGGCAGCGGCCATGCCGACTGCCAGAAGGCTTCGCCCCGGTACTCCCGCAGCAGCCAGCGGCTCCATTGGACTGCGGTGAACCAGAAGAGGATGCAGAGCACCGCCGACAGCCCCAGCTTGAGCAGGGCAGTGGAGACAAGGCAGACCGGCGCGTCGTTGTCCACCTCGGCCCGGGCATTGAGCACGATGGAGAGCAGATTGCAGACGGCGATCATGACGGCAGAGAGGGAGAAGAGAAAGGCCGTCTGCCCGGTCGAGACCGCCGACTCCACCCGCCAGAGCAGCAGCCAGAATGCCGTCAGGAAGATGGGCAGGAGCATCATATTGCTGTTCAGCTCAAGGACAGTGCAGAGAGCCGCCGCCGCAAGGTCGATGACGGTGACGAGGAAGGCGGTCAGCAGGGCAGTGCGGCGGGGCGCTTTCAGATGCTCCCACAGCGGGGCGAGGCAGAGGAACGCCCCCGGGTAGAGGATGGAGAGGTCCAGAAAATAGCGTCCGAATAAAGTGATGTCCAAGGCAGGGCCTCCTTTCGTCGTCAAAGCTCCCGCCGCATATGGCGGAACTGGTATTGTGTGAACTGGGCGAACAGGGTGTTTTTATCCTTCAGGCGCACCGGCAGGTGGGTGCCGTCCAGCATCTCGAAAGCGTCGCCGTCCAGCCGCAGCACCTTGTCCATGTTCAGGATGACGCCCCGGTTGCAGACGAGGAAATTTTCCTGCGCCCGCAGCAGCTGCTCCACCTGTGCGAAGGTGGAGACGGCCCGGCACTCGCCGTCATCGGTGACGACCCGGACATAGTGGTTCTGGGACATGGCGTACTGGATCTTCCGCAGTGGCAGCTGCACGGTCTGCCGTGCGATGCGGACGTCCAGCTCCGGCTCGGCCCGGAAGAGCACCCGCCGCAGCTCATCGGCCAGCTGAAAGAGCTTCTCTTCCCGGTAGGGCTTGAGCAGATAATCGAAGGGGTGGACGGGAAATGCATCCCACACATACTCCGGCGATGAGGTCACGAAGACCAGCGGCAGGTCCGGGTCGGTGCGGCGCAGGGTGCGGGCTGTGTCGATGCCGTTGGTGCCCTCCATGCAGATGTCCAGAAAAACGGCCTGATAGGCCCGGGAGGGGAACGCCTGCAAAAAGGCGTCGCCGCTCTCGAAGTGGTCACAGACCAGAATGTATCCATTGCCGAACGCCAGCCGGAGCAGACCTTCCAGCCGCTGGGCGTCGGGCAGGCGGTCTTCTACGACCGCGAATCGAAGCTCCATCCTCTCATATGCCTCCTTACGCTCCTATTATAACACACCCGCGCAGCCTTGAGGACAGTCATTCACGCAGGAAATGACCCCTTTCACGCAGGTTTGGCAGCAAAAAAGAGAGACCGGGCGGGCCGGTCTCTCTTTGGAAGAGGATATGGGATTCAGTGCCTGCTCATGGCGCAGACCATCCGGATGAACTCCCGCACCTGCGGCAGCTCACTTTCGCGCTTGCGGTAGAGCAGATAAGTAGAGCGGGTGAGAGGAGTGCCGTCGGCGAAGAAGAGCGGCTCCGAGATGCCGTCGAAGTAGTTCAGACAGATGGACGGCACGATGCTCCAGCCAAGACCGGCGTTGACCATGGCCACGCAGGTGGACAGCCCATCCACATTCAGCTGGGCGTCCGGCTCCATCTTGTGCTCCATCAGCCAGCGGGCTTTCATGCTCATGTGCTCCGGGTCAGAGTCCCGGCCGATGTACCGCAGCTCGCGCAGGGGCACGCTGGCATTCTCCCGGCTGCGGATGAGGCAGACCGGCTCCCGCTCTAACAGGATCTTGCCCTCGTCCCAGCCGTATTCACCCCGCACGATGGCGAGGTGGACGCTGCTGTCCTGCAGCGTCCGGAGACAGTCACAGCTGTGGTTGGTGGAGACTCTGAGGGTGACGTCCGGGCACTGCGCCGTGTAGGCCGCCAGAACCTGCGGCAGACGGTATTTGGAGTAGTCGATGGAGACCTCGATGCGCAGGGTGCCACAGATGGTGTCCTTGCGCATCTGCAGCTGCTCCCGCAGGGTGTTGAGCTCCCGGGCGGTGCGCTGGATGACCTCCCGTGCGGCCTCCCCGGCGGGGGTCAGGGTGACGCCCTGTTTGCTGCGCAGGAAAAGCGCTGCCCCTAGATCTGCCTCCATGTTCTGGAGCCGCTTGCTCAGGGTGGGCTGGGAGAGGTAGAGCTTTTCTGCGGTGCGGGTCAGGTTGCCGGTGTCGGCCAGCGTCAGGAAGATCAGCAGGTCTTTTTCGTCCATGGGATGTCTCGTCCTTTTCGTGGTATTTCTTTCAGTATACCGTTTTGCGGACGGAAGCGCAAGGCGGCAGAGCGGCGATCATCTATTGGCGGCGTGGTAGATGGCGATGATGTCGTCGAGGCCCAGCTTTTTGGCCGAGCCGAGGGCAGTGCCGGAGGCCTCGAGGCAGCGGCGGGCCATCTCGTTGATCTGTGCGTCGGTGGGGGCGATGCCCAGCTCGTGGAAGGAGGCGGGCATCCCGATGCTGTGGTAAAAGTCTACCATCGCGTCAATGCCCAGCAGGGCCACCTCTTCGTCGGTGCCGTCTGCCGTCACCCCCATGACATTCCGGGCAAAGCGGACGAAGCGGGGCAGGCAGTCCTTATAAACATACCGTGCCCAGCTGGGCCAGAGGGCGGCGAGGCCCGCGCCGTGGGTCACGTCGAACATACCGCCCATCTCGTGCTCCATTTTGTGGGACATGAAATCGCCGCTGGCGATGCCGCAGCCGGTGAGGCCGTTGTGAGAGAGGCTGCCCGCCCACATCACCTCGGCCCGGGCCTCATCGTTGGCGGGGTCGGTGTGGAGGATGCGGGCGTTCTTCATCACCGTGCGTAGCAGGCCCTCGGCCAGCGCGTCGGTCAGCTCCATGTTGCCGCCGTTGGTGAAGTAGCGCTCCATCGTGTGCATCATGATGTCGGCGCAGCCGGATTCAGTCTGGTAGTCGGGCAGGGTCTTGGTCAGCTCGGGGTCCATGATGGCGAACTTGGGGCGGCTGAGGTCGTCGTTGTAGGCCCGTTTCTGGTGGGTATCCTCGCGGGTGATGACACTGCTGTTGGAGGTCTCGCTGCCCGCTGCCGCGATGGTGAGGATGCTGGCCACAGGCAGGCACTTCTGGGCCTTGCGGGTGTGCTCATACAGCTCCCAGACATCTTTGTCCGGCTCAGCGAGGCCGTAGGCGATGGCCTTGGCGGTGTCGATGACGCTGCCGCCGCCCACTGCCAGAAGAAAGTCGATGCCATTCTCCCGGCCGATGCGGATGCCTTCGTAGACCTTGTCGAGATGAGGATTCGGCACGACACCGCCCAGCGTCCAGCTGGACAGGCCGGCCTCCGCCAGCGACTTCTCGGCCCGGTCGAGCACGCCGGAACGGATGGCGCTCTTGCCGCCGTAGACCACGAGGACACGGGTGCCGCCGTATTCGCGCACCAGCGCGCCCACGCGCTGTTCGGTGCCCTTGCCGAAGATGACCCGGGTGGGGGAGTAGAATTCGAAATTGCTTGCCATTGGCAGACGACCTCCTTTTTGGTTGGAACAAAATAAAACCTGCACTCTCCCGGCGGGAGGATGCAGGCTTCATTGGAAAACATCAGACAAAAAACCTGCCGACACGAGGCGGTTGCAAGCCCTCTGTCGGCAGGATGCTTACTTCTTCGGAGTCATAGCCTCTTGACCTCGATTTCCTCATTTTTCGGTCTGTACCGGACGTTTCATGGAAGCTTCTCCTTTGAAACGATGAAGAACGATCAGCAGGGGAATGAATTTCTTAGTACATTGGAATGACCCTTTTCTTAACTGTTGGAGTGCGGGATACGAATCACAGAGATGAATTTCATATTACCACATTCTTTCGAGTTAGATTTGCGAAGGGAGCGTCATTACTAGTACATTGGAGTTTCTCCTTTGGAGTTATTCAAATACGATGCTCCGTACAAAAGCTTTCTTCATTTCGAATCACCTTCGGCGGATCTATTTGAACGCGAGGGATCTATTTCACAGACTGTACTGTTATCCGCTTTATTGAATGCTCAAGACCGGCTCTTGTTGTTGTGTTTTTATACGGGGGAAACATCCCGTTTGTGGTGAGCCTCTGTTTTGCTTCTCAGCGAACCCCGACAGTCTGTGCACACTGTGCGGGTTCCATATCAACCATCGGTCTTCGCTCCTTTCTTCTTAAAGTCAGCGGGGTGAGTTCTCATTTGAACTTCTGCTGTACTTCTCTGGTTTCTGGCTTTATTATACACGCACGAGCCTGTTTTGTCTATTCGCAGAGTGCACAATGAATTAGACATACTTTTTCAAGAAACGACTAAAAAACTGTGAGAGTCGTACAAATATCAGGACGAAAGATTTTCCCTGCGCCAAAACCGTCTGTGGCTCCGGGCAGGGGAGGCGGTGCAGTAACGAATCTGCCCGAAAATTTTGGGTCGTTCGTGGAAGGATTTGCGCAAAACGGGAGAAAACGGCGAAAAACGCTTACGCGGGGCGGGAGTTTGTGCTATCATAGCGGGCAATGAATGGTAGTCGTGCAAAGACAGACGAAGGTTCCGCCCTCGTCTGTCTTTTTTTGTGCGGCGAAAGTTCCAGAAGACATTTTACCCACAACCCAAAATGAGGAGAAAACAAAAATGCCCAAGACCCTGCTTGAAAAAATCGTCTTTACTCTCGTGATGGCCGCGATCATGGTCTACGGAATGATCGTCTACAATGTCGCCCTCGCTACCGGCGGTGTGACCAACGCTACCTTCGGCATGGCGCTGCATGAAATGCCCATCATGGTGCCGGTGGCCTTCGTGCTGGAGTTTTTTGTAGTGGAAAAACTGGCCACCGCACTGGCCTTCACCTTTATGCGCCCTTCGGACCGCCCCCAGTTCATCACCTATGCCATCTCCCTGATGATCGTCTGCATCATGTGCCCCATCATGAGCCTTGTGGCGACCGTGCTGTTCAAGGAGCCCAGCTTTGGGATGTGGGTGCACACCTTCGGCTGCAACTTCCCGATGGCCCTGTGCTGGCAGATGTTCTACTGCGGCCCGCTGGCCCGCTTTCTCTTCCGGCTCATCTTCCGCCGCGGGAAACAGTGAGCCTATTATAAACAGGTAATATTATATAAGTCTCCGGTTAACAAAATTTCAGGTATCAAGTGCTTGACAACTATATGAATTTTATATACCAGATATACATGGAGTGTATATTTTTGTCGAGAGCGTTTCATATTACCTCAAAAAATGAAACGAATCGCTAAAAAATGGCTAAGAAATTGGTTGAAATGGACAGTTGGAGAGCGAAATATTGTGCAAGATATACGACAGTTTCGGCACAAGCGTGAAATAAGATATAACAAAAAGTAGAATATCGACCGAAGGGCTTATCAAATCGGCCCAATCGTGCTATGATACCAGACGCAAAAGGATGCGCTGAACGCGGAAAGAGGGGGTGTTTCCATGAAAAACGGACGCACCTTCTTTGATTTTCAGCGCGGCCTCTTTGACTAGAGAAACGAAAGGAGATAGAGTGAAAACGAACCACACCCTTACGCTTCAAGATAAGACTCTGCTCAGAAAGGAGGCAAAGCGATGAACGCATTGACTGCGGCCCTGAAAGAAGAGCTGAACGTGGAGATGGTCTCCATCGGCGGCTTGCAGGTGCCGGAATCCGTGGTGGTGAGCTGGGGCATCATGCTCTTTCTGGTGATCGTCTCCATCCTGCTCACCCGGAACCTCAAGGTGGATCACATCTCCAAGCGGCAGGCTGTCCTTGAGATGGTAGTCACCACCATCGACGGCTTCTTCATGGGCCTGCTGGGCGAGCAGGGAAGGCGGTATGTGCCCTACCTCATGACGGTGGCTCTCTACATCGCCTGCGCAAACCTCATCGGCGTGTTCGGCATCAAGCCCCCCACGAAGGATCTGAATGTCACCGCTGCGCTGGCACTCATGAGTATCTGCCTCATCGAGTATTCCGGCGTCCGTGCCCGGGGCGGCAAAGGCTTCCTGAAAAGCCTCACCGCTCCTACCCCCATCATGACCCCCATGAACATCCTCGAGATCGCCATCCGCCCCACCAGCCTGTGTATGCGACTGTTCGGCAATGTGCTGGGCGCTTTCGTCATCATGGAGCTGATCAAGCTGGTGGTCCCGGTGTTCGTGCCGGCCATCTTCAGCCTCTACTTTGATTTGTTCGACGGTCTCATCCAAACCTATGTTTTCGTCTTCCTCACCTCGCTGTTCATGAAAGAGAGCATCGGCGGAGAAGAATAAACCTCTCCGTCACGCCTACGGCGTGCCACCTCTCCTATCGAGGAGAGGCCTTGGCATTCCGGAAAGCCTTTCCTCTTCGCCAGAGGCTCCCCTCGATAGGGGAGCTGTCGAGCGAATGCGAGACTGAGAGGTTGAACAACCAAACAACTTTACAATAAAAGGAGAAATAATTATGAACGGACTCGTAGCTCTGGGCGCTGGCATCGCAGCGCTGACTGGTATCGGCGGCGGCATCGGCATCGGCATCGCCACCGGCAAGGCAACGGAGGCCATCAGCCGCCAGCCGGAGGCTTCCGGCAAGATCCAGACCAACCTCCTGCTGGGTGCAGCTCTGGCCGAAGGTACTGCCATCTTCGGCTTCGTCGTTGCTCTGCTTATCATCCTGTTCTTGGGTTGATCACGGAGGCATGACGAATGCTGACTCTGAATCTGAATCTTCTGTATACAGTCGTCAACATTCTGGTTCTGTTTTTGCTGCTGCGCAAGTTCCTGTACAAGCCTGTCATGAACATCATCGCGCAGCGCCAGAAGCAGGTGGATGACGCCCTGAACGCCGCCGAGACCTCCAAGCAGGAGGCCGCAGCGGCCCTGAACGACGCGCAGGCTAAGCTGCACAATGTGGATGCCGAGGCAGCAGCCCGCCGCACGGCCTACGAACAGCAGGCCGAAAAGGACAAGCAGCAGCTGCTGGCCGACGCCCAGAAGCAGGCCGACGCCATTCTGGCCGAGGGCAAGGCCGCCGCTGAGGCCGAGCGCCAGCACAAGCTGCGTCAGGCCGACGCCCAGACCACCGCACTGGCCCGCGCCATGTGCGAGAAGCTGCTGGCCCGCAACCTGAACGAGCAGGACGACGCACGCCTGCTGGACGACCTGTTGGAGAAAGCGGGGGCTGAAAATGGCAAGTGAATTCAGCAAGGAGTTCTTTGAGGCCAACCGCATCGTCAAAGCGGACCTCCGTGCCGCCCGCACCCCCCGCGAGGAGGATCTGGACCGAATCAAGAAAGAGGTCTGCAAGCTGTACGACGCCACCGAGGTCATCCTGAACGTCACGGTGGACGACAGCCTCCTCTCCGGCTATGTGCTCCAGATCGGCGACCGTGTCTTTGACAACTCCGGCCGTCACGCCATCGACCAGATGATGGCCGACAAGCCCTCTCTGGCCACCCTCAAGACCCGCGTCGAGGACTACAAGCCTGCTGCCACCAGCGAGGAGGGCGGCGTGGTCGTCTCCTCTGCCGACGGCATCGTGGAAGTAGAAGGAATGGACCGCGCTGTCTACGGCGAGATCGTCACCTTTGAGAACGGTGCAAAGGGCATGGTGGAGAGCGTCGAGCCGGGCCGTCTGGGCATCATGCTCTTTGACGGCGCGGAGAGCGTCGGCGTCGGCACGATGGTCACCCGCAGCGGTAAGCGCGCGGGCATCCCGGTGGGCGAGGGCTTCCTTGGCCGTGTCATTGACCCGCTGGGCGAACCCATCGACGGCAAAGGCCCTGTCGAGGCTGTGGGCTACAACCCCATCGAGAAGCAGGCCCCCGGCATCCTCGAGCGCCAGAGCGTGGACACCCCGCTCCACACCGGCATCCTCGCCATCGACTCCATGTTCCCCATTGGCCGCGGCCAGCGTGAGCTGATCATCGGCGACCGCCAGACCGGCAAGACCTCCATCGCCACCGATGCCATCCTGAACCAGAAGGACACCGGCGTGCTCTGCATCTATGTCGCCATCGGCCAGAAGGCTTCCTCCATCGCCCGCGTGGCCGAGGACCTGAAAAAGCATGGTGCCATGAGCTACACCACCATCGTGGCGGCGACCGCCTCTGACAGCGCCCCGTTGCAGTACATCGCCCCCTATGCGGGCACGGCGCTGGCCGAGTACTTCATGGCGCAGGGCAAGAGCGTCCTCATCGTTTACGACGACCTTTCCAAGCACGCGGTGGCCTACCGTGCCATCTCGCTGCTGCTCCGCCGCTCTCCGGGCCGTGAGGCTTACCCCGGCGACGTCTTCTATCTGCACTCCCGTCTGCTGGAGCGCTCCTGCCGGATGAGCGACGCGCTGGGCGGCGGCTCCATCACCGCTCTGCCCATCGTGGAGACGCAGGCCGGCGACGTGTCCGCCTACATCCCCACCAACGTCATCTCCATCACCGACGGACAGATCTTCCTTGAGAGCGCCCTCTTCAACGCCGGCAACCGCCCGGCCGTCAATGTGGGCCTGTCCGTCTCCCGTGTGGGCGGCGCAGCCCAGACCAAGGCCATGAAGAAGGCCAACGCCAACCTGCGCATCGAGCTGGCCCAGTACAAGGATATGGAGTCCTTCGCTCAGTTCAGCTCGGATCTGGACGCCGAGACCCGCCATCAGCTGGAACACGGCAAGGCCCTGACCGAGATGCTCAAGCAGCCGCTCTATCAGCCCAAGACCGACGCCGAGCAGGTGGTCATCCTCGTGCTGGCCTCCCACGGGATGCTGGACGATGTGCCCCTCGCGGAACAGCGGGCACGCACCGCCGCCTTTGTGCGCCAGTTCCATGCAGACGTGTCCGGCACGATGGACGCCATCACGGCCACCGGCAAGCTCACCCCCGAGCAGACCGACACCATCCTGAACGCATGGAAGGCCTACGAGGGAGGCGAGAATCATGGCGTCCAGTAAGCTGCTGAAAGAGCGCATCGAGAGCATTCAGGATACCCGCAAGATCACGAATGCGATGTATCTGATCTCTTCCTCCAAACTGCGCAAGGCACGCAGGAATTACCAGAACGTCCTGCCCTACTTCACCCGCATGAGGGACACCATCTCCCGTGTCGTCCCCCATCTGCCCGAGGAGCCGGTGCACCCGTATTTCCACGAGCGGCAGCGGGAGGGCGGCAACCCCCGCCGCGCCTATCTGGTGATGACGGCGGACAAGGGCATGGCAGGCTCTTTCAACCAGAACGTGCTGAAGCTCCTGCTGGAAAAGGCCGATGCGAACGACCGGTTCTATGTCATCGGTCAGGTGGGCTACCGCGCCCTCCGCAAGGACCCCCGGCTGGTGAAGGAGTTCCAGTACGGCGCGACGGCACCGTCTTTGCAGCGTGCCCGTGACATCACGGTGGACGCCATCGACGATTTTAAGTCGGGCAAGCTGGATGAGATCTATCTCATCTATACCAAGATCCAGAACGCGCTCACCAGTGAGCCGGTCATGGAGCGGCTGCTGCCGCTGGACCGCGAGCATCTGCAGCCCGCTCCCAAGGGTCTGGGCGACCCCCGCGGTGAGGTGGAGCTGGTGCCCGATGCTTGGACAGTGTTCGAGCAGACCGCGCCTATCTATATGCACGGCATGATCTTCGGCGCCATGACCGAGAGCTTCTGCGCCGAGCAGAGCGCCCGCATGACGGCCATGGACTCGGCCACCAAGAGCGCAAACGATATGATCCGCGACTTGCAGCTGGAATACAACCGCACCCGCCAAGGCTCCATCACACAGGAGATCACCGAGATCATCGGCGGCGCGTCGGCGGTGAAATCACAGGAATAACCTCTCAGTCTCGCATACGCTCGACAGCTCCCCTACCGAGGGGAGCCTCTGGCGAAGAGATTAAGCTTTCCGAGATGCCAAGGCCTCCCCTCGATAGGGGAGGTGGCACGGCGTCAGCCGTGACGGAGAGGTTGACACATCTAATAAACGAGGCAAATCTATGATACAGGGAACTATTATCCGCGTAGCCGGCCCTGTGGTGGACGTCCAGTTCGCCGCAGGCCGACTGCCTGCCCTGCAGGAAGCGCTGACCGTGACCGCAGAGGGCACTGAGCGCACGATGGAGGTGGCGCAGCACGTCAACGAATCGACGGTGCGCTGCATCATGCTCTCGGCCAGCGAAGGTCTGGGCAAGGGCATGGTGGTCACTGCCACCGGCCACGGCCTGACTGCCCCGGTGGGCGAGGCCACGCTGGGCCGTATGTTCGACCCGCTGGGCCGCCCCATCGACGGCAAGGGTTCGGTGGACGAGGTGCCCCACTGGCCCATCCACCGCAAGGCCCCCAGCTTTGCAGAGCAGAAGCCCGCTACTGAAATTCTGGAGACCGGCATCAAGGTCATCGACCTGCTGGCTCCCTACGCCAAGGGCGGCAAGATCGGTCTGTTCGGCGGTGCAGGCGTCGGCAAGACCGTCCTGATCCAGGAGCTGATCCATAATGTGGCCACCGAGCACGGCGGCTACTCCATCTTTACCGGCGTCGGCGAGCGCTCCCGCGAGGGCTGCGACCTCTGGGGCGAGATGAACGCCTCCGGCGTCCTCAACAAGACTGCACTGGTCTTCGGCCAGATGAACGAGCCTCCCGGAGCACGTATGCGCGTGGCTGAGACGGGCCTGACCATGGCAGAGTATTTCCGTGAGGAGACGCATAAGGACGTGCTGCTCTTCATCGACAACATCTTCCGCTTCGTGCAGGCAGGCTCTGAGGTCTCCGCCCTGATGGGCCGTATGCCCTCCGCCGTCGGCTACCAGCCCACGCTGGCAAACGAGCTGGGCGCTCTGCAGGAGCGCATCACCTCCACCCGCGATGGCTCCATCACCTCGGTGCAGGCTGTTTACGTCCCTGCCGACGACCTGACTGACCCCGCCCCCGCCACCACCTTCGCCCATCTGGACGCTACCACCGTCCTGAGCCGTAAGATCGTGGAGCAGGGCAT
>OHJT01000790.1_pt1 | contig 21428 bp, 22 predicted proteins | sample 1568651 | NCBI WGS metagenome assembly OHJT01 (sample SAMEA3879608, study PRJEB24766) | human gut metagenome | biome: human-associated habitat; feature: feces | place: USA | collected 1985/1987 | reverse complement strand
ACAAGGGTCAGTAAAACGTTGATACTCATGTGTGTACCTCTCTTCAAATCGTTGGGTGAATGGTCGGATGTGAGAACCGGTGTTCCCGATGGCATGAGTATACAACTGCTTGCGCAAGTATGCAAGATGGAATGTTGCACAAAGAAAAGATGGCTGAATTATGCAATTTACATACTTGAGCAACTATGCGCGGCAAAAGACAGAAAAACTGATATGATATAATACCTATAAGAGTAAACAGAAAGATGGTGCTTCAGATGGGCGGCAAAACGAGCGCGGCAAGTAAGAATAAGTGGAACGAAAAAACATACGACCGGATAAACCTTGTTGTCCGTAAAGGTCAAAAGGAACAGATTCAGGAGTATGCCAAAGAGAAGGGGATGAGCCTGAACGCCTATATCAACGCCTTGATTCAGGCAGACATGGGCGAACACCTAACCCAGGGGGTAGTTAAAAATCTGGAAGGGGACACTGACCCAGTAGAATGAGATAGTTGTTCCATCTCCCCAGACCTGATTAAAATCTAGCAACAGAAGGCCTCTGTCTTTCACAGAAATGTGATCGGCAGGGGCTTTTTTAGCGCAAAAAATAGCCTGACCCATGCAAAAGAGCACAAATCAGGTTGACATTGGATATGAAATTCTAAAATTCACTTAGAAAAGAGAGTACGCGTTGCAGGGAAATCTGAACAGATCATACGGTACGTTATTGGATCTCCTGCTCCAGTTCATCGAATAGCGCACAGGAAAAGAACTGACCAAGCGTGATATCAAGACCATCACAGAGCTTTTTAATGGTGGCGATGGACACACGCTGACGGGATGGGTCGAGCATACTATATACCGTAGATGGTGTTACACCGGCACGGGTCGCTAACTCGTTGGGACGTATCCCACGCTGGTCGCAGAGTTGTTCAAAGCGTTTGGCAACGGCATCTTTTACAGTCATGATGGAGTTCACCTCAACATGATAGTACAGAAGTTCGTGCAGTTTCGTATACGCAGTTGCGTATATCACAAGAATGTTTTATGATACAAGAGGTACGCGGTTGCGTAATGATGGGAGAATACACCTGCAAACAAAATAAAAAATATCCTCCATATGGAAAATGGAGGATACCAATCTTTCGACATCATTGTTCGAATTCTCCTCTTATTTTATCATGGTTATATCTGGGAGTCAATAGAGTTCCTTGCAAATGTATCCCATATGATCTCAGAAAAAACCTCGCAGAAGCTGAAAGTTTTTTTCACATTGCCCAGTTCTGCATGAAAAAACCAGCTAAAAACGAAGGTGGACAAAATAAGTGGTCAGATGGGTGTCCAAACCGTAGGAGGAAACAGAAATGGCACGACGGGGAGAAAACATTCACAAACGCAAGGATGGCCGGTGGGAAGGCCGGTACATCAAGGCACGCACGCTGGAAGGAAAAATCCAGTGGGGCTATATTTATGGTACGGCTTACGCAGAGGTCAAGCAGGTTCTGATTCAGAAAAAAGCAGAAGCGGGTTTTTATAACCTAAAAAGGACAGACCTGACCTTTGATGCATTGGCCGAGGTATGGCTGCACTCCCAGCGGAACAGCATAAAAGAATCCACCTATGCACATTATTCGTACACGCTGCACAAATATCTTCTTCCGGTTTTGAACAAAGTGCCAGCTGCATCCCTTGATGAGAGTTTCCTCGAACAGGCCATGCAGCAAATCATTGCGCCCACAGATGCCACGCACAAGCCACTGGGAAACTCCTCTGCCCGGGAATGCCTCTCGATGCTGCGCCGGATCTGTAAGTATGCTGCACATTTACGGCTGATCCGTCCGATGGAGTTGGAAGTTGCGCTGCCAAAAGCTGTTGATAAAACACCCGTGCCCCTTTCTCCGGCAGAGCAGCAACGGCTTTATCATTATGTACAGGAGAACCCCACGCCTCGCAAAATCGGCTTATTACTGGGGCTTGAATTAGGTCTGCGTATTGGTGAGATCTGCGGCTTACAGTGGGGTGATTTTGACCTGAAACTTGGCACGTTGAAGATCAATCGGACGGTTTGTCGAATTTCCTGTGGAAACGGGCACACGAAGGTAGTCATCCAAACGCCTAAAACCCGCACCTCTCGCCGGGAAATTCCAATCCCGAAACAGCTGCTTATTATGCTGAAAAGGCTGCGCGGAAACACCAGTAATTCTACATGGCTTCTATCTGGTACTGAATCCAAGCCCACAGAACCCCGCTGCTATCGAAAAAGCATCAAGGCATATCTGAAACAGGCAACCGTCCGGCAGGTACGTCCGCACGCGCTACGCCATACCTTTGCAACGACTTGCCTGCAGGCTGGGTGCGATGTGAAAACTCTTAGCGAATTGTTAGGACACGCCAACGCCAACATCACTTTGCAACGCTATGTGCATTCTGACCTGACCCGAAAGCGCCGGGAGATGAACCGGATATTCTCCCATCAGGTGTCTATGAGGGGAAGGAAAGTGCTAAATTTGATGGAATAACGCCGGATTCTGACCATAGTCTTCCATTTTCCATGTGGAGGATACCCCTTTATGCGGGAAGGGGTGAACAAGGTGGCATTGCGTCTGTTTGAACACAACGAGAAGGCATATCATGCGGCAGTCCGGATGATGGACCAGTATGGCAAAGCTGCCATTGTTCATCCCACCGGCACCGGAAAGAGCTACATTGCGTTCAAGCTGATCGAGGACAACCCAGAGAAGGTCGTAATCTGGCTTTCTCCCAGTGAATATATCTTTAAGACCCAGCTGGAGAGCCTGAAAAGGAACGACCCGGATTTTCCGCTGGTAAACGTTCACTTTTATACCTACGCCAAACTGATGTGCTGCACGCAGGCACAGCTGGACGAAATAGCGGCACAGAAGCCTGCCTATATTATACTCGATGAATTCCACCGTGCCGGTGCGGAATGTTGGGGCGAAAGCACGGTGGCTTTATTAAAGTTATGCCCGGATGCAAAGCTTCTGGGGCTGACGGCAACAAACATCCGGTATCTGGATAATAACCGTGACATGGCCGAAGAGCTCTTTGATGGGCATACGGCGAGCGACATGACCCTTGGCGAAGCAGTCGTCAGGGGCATTTTGCCTGCCCCGAAATATGTAACTACGGTCTACCAGTACCAGAAAGCCCTTGCAAAGTATCAGGCACGGGTGGACAACCTGCGGACACCGGGCATTCAGGATGTGAACCAGAAATATCTGGACGCCCTGCGCCGCGCTTTGGAACAAGCAGATGGTCTGGATAGGGTCTTTGCCCATCATATCACGAATAAGTGCGGCAAGTACATCGTGTTCTGCGCCAACAAGGAGCATATGGACGAGATGGTGTCCCATGTGCCGGAGTGGTTCGCAGGGGTCAACCCGGATGTGGTAGTGTATGAAGCCTACTCGGATGATCCGAACACTGACAAAGCCTTTGCGGACTTCAAGACAGACACCAGTGACCGGCTGAAGCTGCTGTTCTGCATTGATATGCTTAACGAGGGCGTCCATGTGGAAGGCATTTCGGGTGTGATCTTGTTCCGACCTACGATTTCGCCCATCATCTACAAACAGCAGATTGGTCGTGCTCTGACGGCAGGGAACACAGAGGCACCAATGATCTTGGATGTGGTCAACAACTTTGAGGGCTTGACCAGCATTTCCGGTCTGCAAAGCGAGATGCAGGAAGCAGTCCATCGTCTGTATGCCAACGGCGAGGGCGATAAGATCGTGACCGAGCGGTTCGAGGTCATCGAGCAGGTGCACGATTGCCGGGTACTGTTTGAACAGCTGCAGGCCAGTCTTTCCTCCAGCTGGGAGCACTATTTCTCCGAAGCAAGCATCTATTACGCGGAGCACGGAGACCTGAATATCCCCAAACGCTACATGACCCCGGCGGGACTGAGTCTGGGAACATGGCTGATCACGCAGCGTCGGGTGCGCGAGGGACAGATACCCGGTCAACTGACTCAGCAGCAGATCCAACGGTTGGACGATATCGGTATGGTCTGGGGCAACCGGAACGAAATTGCATGGCAGCGAGGGCTGGAATCCGCCCAAAAGTACTATGAAGCCCACGGAAGCCTGATGGTACCCGGCAAATACACCGACCCGGAAGGCTACCCGCTGGGGCAATGGGTCATAAAAACAAGGCAGCAGCGGCTGAATGACCGCTTGAAGGAAGAACGCATCGCACAGCTTGATGAGATCGGCATGGTGTGGAACATTTTCGATGCCAAGTGGGAAAAGGCTTATGCGCTGGCAGTGGCCTATTACGAGCAAAACGGCAACCTGAATATGCCACGCTCCTATGTAACAGCCACAGGGGAGAAGTTGGGCTGCTGGGTGGCAAATCAGCAGTGGGCGTACCAAAAGGAAAAGCTTTCGGATGACCAGATCATGCGGCTGGAAAGGATCGGGATGTATTGGGGCAACCGCAATGACCGCCAGTGGAACGAAGGATATCAAGAAGCAAAGCGCTATTTTGAAGCCCACGGCGACCTGAAAGTACCTGTCGATTATGTTTCGCCGGGTGGATACGCCCTCGGGAAATGGGTCAAACGGCAGCGGTATACCCGTCATAATCCTGAAAAAAGCTGCGCTGTTCTGACAGAGGAGCGTATTGCAAGGTTGGATGCCATCGGGATGCGGTGGGAGAAAAACAATCCCAAACGCCCATCTGAGCAGGCGGCACAAGCCGAAACCGTTACGGCAAAAGCGGGTTAAAACAAGAAACTTATAAACAAACGCAAATTTATGTGAGGAGAAAAAATGGCTACGAATACTGTCGGAATCGATAAGGAAGTTGAAGTTAACCGCAAGGAAAATCTGCGCGACCATCGCTTGTACTGGATCGGACGTCGGACGCAGGACGTGATCTTGTCATCGCTGGCACTGGTGGTGCTGTCGCCTGTCATGCTGGCTACGGCTATTGCAATTGTTGTGGACGATCCGTCTGCGGGTCCTGTCTTCAGTCAGGAGCGTATCGGCCGCAACGGAAAGCCCTTCAAATTCTATAAGTTCCGCTCTATGTGCCCCAACGCAGAGGCAAAGCTGGACGACCTGCTGGATCAGAACGAGATGGACGGTCCTGTGTTCAAGATCAAGGACGACCCCCGCATTACCCGTGTGGGCAAGTTTATCCGCAAGACCAGCCTTGATGAGCTGCCGCAGCTGTGGAATATCCTGAAGGGCGATATGAGCATCGTTGGCCCTCGCCCGGCACTTCCCCGCGAGGTCGAGCAGTACGGCGACTACGAAAAGCAGCGTCTGTATGTGACTCCCGGCTTAAGCTGCTATTGGCAGATTGCCCCGCATCGCAATGACCTCTCTTTTGAGGAATGGATGGATCTGGACGTGAAGTATGTCAAGGAGCGCAGCTTCTGGGTGGATTGGAAGATTATTTTTAAGACCTTCAAGGTGTGCCTGCTGGGGCATGGGGAGTAAAAAATCGTACATGGAAGGAAAACGGTTGGAGAGACGAGATGGAGAGAGACCTTAGAATTGCGGTATTTGGACAGAAGCGATTGTCGAGAGAGGGCGGCGTAGAGATCGTTGTAAAGGAGCTGTGCACGCGGATGGCACAGCAAGGCTGTCAGGTGACCTGCTATAACCGGTCGGGACATCATGTAAGCGGCGCAGAATATGACGATATCGATAACACGAACTATGAAGGAATCCGACAGAAATACGTTCCAACGATAGAGAAAAAAGGCCTTGCAGCGGTAAGCGCATCGGCTTTTGCAGCGCTTTACAGTGCATTTGGAAAATACGATGTGGTGCATATCCATGCCGAAGGACCGGCTTTCTTCTCATGGCTGCCGAAGATGTTTGGCAAAAGGGTGGTGGTTACCATCCATGGGGAGTGTGAAATAATATGGACAACCAGAAAAAATCCTGATTTCATGCGGGTTTACGCGGCTTGACCTTTTCACCTCAACCTGTTTCTGCCTGTCATGGTGCGTTGCGACCAGCGTGATTTTGGTGCTAATGTGGGTGACACCATCAACAATAAAAGTACACAGAAGTTGTTCGCAGGACAGGACAAGCGCGACCTTCCGAAAGAACAGTGGTATGTGGCAAAGGACACACATCCGGCTATCATTGCAAGGCTTACGGCAAGTATGGTGTTGGCGTTCATTGAAAATGTCTTTGTATATGATGGCGGGCGCATTGTGGTACGGTTCAAATATGAGCAGAGCATCCAAGATTCTGTAAAAGCGTTACACACAGACTGAATTTCAAAAAAGGCTGCGTTGCCCATGTTGTAACATTAAAGAGTGTGTTATAATATGGGCAACAAAACAGCCGGAAAGAGGACATTATGAAAGCGATTCGATGGCTGTTAAAATTGGCTCATTTTTCATAATGTAATATCACTGTAGCTGTCCAATCGAATCGGTTCACATTCAATTCCCATCTGAGCCAGTTCTGCCACGGTAGCTTCCACATCATCCACCCAGAACGCCAGATGCCGCAAACCGCAGGCTTCCGGCCTATTCACACGTTTGGGCGGGTTTGGCTCCGCGAAAATTTCAAGTTCAATCGCATCGGCTCCGTCACCGACACGCAAATCCAGTTTCCAGTCGTTCCGCTCCTTGCGGAAGTTTTCTCTCACAACTGCAAAGCCCAGTTTGTTCACATAGAACTCTCGTGCCTTTTCATAGTCAGAAACGATAATCGCCACATGATGAATCGCCGCCAATTTCACTATCTGTACACCGAAAGAGCGACAGGATAATATTTTTTCGATGTTTAAAGATGACATCCCGGAAGAAATGAATACAGAAGAAGGAAACAAAGTACTGAACTTGATTCTGAACAGTAGCGAATACGCAGAGGACTGGCTTCGGTATAAAATTAGCAAGGGAAAACTTTAATAGTTAAAAAGTAACACTCGCCTAGATAAGAGAATTCTTCTCGACTAGGCGAGTGTTTTATTCTGTTAGAGTGATTTCATGTCAGAAAAAGCAAATTACAATGTCGAAAATTGCACATGAACCCATTCGAATATTGAAATAATATGGTAAATGTCAACAAATTTTGCCTTGATGTCGATGGTGATTTATGGTATTATGAAAATATAACATAAAAACAATGGTGAATATGCTACTATAAGTGGTATGAAATCAAAATCGACAATTTGGTGAGTGCATTGAACCGTCCGAAAGTTGGTTTCTCTCAAGATAGTGTAATAAGAACAGCTTGGTTACTGATGCGTTGGTATTTTTGAGATTATGGGATGTAAAAATGAAAAAACTAACAGAAAAAGAAAAATTTGAAGCAGGGAAAGCCCAGATGTATCAATATCTTGATAGTCAATATTTAGCTTGGCATATTGTTGCAGTAGAATCTATTAAAAAGTTGATACTCAATTTAGATGATTTCTATAGTGATATAACGGGAGAAAACCAACCATTGTCTATTGTGGAACATGAACAAATAAAAAACGAAGTTCGTATAGGGTGGATATTTGAAGCATTAAGTCATGCGGAACAAGCAATAGAGGATTTGTTCTCGTTTCTTATGTTATCAAAAAATATAGATACTTTTGTGAAGAATGTTGTAAATTATAATGCTACAGATGTTAAGCGATATATTTGGAATTTTAAGACAAATGATCCATCAAAATTTTTGGGAGAGTTTTTTCTTCCATATTTTGATTTGGATGATAGTTTGACATGGGCAGATCATCAAGATTGCTACATAGAATATAGAATAGCAGTTTTGAGAATGCAGACATATTTGACAGATTTAGTTTCTTTTCATAAAGAGCATTATCAAGATTATTGTCAATATAAGCATGGATTGGCAGTAGGATTAAGATATGGCAGGTATAGAAATGGAGAAACATTGACAAAAGGAGTACTGCAAACATTTGATAATCGCCCAATCAAAATTAAGAATAATACTACACCGGCTGCATTAATATTTAATCTGACACCAGAAACACAAGGGTGTTTAAGAGATTTATATAATGATTCTAACATGCTTCACTATTCACTTCACTCGTTGGATATTGATGAGATTATTAAAGTTACTGGAGAGGCCTACGAGTTGATTTCAGTGTTGCGACATAATTTAATAAAGAGGAGTAGATTGTCAGAACGCGATGAGTTTCATGAATGGGCTTTCCCATCTGGGCAGAGAGAAAAGATGATGCTTATGGGCTTTCCAATAGAAAAAGATTAGGGAGTTAGGAGAGAAAATTATGAGATTGGAAAAGGTTCGCATTAAAGGCTTCCGTAATTTTGATGATACAGAAGTCATATTCCAGAAAAAAACACTTATTATCGGAGCAAATGATGTGGGAAAGTCTAATCTCCTATACGCTCTAAGAATTCTATTTGACAAAACAATTAGTGAACATGATTTAGAATTGACAGAAAGCGACTATAATGCTTATTCTGGTACAGATACTATTGAAATAACAGCATATCTATGCGAAGTAACAGAAGATTGCTTGTTAAGTACATTTGGAAGTGCCGTCAAAGATGGAAAAGTGGTTATAAGATATACGAATCAAAAAAATGGTACATATAAAATTTTGACGGGGTATGATGTCTCTACATTGTCTGAACTTCAAACAAGACAATATATTAAGAGATTAAACATGCAATATGTTGACACAAATCGCAATCTTTTTTCTTTTTTGAGCCGTGAGAAAATCAAGATACTTCAGATTGCAAAGGAAAAGCTTTCCGAAGAAGCAAAGGCGTCAGACAGTCAAAAAATTAATGAGATTCAAAATAGTTTGGATAAAATCAATGAGAGTATAAGTTCGTTACAATACATTTCTACATCACTTGCACAGGTAAATCGTGAATTAGGGGAACTGTCTGTTCATAATGAAGATCAAGCAGTTCGATTTGTTGCGGGAGAAAGTAAAGCTGATAAAATGCTTGATAACTTGGTTCTCGCATATTCCACAGGAGATACTCCGTTATCGATAGGTGGAGATGGACGAAATAATCAAATATTCCTCGCGACATGGATAGCAAAACAACATTTGCAAAAAAACATTGACCATGTTACTTTTTATGCGATTGAAGAACCTGAAGCACACCTTCATCCACATCAGCAACGAAAATTATCGGCGTATATTCAGAATAGTTTTGACGAGCAAATTTTGATAACAACACATTCTCCCCATATTGCATCTAAATTTGAGCCTGCAAGTATTGTGAGATTGTATTCAGAAAATAAGTACTCGTTTGCTTCTTGTGGTGGTTGCAGTGAATTACTAAAAAGTGTATTTGATGATTTTGGATATAGGCTGAACGCTTTGTCAGCGGAAACATTTTTCTCAGATGGAGTCTTTCTTGTTGAGGGAACTTCGGAAGTGTTGTTTTACACAGCACTGGCAAGAGAGCTGAAACTTGATTTGGACAGGCATAATATATCAATTCTTTCGGTTGAGGGAGTAGGATTTAAACCTTATGTGGCTATTTGCAATGCGCTAAATATTTCGTGGGTTCTGAGAACTGATAACGACATATTTTCAAAAACAAGTGTTACTCCGGTAAAAAAATATTATGCTGGAATATCACGAGGAATTGGGATTGTTAAAGATATTGGTGATAATAAAACAGGATTGATTGAATATTGGAATCAGCATAGTAAAGAAAATGAATGGCCAAAAGATGCTGAAATTCCCGAAGAGGCTAAAAAGTTGAATGAATATATTAGGACAAATATCAAAGATTTAGGAATCTTTTTATCTGATGTGGATCTCGAAAATGATCTTGCCAGTAGTGAATTAAGAGATACGCTGATGAACCACTATGGAAAAAGGAATCATGATGATCTCGTAAACGCAATGCAAAAGAAAAAAGCAGAAAATATGATGGAATTCTTGACTAAAAACCATAAAGAACTTTCTTGTCTTGAAGAGAGCAAAATTGTAGAGCCTCTGACAAGCTTGATTCGTATTACAACGGAAAGGACAAGACCGGACAATGGTGAAAGAACCAACTGAAGAACAAAGTAAGATACTTCAACAGAAGGGCAATATTGTGATTACTGCTAAGCCGGGATCTGGAAAGACATATACAATAGTCGAAAAGATTGCCAGAGTGATTCCAGATTTGCCAGAATATAAAGGAGTAATTGCGATTTCATTTACTAATAAGGCAAGTGATGAACTAAAAAGAAGGTGTAAGCAAAGGTGTGCAGATACGAAGCAATCTTTTTTTGGCACTATTGACAAGTTTTATATTTCACAAATTATTATTCCTTTTTCAAGCCATGTTACGGGGAATATTACAGAATATGAGATTGTTGATAACATAGATGAGAGTAGCAAGTATGCACTGTTATTAGAAGAGCCTTTTTCCTCAAAGAAAGAGAGCATTCTGGTTGAAGGGTTACAAGAAGGTAAAATCTTTCTAAAATATACTGGTGAAACTGCATTGTACATATTAGAGAATGTGCCCGGTGCGATGCAATATATCAAGGCTAGATATTCTCATATTATTATCGACGAGTACCAAGATTGCGGTGAGATACAAGATAAGGTCTTTATAAAGCTTGTTGAGAGTGGATTAACAGGAATTGCTGTGGGAGATATAAATCAAGCAATATATGGTTTTACAAAACGATTCCCAAAATATCTGATTGCTCTGATGAAAAGAGATGATTTTGCTCGCTTTGAACTTAGTAAAAATCATAGATGTCATCCGAGTATATCGGAATACTCACTGTGTCTTTTTGGTGCATCAAAAACAGTGCCTAGAGAGAAAAGGGTTTTTAAAGTCGATATTTCAGGAGATGAGAGGAACATTGCTGCAGCAATAGATAAATACCTTAACCAAATAAAAGATAAATATGGAATAGTGAGAAATAATCAGGTTGCAATTCTTTGTAGAAGTAATAGTACAGCTTTTAAGGTGGGAGAAAACCTAAGTACACCATATAAAATATTTGAGGAAACAGTGCTAGATAGAGATAACTCTGAATGGGGAAGATTCTTTCGAGATTTACTTTCGGCAAGTTTTGATGAGTCGGTTTTTGCTGTCGATTACGCAGAACAACTTTTTTCTGAAGAACTGGAACCTCAAAAATATAGAAAAGCACTCGCGCTGTGCCAAAGTATATTTTCGAATTCGTTCGATGATTTTTGCAATGCAGAGGATAAGATAAAAGAACTTGCGGGACTGGTGTACGCACAAAAGGAAACAAAAGTAGCTTTGAATAATCTTCATTCAGTGATAAGAGATCCGCATCAGTTGAAAAATTACGTTCCGGCACGTGAAAATGAACTTAATATTATGACATTGCACAAATCAAAAGGATTGGAATTTAATATTGTTTTTCATATGGATATGTATAAATGGATAATTCCTAACGAGTTTGGCGATGAGTCGTCGGTTCAACAGGATTTGAATTTGCATTATGTAGGACTGACAAGAGCAAAAGACGCCTGCTATATTATGAATGGCACCGCGCGTTTTAGAAGTAAGAAAAATGATTATATTTTTGCAGAGCCATCTTTATTTCTTAGTAAACCAGGACTTGCGGAAAGAAGAAAGGATGTCCGGTGGGAAATGTGATATTATGAACAAAACTGTATGAAGGCTATTCTATAAGTATGACGTATAACTTACATGATGGGGAAGAAAACAACGCCCTCATAGTTGAGAGGATTCGTAAATCTTCTCGGCTATGAGGGTGTTTCATTCCGTAGGAATGTGAAAATTATAGGTTCAGTGTTTCTACCCATGCAGACAAGTCAGCTTTGCTGGAATAAGCACTGAACACTTTGCCATGCAGCAGCTTTGCACCGGGGCAGCTCGGCGCAAGTTTTTCGTTGGTCTTGCCCATGCTGCTGCCGCCGGAGGTGGCAAAGGGGATAATTGTTTTACCTTTCAGATTATAGCTTTCCAGAAATGTATTGATGATGGTGGGAGCAACATACCACCAGATAGGGAAGCCGACAAAGATGGAGTCATACTCGTCCATGTTATCACGTTTGGCGGCGATGGCAGGGCGAGAGTTCAGATCGCTCATTTCGATGGTGCTGCGGGATTTCTTGTCCATCCAGTTTAGATCGGCCTTGGTATAAGGAACTTCCGGCTGAATCTCAAAAATGTCTGCACCGATGGCATCTGCCAGATTTTCAGCAACTTTTGCGGTAACACCGCTGGCAGAAAAATAGGCGACAAGTCTTTTGCTCATGGCAATGCACTCCCTCTTGATGATTTTGTATAGGATAAGTATAGCACGGTAGGGGAGCAGCATCAAGCGGTTGCCCATGATATAACATCAACGACAATGTTATATTATGGACAACTGTTCGTAAAAATTTAAGGATTTTGAGGGAGTTGTACAGCTTGATATGAGGAGCGATTTATGGTAAGATGAAAGTACAATAAGAGCTTATACGCTCTTGTTGAATCTACTGCGAGGAAGTGAATGCCGATGGAAAAGCAAAACACGGTAGAAAATCAGCTTGCCCACACGATAACTCAGACAGAGTTTGATTCGGACTATGATAAGACCGCCAAAAAGCTGCTGGCGAACAAACAGATTTTGGCGCAGATTATGAAGGGCTGCGTAGATGAATACAGTGAATGTTCCGTAGACGAAATTGCTGAAAAGTATATCGAGGGAACCCCAGAGGTTGGCACGGTTGGCGTTCACGTTGATGATACAAACAGACCTCCGAAAGTTCCTGAAGTAATAACTGGAAGCAACAATGAGGATTCTACGCTGACTGAGGGAACGGTGCGTTATGATGTTCGCTTTGATGCGATTGCTCCGACAGCAGCGAATGATGCAGCACAGCAGGATGTGATTCGTCTTATTATCAATGTGGAAGCGCAGACTGCTTTTAATCCGGGATATCCACTGACAAAACGTGCAATCTATTATTGCAGCAGAATGATTTCTGCACAGCACGGGCCGATATTCAAAAAGTCTGAGTATGGAAAAATCCGAAAAGTGTATTCTATATGGGTTTGTACAAAACCGTCCGATGAATTTCAGAATACGCTTACGCGGTATTCGATTCGGCCAGAACAGTTGATTGGAAACGCTGCCGAGAAATCAGAAAATTATGATCTGATGAGCGTGGTAACGATTTGTCTGGGAAAACCTGATACAGAAAACTATACAGGCATTTTGAAGTTTCTGGATGTGCTGCTTTCTTCGTCAAGAGCAGCTACGGAGAAAAAGAAAATTCTCGAAGAAGAGTTTGGTGTTGCAATGAGCGAAGAACTGGAAAGAGAGGTGCTTATTATGTGCAATCTTAGTCAAGGTGTCAAGGCCGAAGGCAGAGAAGAAGGTATCGGCATCGGCAGAGAAGAAGGCATTGGTATCGGTGAGATGCGGATGCTGGTCAAGCAGGTGCGAAAAGGCCGTGTAACGGTAGAAGAAGCCGCCGAGGATGCCAACATGACCGTTGAAGAGTTCAAGAAAGTCATGGAGAGCACCCCGTTGCAGGCCGTATAAAGCAAAAATTATATAGAGTGTAGAGATAAGCCCTACAAGGCTCAAATTGGTTCAAAAACCGATTGAAAGCCTTGTGGGGCTTATTTTTTTGCGCTTTTTCAAATTTGTTTGTGAAAAAAGTTGTCCAAGACTTGACATCGGGCGGCGTTGACTGGCAACGTGAGAAATGGCAGTCGGGATTTGGCTCAAAATTTATCCGTCAGGGCGAAAAAATGCCGTGAAATATGCGGACGAGATCATCGTTCTGAGCAAGGGTGTGCAGGATTATTTCAAGGAAACTTATGGCAGAGAAACGCACTTTATCCCGAACGGCGTGAATAGGCCGCAGATTCGGGAAACAAATCTGATCACGGAGAAGTTCGGACTGAAAAAAGATTCCTACATACTGTTCCTCGGGCGTCTTGTGCCGGAAAAGGGGATTCGATATCTGGTCGAGGCCTTCAAAAATGTCAAGACGGATAAGAAACTGGTCATCGCAGGCGGCTCCAGCGATACGGATTCCTTTATGGAGGAATTGAAAGAACTGGCGAAGGGGGATAATCGGATTCTCTTTACCGGTTTCGTACAGGGAGCGATGCTGGATGAACTGTACAGTAATGCCTATATCTATACGTTGCCGTCTGATCTGGAGGGAATGCCTTTGAGTTTGCTGGAGGCGATGAGCTACGGCAACTGCTGTCTGGTTTCCGATATTCCAGAGTGCGCAGAGGTCGTGGAAGATAAGGCATTGATCTTCAAAAAGGCTGATGTACAGGATCTGCAAGAAAAGCTGCAGGACGCCTGTGACTACCCCGAGAAGGTGGATGCACACAAAAAGCAGGCAGCAGATTTCATCTGTAAAAAGTACAACTGGGATGAAGTTGTGAAAGAAACCATGAAGCTGTACAGGAGAAAATAATAGATGAGAGTATTGATAATAAATAAATTTCTGCATCCTAACGGTGGATCAGAAACGTACATTTTTAAACTGGGTGAAGCACTGGAACAGCACGGTCACGAGGTTCAGTTCTTCGGTATGGATCATAAAGGTCGCTGCGTGGGCAACCGGGTAAATGCTTATACATCTGATATGGACTTCCATGGTGGCAGCAAACTGAGCAAGCTGACCTACCCGATCAAGACCATCTACAGTAAGGAAGCAAGAGTACAGCTGAGAAAAGTTCTGGATGACTTCCAGCCGGATGTCTGTCACCTGAACAACTTCAACTACCAGCTGACACCTTCCATCATTCTGGAAATTGTGAAGTGGCGTAAGGAGACCGGAAGAGATTGTAAAATCATCTTCACGGCACATGACTACCAGTTGGTCTGCCCGAACCACATGCTGAACAATCCGAACACCCACCAGAACTGTGAGAAGTGCCTCGGCGGCCATTTCGTGAATTGTATGAAAGGCAAGTGCATCCACGGTTCCACTGCGAAGTCGGCCATCGGCATGATGGAGGCTGAGTTCTGGAAGTGGAAGGGCACCTACAAGTACATTGACACCATGATCTGCTGCTCGGAGTTTATGAAGAGCAAGATGGACAGCAATCCACTGTTTGCAACGAAGACCGTGGCAATGCACGGTGTGTGCATTGATGGCCTATTATCGAAAGGTCTACTATGTTATTGGTGTCTGCGTAACAGTGGTTGGTGTTGCTTTGATTCCGTTTCTGCCGCACCTGATTAGCGGATCTTATCCGCAGTCCATCAATATCACGGTGCTATATCTGTTATTCTTGGCGAATACATCAGTAAGTTATTTCTTGTTCGCATACAAGAATTGCATTCTTTCGGCTTATCAGCGAGAGGATGTTATCAGCAAAATCACTATCGTTCTTAAAATTGTGATGTATGCAATGCAGATGGCGGCACTTCTGCTTTTCCACAACTATTATTGGTATGTGATTGCAATGATTATCAGTACCGTGGCGACTAATATCGTTACGGCTTATTATTCGGATAAGATATATCCTCAGTATCAATGCAGAGGCGAAATCTCGGAAGAAAAACGGAAAGACATCCGAAAAAACATTCAAGGCCTCATGGTTGGTAAGGTTTGCATGGTAAGCCGTAATTCTTTTGATAGTATTTTCCTTTCAATGTTTTTGGGATTGCAAACAGTGGCTATCTATGGAAACTACTACTATATTATGAGTGCTATCAGCGGAATCTTAACCATTTTAATGACATCGCTAAGTGCTGGCATTGGAAACAGTATTGCTACAGAATCCATGGAAAAGAACTATAAAGACATGAATAAGTTTGTGTTCATATATGCTTGGATTTCTGGTTGGTGTGCAGTGTGTTTGTTCTGTATGTTCCAGCCTTTTATGGAAATTTGGATGGGTTGTGAGATGCTGTTTCCGATGATCGATGTGGTTTTAATTTGTTTGTATTTCTATTCATTGACAATGGGAGATGTACGAAGTCAGTATTCTTCTGCCGCTGGATTGTTCTGGGAAAATAGAAAATATGTTCTAGTTGAAGCATTATCTAATATTGTGCTCAACTATATTCTTGGAAAACTTTTTGGAGTTCATGGTATTATTGCAGCAACACTGATTTCCATTCTGCTGATCAATTTTATCTGGGGATCGGCCATTCTTTTTAAGTGCTATTTTAAAGATTATAAAGTGGGAGAGTTTTATAAAAAACATTTCTTTTACTTTGGCGTGGCAATTATTGCAGCAATATTAACATATTCTTTAACGACATTGATTCATGGAAATATGTATGTTCGCTTTATAACAAGTGCAATTATGTGCTGTATTGTTCCAAATGGAATCTTCTATATTGTCTATCGAAAAAGAGAAGAATTCAATGAGGCAAAAGTATTTTGCAGTAGGGCGTATAATCTTATTCGTAAGAAAAGTTAAGCAGTAGAGGTGTATGAACACGGGAGAATTCTAGAATGGATATCATAATAATTGTTTTTGCGCTAATGCTTTTGCTGAGCCTCCGGAAAAGTAAAGGAGCTTTTCTTTCCAAGGAAAATTGTCTTTCCGTCCGAGGAATGATGGCTTTTGTGATAATCTTTGGACATTTGGCGCAGAGAACTGGGGGGCAAACTATTTAGTCAATTACTGAAATTATCTGCAATATGCGTGGGAATTTATTTTTTTATGTCAGGATATGGCCTGATGGAACAATATACAAGAAAAAGGAAAAGCTATCTGGATATATTCATTCAAAGGAGAATAGGGAAATTATTATTCAGATATGTGTTGATTAGTGGTATTTATCTGATTTTACGGAATACTCTGTTTGAAGATCCATATTATTGGAGTTCAGGAGTGCGACAGGGAAGGTCAATTGTATACTTTTCTTGGTATATTATTGAGCTTCTTGTGCTTTATATCATTTTTTATGTGAGCGGAAAAAATCTATCTGAGAAACATCGGAAAGAAACAGGAATCATCGTGGGATGTGCTATTATCGTATTGAATATACTGCTTTCGCGGATTGAATATGGAGACTATTGGTATAATTCCAATCTGTGTTTTGCCATAGGACTTTTGGTTTCCACTTGTAAAATTAGGGTTGAAAAAGCACTTAATAAGGTGAATACCGTCGCAGTACTGATTGCAATTGTGATTCTCGGAACCATGTGCTTCAAAGTTAATGATGTGGTTGGAACACAAATAAAATGGAAAAGCATTGGGGTCTGACCACCTAAAGGAAAAATAAAGCTTTTCTAAAGAAATTATAGACTAAACTGGGAGCAAAAGATATTATGGAAACAACATTACTTATCATGGCAGCCGGGATCGGCAGCCGTTTTGGAACAGGAATCAAACAGTTGGAGCCGGTGGATGATGCTGGACATATCATTATGGACTACTCAATCCATGATGCGATTGAAGCTGGTTTCAACCATGTAGTATTTATTATCCGTAAGGATATTGAGAAGGAATTCAAAGAGGTTATCGGCGATCGCATTTCCTCCATTTGCTCTTCTCATAATGTAACTGTTGACTATGCTTTCCAAGATATCAATGATATCCCGGGAACTCTGCCAGAAGGCCGGACAAAGCCGTGGGGAACAGGACAGGCTGTGCTTGCAGCGAAGAAGGTCATCAAGACTCCGTTCATTGTGATCAATGCAGATGATTACTATGGCAAAGAAGGTTTCAAGGCTGTCCATGAGTATCTGGTGAATGGTGGCGAGTCCTGCATGGCAGGCTTTGTGCTGAAGAACACGCTGTCTGATAATGGCGGTGTGACTCGCGGTATCTGCAAGATGGATGAGCAAAACAACCTGACCGAGGTTGTGGAAACCAAGAACATCGTAAAGACTGCGGATGGGGCAGAAGCAGACGGCGTGTCTGTGGATGTCGACTCTCTGGTTTCCATGAACATGTGGGGATTGACTCCGGAGTTTCTGGATGTACTGGAAAAAGGTTTCAAGGATTTTTTCGAGAAAGAAGTACCGAGCAATCCTCAGAAAGCCGAGTATCTGATTCCAATCTTCATCGGTGAGCTGCTGGAGCAGGGAAAGATGTCCGTAAAGGTCCTGAAGACCAACGACACTTGGTATGGCATGACCTATCACGAAGATGTCGCAGCAGTAAAGGACAGCTTCAAGAAAATGTTGGCGGATGGAGTGTATAAGGCTGATTTATTTACAGACTTGTGATATAATGGGAACGATAGCTCCCTACGCTGCTCGTAATAATATCACACACCTCTCCGTGGTGGGCGGCAGGCAACACAGTATGGATTACTGTGGCTAAGAATGCGAAGAACAATGTATGGTAATGTTAGATGAGTATGACTGCTATAATAATAGATAAAGTAAAGAAAATTTTAGCTGATACTGTATTTGATATAAATGCGGTAGTCTTTTGCTCGACTTTAGGAATCGCTGTTCTCATGACAATAGTGAGCGTTGTTATTACAAAGTGCCGGATTGTGATGTTTGATGTGGATCAAACGCAAATGAGTACGTTATTTACAACGACGGCACAAATAGTAGGTGGCTTGTATGGACTAACGCTAACTGCATATGTGTTTTTTGTTGATAAATTTCGAGACTCGACAAAAGATGATGAAACACTGTATGATGCAACTAATGCGGTTTTGTCAAATCTCTTTGCAGGGTTGATATCCATATCAATTCTGTGTGAGGTGATTATTGTAACATCGTTGTTTGGAATTGCTAATCTGAGCAGGTTATCTTCTGTAGAGTACTGGCTCATAAATGAAAATGTTCTTATTTTTGTTCTGGAAATTGTGGCAATCCTATTTTTTGGCGTACAATTACTTGATCCAAAGAAACTCGATAAAGAATTGAATCGAATGAAAAGAGCAGATGACAAGAAAAACTCGACACAGAATGCTCCAGCCAAAAAAGAAAATGTTGCGGAATTCTTTGAACTTTATAATAAACTTGAAGCGGATATATTGTCAATTGCCCAACACTATGTTCCGGTGGATTTTTTGAAAGGTAGAGCAGGCAAACCGGGAATTATTAGAGGGCTGCAAATATTAAATGAGAGTCAGATCATCAATAACAATGTTAGGGTACTAATTGATGATTTAAGAAAGTACAGGAACTCTGTAGCACATGGACTTGAATGCAGTGTGACAGACAGTAGGCTTGAGGAAGTAAGAAATATTGAGTCTGCCATGGGTCAAATTAGTCTTTTATTGGCAGAAAGAAAAGAAAATACAGAGGATTGGGAGAATGCTATAAAGCGGTTATATGATCTGAGCAGTCAACTGTAATAATTTCAGGAGAGTATACTGAAATAATCTTTTTAAACCTCAGACCGTGTGGATGTGGCTACAAAATCTCATCCATACGGTTTTATAATAGAACAATTGTTTTATATCGAACAATAATACACCTGTTTTTTATTCCATAGTCCAAAATTACATCCGGTGAAATTTCAGCAAAAGAGGTAGCAGGGGAGAGCACAGGCAAAGTAGTTACTGAGCAAATAAACAGCAATGAACATCACAGATAAGAAGTAATCGAATCCGTCAGCACATTAAAACACCTTCAATCACTTCAATAGTAACCTTCAAAAATCAGCAATAACCCATCGCTCAATTCCGTCCATCAATACACCAACCAAACCGTAATTCAACCCGTCATCACCCCCACCCTGAGGAGCGCATCTGGGCAGGGCGAACGCCCCGGGCCCCGGACGCTCCGAAGATCAAGCACGACAAGATGAAACAATTTTACATGATTGACATAGAGCGAAAAAGGTGGTAATATTATCTTGTCAAAAAAGTGCGAATCCCTCTCGCTCGCGAAGGAAAAATCTCTCTCGCAATGAAAAAAACAAACGATACAACGAACAAAAAATGAATTTGCCGAAGGCTGGCAGACACGAGGGACTTAAAATCCCTTTCTGGAGACAGAGTACGGCTTCGCCCCCCGCCGACAGTATTAAAACCCCAGAATTATTCTCTAATTCGAATGATTCTGGGGCTTTCTTTTTGTTCTATTTTCTGGAAGCGTTGGAGGGACGAGAGGTTTTTTACGAAAGAAGAACCTCTCATGCACAACTAAAATCCATGACACAACTTGGCACATTGCAGAGAGATCGAAGCTGTCTTTTTGTTTACTGTGCAGCAGCCTTTGTACGACGCTGCCGCACCCGGCGTTCCAGCGTCTTATAAAACCAGCTCAGGCAGAGCGTGAGCAAAAATACGGTCAAGGCCCAGACCACGGGCTGCACTGTAAGGCTAAACTTGTCCGCAGTCCACTCCATATACCGGATCAGTACCTGATGGATCAGAAAGCCGTAAGGGGAGAGCTGTGCCAGCCACAAAAACGGCTTTGCGGATAGCAGCCGGGAAATGAACCCTTTGCCCATGGCGAGCAGCCAGACCAGCAGCACCGCAGAGGGAGTGAACAGCACATTGTACCGGAAGGCCACTGCGCCCAGAACCCCCGCCTGCTTGGCGGCGATAAAAAGGCAGCCGCCCGCAAGCAGTACAGCGCCCAGTTCCAATAGGGAGAAAGCACTGCGCGGTAGTGTGCTCTCCTGTTTGCGGCTGTGGTAAAGACAGCCCGCGCAGCAGCTGATAGTAAAATCGCCTGCCCGGAACAGCGGACACAGATAGGTCAGGTAGAATGCGGCCTTTCCGCTGAGCCCGGCTTTCCAGACCGCAAGGGAGAAAAGGCACTGTACGCAGAAAATTGCTGCGGCAATGCAGCGCAGTCTGCGGGCATCGGCCTTTTTCAGCACAGCGAGTAGCAGGGGAAAGATGGCATACAGAAAAGCCTGTACCGAAAGATACCACGCCACTCCGTTCAGGCAGAACCAGAAACGGCTGGACGGAATCCATGTTTGTAGCAGGAAAATGCTTACCGCAAGCTGCGCCGCACAGGAGAGAACCCCGCGGGCAGAGGGCTGCGCCAGAAGCCCCTTCAGTACAAATAACAGGGCGGCAGCCATCATAATAAGGTGCAGCGGATACAGCCGGCGTATTTTTTTAAAGGAGAAAGCTATGGCAGACTGCAGCCCCGGTGCTGTGCGAGGGCGGTCGTAATAGTTGCAGACCATCAGAAAACCGGACAGCGCTACAAATACTGAAATCGCCCACGGACCAAGCCACGGTACCCCGCAATGGGAGATGACCACGCACAAAAATGCGACTGCCCGCAGTCCTTGTAAAGATGAGATCAGTTTTTTGTCTGTCACGGTATCCTCCGTTCTGCCGCAAAGCGCGGCAGCTGTGTTTTTCTATCGCAATTTTCAAAAATAGTGCCTATCAAGACGGCTTATTTGCGATATGCAGTTTGCGGCTGTTGCTTGTGCATTAAAAACGCAAACTGCTATAATGCGCTATAAGTATAAAAAAGGCGGCGCGTCCTGTCAAGGATGCGCCGCCTTTTTTGCGTGGCAGAGTACGATTTTTGGGCGTCATAAATTCTTAACAAAGAAAAATCGCAAAACCCCTTGATTTTTCAGGGCAAGATGAGTACAATACACTTAGCACTCAGAGAAAAGGAGTGCTAAACCACTGCGGG
>OHJT01000781.1_pt1 | contig 21718 bp, 21 predicted proteins | sample 1568651 | NCBI WGS metagenome assembly OHJT01 (sample SAMEA3879608, study PRJEB24766) | human gut metagenome | biome: human-associated habitat; feature: feces | place: USA | collected 1985/1987 | reverse complement strand
CCAGTACCAGAAAGCCCTTGCAAAGTATCAGGCGCGGGTAGATAACCTGCGGACACCGGGCATTCAGGACGCCAACCAAAAATATCTGGATGCGCTGCGCCGGGCACTGGAGCAGGCGGACGGTCTGGACAGGGTCTTTGCCCATCATATCACAAACAAATCTGGCAAGTACATTGTGTTCTGCGCCAACAAGGAGCACATGGACGAGATGGTATCCCATGTGCCGGAGTGGTTCGCCGGGGTCAACCCAGATGTGGTGGTGTACGAAGCCTACTCGGATGACCCGAATACGGATAAGGCGTTTGCGGACTTCAAAACGGACACAAGCGACCGTCTGAAGCTGCTGTTCTGCATCGACATGCTCAACGAGGGCGTCCATGTGGAGGGCATTTCCGGTGTCATTTTGTTCCGTCCAACGATTTCGCCCATTATCTACAAGCAGCAGATAGGACGTGCCCTGACCGCTGGGGATAATACAACGCCGCTTATCCTAGATGTTGTCAACAATTTCGAGGGCTTGACCAGTATTTCCGGTTTGCAAGGCGAGATGCAGGAGGCGGTCCACCGGCTCTATGCCAACGGTGAGGGCGATAGGATCGTCACCGAGCGATTCGAGGTCATCGAGCAGGTGCATGACTGCCGGGTGCTGTTCGAGCAGCTGCAGGCGAGCCTTTCGTCCGGTTGGGAGCACTACTTCTCCGAGGCAAGCATCTACTATGCGGAACACGGCAACCTGAATGTCCCGAAACTGTATACCACGCCCGGCGGTCTGAGCCTTGGCGTGTGGCTGGTCACTCAGCGTCGTGTGCGCGAGGGACAAATTCAAGGCATCCTGACCGAACAACAGATTCAACGGCTGGACAGCATCGGCATGGTCTGGGGCAACCGGAAGGAAATTGCGTGGCAGCACGGATTTGAGGTCGCAAAGAAATACCACGACACCTACGGAAACCTGATGGTGCCCGGAAAATATGTAGACCCGGACGGCTATCCCTTAGGACAGTGGATCATCAAGACCCGGCAGCAAAAGCTGAACGGCCGACTGAAGGAAGAACGCATCGCACAGCTTGATGAGATCGGCATGGTGTGGAACATTTTCGATGCCAAGTGGGAAAAGGCTTATGCGCTGGCTGCGGCTTATTATGAGGAAAACGGCAACCTGAATATCCCACGTTCCTATGTGACAGCGGCTGGCGAACGGCTGGGGCAATGGGTCGAAAGCCAGCAATGGGCGTACCCGAAAGGAAAACTGACGGAGGAACAGGTCGAGCGGCTCAGCCGGATCGGGATGTACTGGGGCAATCGCAATGACCGCAAGTGGAACGAGGGGTATCAGGAGGCAAAGCGCTATTTTGATGCCCACGGCGACCTGAACGTCCCAGCAGAATATGTGTCACCGGGCGGTTACAACCTCGGAAATTGGGTCAAACGGCAGCGGTATACCCGCCAGAATCCTGAAAAAAGCGGCGCTGTTTTGACAGAGGAGCGGATTGCAAAGCTGGATGAAATCGGGATGCGGTGGGGGAAAAGTAACCCTAAGCACCCGTCTAAGCAGGCAGCACAAGCCGAAAGAGTTACGGCAAAAGCAGGTTGAAGCAAGGAATCTATAAACAAACGCGAATTTATGTGAGGAGAAAAAATGGCTACGAATACTGTCGGAATCGATAAGGAAGTTGAAGTTAACCGCAAGGAAAATCTGCGCGACCATCGCCTGTACTGGATCGGGCGTCGGACGCAGGACGTAATCTTGTCATCGCTGGCACTGGTGGTGCTGTCGCCGATCATGCTGGCTACGGCCATTGCAATTGTGGTGGATGACCCGTCTGCGGGTCCTGTCTTTAGTCAGGAGAGAATCGGACGCAACGGCAAGCCCTTCAAGTTCTATAAGTTCCGTTCCATGTGCCCCAACGCAGAGGCAAAACTGGATGACCTGCTGGATCAGAACGAGATGGACGGTCCTGTGTTCAAAATCAAGGACGACCCGCGCATTACCCGTGTAGGCAAGTTTATCCGCAAAACCAGCATCGATGAGCTGCCGCAGCTGTGGAATATCCTGAAGGGCGATATGAGCATTGTTGGCCCCCGTCCTGCACTTCCCCGCGAGGTGGAGCAGTACGGCGACTACGAAAAGCAGCGTCTGTATGTGACCCCCGGCCTGAGCTGCTACTGGCAGATCGCCCCGCACCGCAATGACCTCTCTTTTGAAGAGTGGATGAATCTGGATGTGAAATACGTTAAGGAGCGCAGCTTCTGGGTGGATTGGAAGATTATTTTTAAGACGTTTAAGGTGTGTTTGTTGGGGCGTGGGGAATGATAGAACGATAGCTCTTTATGAGACGATAAACGTGTTAGGCCGTAAACACAATAATACTTGAAAAGTGGTAAGGATAGCAGAAAAATGCAGATAAAACAAAAAGATGAACCCATTAGAGTTGCTCAAATTATGGGCAAGCTGTGGGCGGGTGGGGTTGAAATGGTGGTGTTCAACTACTATCGTGCGATAGATAAAAGCAAAATACAATTTGACTTTTATTATGACGCTGATTCTACGGTGGAGCCTCCACAAGACCTAATAGATATGGGGGCAAGGTTTTATAAACTTCCACCTTATCAAAAGCTCCCTCAGTACATACGAGAACTAAAAAAACATCTTAAAGAAAACCAGTATCTAATTGTTCATTCGCATTTGAACACATTGAGTGTATTTCCACTATTCGTAGCGTGGATGAGTCGGGTCCCGGTGAGAATTGCTCATAATCATAGCGTCCCGGCAGGAAAGGAAATTGGGCGCGACACATTAAAAATGTTTCTTCGTCTTTTTGCAAAAGTTTTTCCGACGGATTATTTCGCATGTTCAGAAAAAGCAGGACGATGGATGTTTGGTAATAAAGCATTCGACTCAGGTCGTGTTTTTGTTTTGAAAAACGCTACAGATTTTAGCCGATTCAGACCAACTTATGAGAAAACTGAAGTCCTAAAAAAGAAACTCGGACTAAAAGATAAGTTCGTGGTCGGACACATTGGCAGGTTTACTTATGCAAAGAATCACAATTTTTTGCTAGATGTTTTCTCGAAAATCAGTGCCAAACGGGAAAATGCTATTCTTTTACTGGTGGGTGATGGGGAATTACATCAGGCAATCATAGATGGGATAAAAGAGAAAGGGTTGGATGGAAAAGTTGTCTTTGCAGGTCAAGTATCCAACCCAGAATTGTACTATTCGTTAGCTGACGTTATAGTGATTCCATCAATTTTCGAAGGACTTTCTCTTGCTACAATTGAAAGTCAAATTGCTGGAGTTCCTTCAGTTGTGTCAGATGCAATTCCGGAGGAAGCGGTTATCAGTAATGGTGTCAGACGATTGAAATTGACTGACAGAAGTTGGGCGGATGTGGCAGTTGAAATTGCAGATATGAAGGTTTTCCTTGATGAAAGAAGTAGGGAATATGACATTAGATATGCCGTAAAGAAACTTGAAAACTGGTATTTGAAAAAGGTGGAATAATATGCCAAAAATATCTGTAATAATGGGTGTTTATAACAACAAAAATTTTGATTTGCTAGAGAAAAGTGTGGAATCAATTATCACCCAAACATTCACAGACTGGGAATTTATTATCTGCAACGATGGCTCAGTTAATGAAACGTTACCTCAATTAGATAAAATTGCAGCAAAAGACAGCAGGATTAAAGTCCTGTCATACAGTCAAAACAAAGGCTTGAATTATGCGCTTAATGAATGCTTACAGTGTGCAAGGGGAGAATATATAGCACGTCAAGACGATGATGATATTTCAAAGCCAGAAAGACTCGAAAAAGAGATGCTTTTTTTAGATGAACATCCAGAATATGATTTGGTTGGAACTTGCGCAGAGGTGTTCGATGACAAAGGCATTTGGGGAAAATATGAGGTTACGGAAAAACCCAGTAAAAATGACTTTTACTGGAATAGCCCCTTTATGCATCCGACTATAATGGTGCGCAAATCTACATATGATGCGCTAGGTGGGTACCGATGTGCAAAAGAAACAAGACGGTGTGAGGATATTGACTTTTTTATGAGGCTTTATGCAGCTGGTAAAAAAGGGTATAACATTCAGGAAAAATTGTATGTGTATCGAATGGATAACAACCCTAATGTGAAATACCGTCCAATGAGATATAGAATTGACGAAGCAATTGTAAAATTTAAAGGCTATAAAGAAATGGGAAACCTTTTAGGAGGTATTCCATTTGTGATAAAGCCAATTCTTGTTGGAATGATTCCTCAAAAACTTCTTTACCAAATTAAGAAAAAAAGATATTAATGTGACTTTAAAGTAACCGTAATAGAAAGGATATAGAAAATGAAAGTGTTAGTCACAGGAGCAAACGGATATTTGGGCTCTGGAATTGTAAAAAGTATATTAGATAGAGGATGCAAAGTAATTGCAGCAGATTTTAATGTGAATCATATAGATGCTCGAGCAGAGACGAGTGCATGTAATCTCTTTGAAATCGAAAATCCATATGAATATTTTGGCAAACCTGATGTGCTTTTGCATTTGGCGTGGCGTGATGGATTTGTTCATTATTCTTCTGCCCATATTGATGATCTGCCTAAACATTATGCATTTATTAAATCTTTCGTCGAGGCAGGCTGCAAGCATATTGCTGTGATGGGAAGTATGCACGAAATCGGCTTCTTTGAAGGAAGCATCAATGAAGGTACACCATGTAATCCTATTACTCCTTATGGAATCGGTAAAAATGCACTTAGGGAATTAACAGAGATGCTGTGCAAACAAAAAAATGTTATTTTTCAGTGGCTGAGAGGTTACTATATTGTAGGAAACTCAAAGTATGGAAGCTCGATTTTTTCCAAAATAACAGCAGCGGCTGAAGAAGGCAAATCGGAATTTCCGTTCACTATGGGTCAGAATCAATATGATTTTGTTGATTATGATGTGTTTTGCGAACAGGTGGCCGCCGTTGTTACGCAAGAGAAAATCAATGGAATTATTAATATCTGCTCTGGCAAACCTGAGAAATTGGCCGATCGTGTGGAGCGATTTATTAAAGAGAACCACTATGATATTAAGTTGAAATATGGGGCTTTTCCTGATAGACCATATGACTCTAAAGCAGTATGGGCAGATGGAAGAAAAATTAATGAAATTATGAAGAAAAACGATGAAGAAAATGGAACGACTTAAAAGATTATACCATATCATTGTAAAAAGGGATATTGTTACAGCACTATATACCAAAAAGTTTGAAAAATTTGGGCATGATTCAGTGCTGTACCATCCATTATGTATTAGAGGAAGAGAGAACATCTGCATTGGAAATCAGACAACGATATTAAATGGCGTGCGAATGCAGGTATATAACGATTTGACCGGTGAACAGTCAAAAATAAAAATAGGGGATAATTGTTATATCAGCTACAATAATACATTTCTTGCTGGAGGAAACATTACACTAGAAGATGGTGTTTTGATGGCGAGCAATATTTTGATTTCCAGCGAAAATCATTCTATAAATCCGGAAAGCCCTGATTATTACATGAATCAAAAGCTGAGTTGTGCTCCAATTATAGTAGGTGAAGGAACATGGATTGGAGAAAAAGTTAGTATTCTTTCAGGCGTTACCATTGGAAAAAAATGTGTTATAGGGGCTGGCAGCATTGTAACAAAGGATATTCCGGATTTTTCTATAGCAGTTGGAAGTCCCGCAAAAGTAATAAAAAAATACAACTTTAATACGCACGAATGGGAAAAGCACTAATGCTGGAGACGAAAAATAAACAGTGAGAGTAGTAAGGACGGAAAGATATGATTTATTTGCGGATGGATGGGCGAATTGGAAATCAGTTGTTCATGTATGCCTTCGCTAAAAGTGTGAGCAAAAGACGTAATAATGAGGAGATTGTAATTGATGACAAAGAGGCGATAAAAAGAAATTACCGTAATTCCCTAATGGATTATGATTTGAATAATGTCAAGTATGTACATGATCATAAAACATTGTATACTGCTGATTTTATCAAGCAGAATCTGATTTTTTTTATTTATAGAGTTATTCGGAAGCCAATGAGCTTTAACAAACGGTTTTCGCTCGAAAAAAAATTCCAGAAATTCTTCAATCGTAATGGATTAATCTTATGTGAAAACGGATATCTTGATTACGATGTTCCTTCTACCAAAAATGTTTTTATTAACGGGTATTATCAATCGGCTAGGTATTTTGATGATGTTAAGGATGAAATTATAAAGGAATTCTCACTGCCAAATCAAAATTTAGAAGACCTATTTCCCGATATCGAAAAAATAAAAAATAGAAATTCTGTTTGTATTAGCATTAAAGTTCAGCATAATGTTGGAAACTCAATGTATGATGTCTGCAATGATGGATATTGGCAAAAGGCAATTGACTATATTTGCCATACTGTTGATGATCCGCTTTTTTTTATTTGTTCTGATAATGTTGAATACGTGAAAAACAATTTAATTGATTGCGAAAAATACGATGCGGTCTATCAAGATCCAAAACTTCCGGTAAATGTATCTTTGGCGATTATGGGAAGCTGTAAGAACTTCATTATTGGTAACACTACATTTGGTTGGTGGGCACAGTATTTGAGTAATTATAATAAGAAAATTGTTGTTGCACCTTCAAAATGGATGAAGATCGATATGCCGATTGACATTTATCAAGAAGGTTGGCATTTGATGGAGGTCTAAAATGAAAAAAAGTATTGGAATATTATATTTGTGTACCGGACCATATAAGTTGTTTTGGGAAGACTATTACAATTCTTTTGAAAAAAATTTTTTGAGAGATTTTGAAAAACACTACTATGTGTTTACTGATGAATTTAACCAGGGACTTGAAAAATATGCAACTGTAGAGAATGTGACCATTATCCACATTGATGCAATGCCGTGGCCTCTCATCACGTTGTTACGATTCCATTATTTTTTAACAATTGAAGATTTATTAAAACGGCACGATTATCTGATGTTTACAAATGCCAATATTGTTTGTGATGATATCGTAACAGCAGAGGAATTCCTACCGGACGTGCAGAAAGGTCAAACGATGTCTTATTGCCAACATCCGGGTTACTATGGAAAAAAGGCAAAATATAATTATCCTTATGACCGAAATAAGAAGTCAAATGCATATATTCCATATAATTGTGGGGAACACTATGTAATTGGAGCTATGTTTGCGGGAAAAGCGGATGCTTTTTTGCGGATGTCACATATTTTGAATGACCGTATTGAAGATGATTTGAAACATAATGTTATTGCTCGCTGGCATGATGAATCACAGCTAAATAGATACATTGTCGGCAAAACCGACTATAAGCTTTTGTCTCCCTCGTATTGCTACCCTGTTGGCTTTGATTTGCCAGTTGAGAGAAAAATTTCTGGTGTCAGTAAGCAGGCTAAGTTTGATGTACAGACTTTTAAGGGTACAAATGAAAATAGCACTGGGTTGAGCCTTCTAGCAAAAAGAATATGCAGAAGAATTAAGTCGGAGGGATCTATTCTGTTTTTGCGAGATTTATTTTTCAGGAAGCATATTGAAGCGATTTGATACAAAAGCAAGGAGCGATGGCCTTTTAATGAATAGAATAAAAAACAGAAGAATAAACAGAATCGTCGGTATGGCATCAATAATTATCGGACTATTCGTCTTTTTTAATACCCATCACGATTCTGGATATGAATTGTATTTTGTTTTACCACTTGTGTGGGGATGTTTACTGATCCTTAAACCGATATTAAATTTTATAGATGTAACATGCATTGGTTCATTTGTGCTAGCATACACAATGTTTATAAAGTATAGCATATCACCATTGATTTCATGTATCGGAAAATACACATCATGGCTAGGAACAGCACCCGGGAGGGATAATCTACAAAAGGCAGTTCTTTTGACAATATATGAAATGTTAGTGCTCTATTTTGTGTGTTATATATGCAATCGGAAGTATAAAGCAAAATCATTTAAGATTGAAAATAACATAGCAGAAATAAACGATAACTGGGGTCATGTTTCTCTTGTTATAATAGGTGCTGCTTCATTTGTGCTTGTGCCATCTGCTTTTGCTGACTATCGATTTATTTTTGATAATACTAATTTAAGTGAAAACATTTTTATTACAGCAGCAGGTGCAGGCGTATTTAAAACTTTTTTTATAGTTGGAAGATATAGCCTAGTAATTCTACTGATAAATTCTTTCTATAAAAGATATAAAAAGACACCTTCAGCCTTATATGTAATTTTATCGTTTTTGGTTGTCTTACTAAATTGTATCTATGTTCAGAATCTGAGCCGAATTAATATTCTCATTCCACTTATGATTGGCTTGGCAATTTGCACTCAATTCTTTCCTCGAAAAAGTGATCGTAAATCAATACTTTTTCTTGCTGGGACAATTGGCGTAACATTTCTTGTGGTGTTATCATATTTGAAGTTCTTCGGTGAGGGTAGAGGCGATGCGTCAAATATGAATAGTATAGAATGGTGGGGAGATACATTAAATATGTATTTTACAGGAATAAAGGAAACCGCCATTGGATATAAAGCATTGCCATATATTGAATCTGTTTTTGGATGGAATAGATTTCCTCTATTTATTAATGATTTTTTTAGTAACATTTCACTTCTGAGTAATCTATCCAACATAGGTAAATGTTCTGTTGTGCTATACAATCGTATATATTTTGGAGCAAATTATACTGGACAAATTCCACCAAACTCAATAGAAGGTGTTTATTATTTTGGCTCCGTATTGGCTCCTATCTTACCAGCTATTTTTGTAGCATTAGCATACAAGTTTTCATATCTGTCCAAGCTAAAAGCAAGAATTGATGAAAAATTTATCTATTTGTATGCAGCTATTTGGTCTGGTTTAGTATTGATGATTAATTATAATATGATCGTAGCCAATATTGTTAACATTTCACTCTTTTATCTTGTATTTGTTATGATTAATAAACATGTTAAGTTTAGAAGTTATGGTGGTCCAAAATGAACTTGAAAAAAAGAATAACACACTTCTGTATGCATGAGAAATATAGAAACAAATACATTAAGGAAAATCGAACGGAGAATGCCTTTAATAAGCTAACGTTCGATAATCCAAATGTGGATATAGACCTTGTGACTATAGCGTTCGAAAATCCTAAAATGATTTCTTATCAAATTAGGTTGATTAGAAAACATCTTAAGGATAATTATTCATATGTGATCGCGGATAATTCGAATGACGAAAAAAAATCAAAAGATATAGAGAGAATATGCAGGGATAGTAATGTTCCATATATTCGATTGCCGAAAAATCCATATAACGGAGCATTCGCCATGGGTTCATATTCAAATGGCGCGGCAATGAATTATGTTTACTATCATTACATTAAGAAGAGCCGTTCTCGTTACTTTGGCTTTTTGGATCACGATGTATTTCCAATCCATGATTTTTCTATTCTTGATCAAATGAAAAAACAATCTTTTTGGGGAACGCTACGGTGTGTCCCTACCAAGAATGGATATTGTTGCATATATCCTTGGGCCGGGTTTTGCTTCTTTGATAAATATAAATTTGATGCAAATCAATTTGATTTTATGCCGTTAAAAGGGATTGGAGACACTGGTGCTGCAAATTACAAAAACTGTTTTCTACCTATAATAAAATCAGATGATTTTTTGGAGTATACATTTGCTAACTTAAAGCGAATAGACATTGAAGGGACTCATGGATCACCACAATCTTCTCAGTATGAATTACTTGGTACGATGTGGTTGCATTATTTGAATGCTTCAAATTGGAGTAATGAGAATTTAGAGATAAAAGACAAAGTGCTAGAAGAATTAATTACGAAGTTCTTATAGTGGTGATATTGGGAGATATTGAAATGCAAGCGAATATTGGCGTTGTAATTGTTACATTTAACAGATTAGAAAAATTAAAAAAAACATTAACTTGTTTTAAAGAACAAGATTTATCACCGAAATATGTTCTTGTTGTAAATAACAACAGTAGTGATGGGACAAAAGATTTTTTGGAAACATGGAAGAAAGACGACAATTACCAATTTCAAAAAATGGTAATACACGAAAAGGAAAACTTGGGTGGTAGTGGTGGATTCCATGTTGGGCTAGAAAAAGCTAAAGAAATGGATGCGGAATGGATTTGGGTATCAGATGATGATGCTTATCCACAAAAGAATACTATCAAAGTGGCGAACGATTTCATTACAAATAATACTAACGAAAAATTACTCGCTATATGTGCATCTGTATTGGATATGGACGATAATATTGCATATGGTCATAGAAAACGAGTCGAAAATGGTCTTTTGAAAATCTCAATAAATACTGTACCTGCAGTCGAATATGAAAAGGAAGCATTTAAACTAAATGCCTTCTCTTATGTTGGCGCAATCATTAAAAAAACTGCTTTAGTAAAATATGGCACTACAAAATCTGATTACTTTATTTGGTTTGATGATACTGAACATAGTTTAAGAATTAGCGAGCACGGAGATATTGTTTGCGTGCCGGCAATCAAAGTTAATCATGAAAATGAACTTGGTGGTGCTGCTTATGATTGGCGAGAGTACTATGGATTAAGAAACGAAATGGATATGTACAAGAATCACTTTCCCAAAAGATGTTATCGATTCAAGGTGATAACTCGTTTTCTTAAAAGTGTTTATTTGATGTTTGGCCATGATAAAGAATATTATCACTTGTACAAAAAGGCTTTAATGGACTCAATTAGAGGAAATCTAGGTAAAGACGATAAGTACAAACCGGGATGGAAGCCGAATATAAATTGATGTGGAAGAGGCATATAAATATGTACGATTATCTGATAGTTGGTTCTGGTTTATATGGATCAATATTCGCCCACGAAGCCAAGGCTCATGGCAAAAGCGTTCTCGTTGTAGATAAGCGCCCTAATATTGCGGGCAACATTTACACCGAGAACATCGAGGGTATCAACGTACACAAGTACGGTGCCCACATTTTCCATACCAATAATAAAGAAGTTTGGAATTACATCACGCAGTTTGCAGAGTTCAACCGTTTTACCAACTCTCCTGTTGCGAACTATAAGGGTGAACTCTACTCTCTGCCCTTCAATATGTACACCTTCAACAAGATGTGGGGCGTTGTGACACCGGAAGAGGCTGCTGCTAAGATTGAGGAGCAGCGTAAGGAAATCACCCATGAGCCGCAAAACCTCGAAGAGCAAGCAATTTCCCTTGTGGGTCGCGACATTTACGAGAAACTCATCAAGGGCTATACCGAGAAGCAGTGGGGGCGTGACTGTAAGGATCTGCCCGCTTTTATCATCAAGCGTCTGCCAGTGCGCCTGACCTTCGACAATAACTACTTCAACGCACTGTATCAGGGCATCCCCATCGGCGGATATACCAAGATGATTGCAAACTTGCTGGATGGCATAGAGGTTCGTTTGAACACAGACTATCTGGAAAACAAGGCCGAGTTGGATGCGTTGGCTGACAAGGTTGTGTACACTGGAGCGATTGATGCTTACTTTGATTATAAGTTGGGTACGTTGGAATATCGTTCTGTTCGCTTTGAAACGGAAACGTTGGATGCGCCTAATTTCCAGGGTAACGCTGCGGTGAATTATACCGACCGTGAAACACCGTGGACTCGCATTATTGAGCACAAATGGTTTGAGTTCGGTAAGGATGAGAACGGCAATGATCTGCCGAAGACTATCATCAGCCGTGAGTACAGCAGCGAGTGGAAACCCGGCGATGAGCCATACTACCCGGTCAACGATGCCAAGAATGGTTTGATTTATTCTGAGTATAAGAAGCTGGCAGATGCAGAAGATAAAGTAATCTTCGGCGGTCGTCTTGGCGAGTACAAGTATTACGATATGGATCAAGTAGTTGAGGCGGCTTTAAAAACAATAGGACGATATTTTTATGAATACTAAATCGAGCTTGAAGGTTAATTATTTACTTAGTTTATCCTACCAGATTTTGACAATGATTACGCCACTCTTTACAGCTCCATACGTATCACGAGTTCTTGGTGCTGATGGTGTTGGAGAATACAGCTATACTCAATCGATAATGACATATTTTAGTATGCTTGCAGCCTTGGGTACAGCTTCATATGGTATACGGGAAATTGCACGATACCGAAACAATAAAGCCACATATTCAAGATTGTTTTGGGAGATTGAAATTCTGTCTATCTTAACAACAATGGTTAGCTTAGTCGGCTGGATAATCGTTATCTGCTTTTCTATGGAATATAGGGCTAGTTTTGTTGCACTAACACCATGGCTCATTTCTACTATATTTGATATATCGTGGTTTTATAATGGCCTTGAAAAAGTTTCACTTACAGTATTAGGAAATTCCATCTGCAAAATTGCTGGTGTTATAAGTATCTTTGTGTTTGTAAAACAAAAAGACGATTTGTATTTATATATTTTCCTAAATGCCATTACATGCATGGCTGGTAACATGTCAATGTGGTTGTTTTTGCCACGATATCTAGTGAAGGTCAATCCACAGGAATTTAGAATTGGTCGACACTTTCATGAGACGCTGATTTACTTTATTCCAACAATTGCATCATCTGTTTACATGGTACTAGATAAAACACTGATTGGTATAATAACAAAAAATGCATATGAAAACGGATATTATGAACAGGCGTCTAAGATTGTTAATATGGCAAAATCTTGTGTTTTTGTATCCGTTAACAATATAATGACGGCAAGGATCTCCTACTTGTACAAAGAAAATCGAATCGATGAAATTAAAGGTAGAATATATAAATCATTTGACTTTATCTTTTTTTTAGGATATGGTGCGTTTTTTGGGATAATTGCTGTCTCAGAAGAACTTGTCTCAGTGTTTTTTGGAACCGGATATGAACCCGTTATTACTTTACTTAAAATGATGGCCCCATTGATAATTATTGTGGCGATTAGTAATTGCCTTGGAGCACAATACTTTACACCGGCGGGACTTAGAAAGCAAAGTTCCGAGTATATCATCGTGGGATCGATTGTTAATTTAATTTTGAATTTGGTGCTTATACCAAAGTTTGAGACAAAAGGAGCTGTTATTGGATCAATTTTCGCAGAAATAATAATTAGTTCCTTGTATCTCGTACACTGTAACGAGATAATAAAAGTTAATGATCTGTTTCGCCATAGTTATAAGCGAGTTCTAGCTGGTATGGTGATGTGGGGCGTTATTAGAATCATAGCAAAAATCAATATTTCGGTGATAGCAGTGCTTGCAATTGAAATTTTCGTTGGAGCTCTTGTGTATATTGCAATACTAGCTATCATTAAAGATTCTTTTATAAAGCAAATCATCGCCTTAGCTCAGAAAAAAATTAAGGAATGGCATATTTGTTAAACTGGTTAAACTGGCTGAAACACACCTGATCTATGATTTTTATAAAGCTTATTTCAATGTAACAACTTTCCTAAGGAATGGATAATGGAAAATCTAAGGTAATAGGGAGATAATCGAAGACACAGCATTGTGACGATGTTCCTATGCCGTTCAAAAAATTGCCTTTATCTTGGATAATTCTATTACAGTATGTGGCATTGAAGAAGCCAGCCGCGAATATCCTGTTGTAAATTTTTGCAAAATATTTTATAGACGGCTCCGGTAACCCTAAGATAGAACATATTATGACATTAGCTTATAATCTTCATGTAATCTTCAAACCGAGAATAAGTTGGTGGTATTGTTGGTTGCATTACGCATAATTATTGGCAATATAAATACTTTTATTCCTCAAAATTAAAAAAATGACTGAATTTATTAACGAAAAAGAAAGACGGTGATGTGATTTATGAAAGTGGGTATTTTGAGTTTAAATATATATGAGAAGGATAATAATTGGGGCTCAGTGCTTCAGTCATGGGCGTTGCAAAAGAGCCTAAAGGAAATGGGGGTTGATGCATATGTTATAAACTATAAGCCTAGCATCATGACCCATAATACTGCTAGATATCCTGTGCTGTACTCGATAAAGAGAGGAAAATTAAATTTTTTATGCCATCTTTTGCTTGATATCTGTCAAAGTGTTGATTATATAAAAAGAGACAATAAGTTCAGAAAATTCATAGACAGCAATTATATCACAACACCATTTTATGATGAAAACAATATTGAATTGCTGAATATGGATGGCTATGTTGTTGGAAGCGATATAGTATGGAACGAGCAATTTTGGAATGGCTATGATAAAGCTTTTTTCTGTGATTATGGCTGTATGAAACAAAAGATGAACATAGCTTATGCGCCAAGTATGGGAGCGAATTTTTCACCTACATTGGAACAAGAGCTACCAAGACTGCTGTCAAATTTTAAAGCTCTATCATTACGAGAAGCATCACAGGTGAAATATCTACAAAACTTTACTAATATTCCGGTGGAAAATGTAATAGATCCAACTTTGCTCTTAAATGCGCAGGAATATGAGAAATTTATTCTGCCCAATTTGGATACGCCATATATATTAGTTTATTGTGTGGCACAAAATAATGAATTAATTCGGATGGCGACTGAATATGCCAAGAGAAACAAGTTAAAGACTATAGTGATCAAATGCTGTCCGACTGGGAAAAACCACCATATAAAGGGCCTTGAAAATAAAAATGATGTTGGTATTGAAGAGTGGCTGACGTACATAAAAAATGCAAACTATGTTTTCACAACATCATATCATGCCTGCATTTTTTCAATATTATTTAAAAAGCAATTCTGCGCAGTATACGATGATTTTGGAAAGTCAAAGATAGTCAATTTGCTTTCAATGTTTCATATAAACAACCATGCAGACAACGTGGCTGATGCGTTTAATAGAATCGACGAAATAAATTATAATGAAATTGACGCCATCTTGGAATATGAAAGAAAAAAGTCACTGAATTTTTTACGTATAAATATAGAAGCCTTAGGAGTTTGATGAGATGCAAGAAGCTAACATTTTAGTGTCGGTCATTGTTCCAGTGTATAATGTTGAAGATTATGTGAAGAGGATGATTGAATCCTTACTCTTACAGGATTATGATTCATTTGAGATAATAATGGTTGACGATGGATCAACAGACAGATCTGGAAAAATTATAGATGATTTTGCTTTAAAGGATGGTAGAATACGAGCTATTCATGGGAGAAATCATGGAGTTTCGTTTGCGAGAAATCAAGGATTACACATTGCGAAAGGAAAGTACATTCTTTTTGTTGATGCTGATGATTATGTGGAGTCTGACTATATATCTTCGATGGTGATGTTAATCGAAAAGTATGGTACAGATGTGGCAATCTCAACTGATCATTTTGAACAGAAGAAAACAAAGGTTGAAATACAAGAGCCGCCATGTGATAGGATTCTAGATAACGAAACTGTTATCTGTGATATTTATCTTAATAAAATATATATGGCGGTCTGGAATAAAATTTATCGAACTGATTTCCTAAAGAAATATAAGATTGAGTTCGATGAAACGATATGGTATGCCGAGGGGATGCTATTTAATATTAGACGTTTGTCAAAAACTAAATCTGTTGCCATAACAAATCGCAAAACCTATCATTATGTGAGCAATCCTGAAAGTGCAATGCGAAAGGGATTTTCTGTTCGTAATCAAGAATGTGCACTTAGATCGCTAGAGTTCCAAAAATCTTTTATAACGGGATTAAGCACGAGCGTAGAGGATGCACGACAATTTCATAAAATTTTTATTATTCGTATGATTCTGGCATATTTATATGGCGAAGCATCGAACAATAAAATGATTGAGAAAAAAACGCATGAATACGAAGAAATTATGAAGGGATTTAGAAGAGAGGTAATGGAAAATCAGTTCTTCGGTAATGATAGATTGAAATGGCTGATAGTATGCTTTTGCCCGAAGATTATTGGTTTAAAAAGGATGCTTTCAAATAATTAGTGAACGATTTTCCGTATTTTGTGAATTCGACCTTGAGTCGATTGTGTTCATAGTGGTGTGTGCTATTTACTCACAACATCTGTTCTAAGTCAAAAACAGAGAGAAACCTGACAAGGTCTTATGTATGGCTACCTGACCGGCTCCTACGTCCGTGACAAGGACGGTGTGGACGGCGCATACATGATCTGTGAGATGTTTAGCTACTATGCAACCAAGGGCATCAGCCTGCTGGACAAGCTGGATGAGCTGTACAAGACCTACGGCTACTGCCTGAACACCCTGCACAGCTATGAATTCGACGGTAGCGCCGGTTTTGCCAAGATGCAGAACATTATGCAGGCATTCCGGGGCGACATCAAGGAGTTCGGCAGCAAGAAGGTCGTGAAGCTGCTGGATTACGCTCCGGGTCTGGATGGTCTGCCCAAGTCTGACGTGCTCAAGTTCCTGCTGGAAGATAACTGCTCCATTGTGGTGCGTCCCTCCGGTACCGAACCGAAGCTCAAGACCTATATCTCTGTCAGTGCGGAGAATAAGGCAGCTGCCGAAAAGGTAGAAGTAGAAATCTGCAAGAGTGCAGAAGAGTACCTGAAGTAACACAACCAAAGAATAATTTTCATCAGCCGTGTGGACTGAATTCCATAAGTTCACACGGCATATTCTTGAGAACGATATATAGTTTATGACGGAAATAAAAATGAGGCGAAATTTAGTGGATAATACACGCGCGCGTAAGCCCGGCGGTGGTCGTAAGCCATCAAAACCAGAGTATAGTGCGGAACGGAACCTGGCACAGCAAATGAAAGCGGCTGTTGACCTTTATACGGACAAAATGAGCCTGCAAGCCATCGCAGACGTGCTGTCCCTCAACCCTATCAAGGTACGGAAGCTGCTCATCACAGCCGGGGTCTACGAGTCGGACACGGCAAAGCTCGTTCAGCAGACCTTTAATGCCTTCAGAGAAACACAAAGCTATTCTGCTGCTGTTACCTCCACTATGTCGGCTTTGCAGCTGTCCCGCCCCTCTGTGACCTCTTATCTGCCGTACGAAAAAGGCGTGTACTTCCCGGAGGAAGCGGAAGCGGCGAATATCAGTGCTGGGGCAGAGAGGCAGCGACACTACCGAGCTGTGGTTGCGCTGAAGAAGAACCCTTGCGAAGAGAACCTCTGGAAGTGTGTGGTGGCTTTTCGGGGATACAAGTTCAAGACGATGTCCGGCTTGCCCTTTACCTATAAGCTGAAGAAAGGCAGGGGAGATGAATTCACAAAGGAGCTGTGGATCGACCGAAGAGAGGACAGCAAGAGCCTTGCTTGGAGTTCTGTGCTGCTGGCGTATCACAATATCGGTAAAATCGGAGAGGTAGTGGACAGACCCAAGGCGCTGGGAGATATCCGGGGTGTGTCGTATATCTATGGGCTGTTCTACCGTTTTGGCCTGATCGACGTGCCGGACAAGGTTAAGGAGAAAATGGGCGTGAAGGGACACTAACGGTTGTGACTTGCGTTGTGGTGCGTGGTTTAAGTAAAAACGACAGAACTTCGAAAATATTTTCGTAAATTTGTAGTTGACAACTAAAACCAATCGCAGTATAATCAAGTCGCAAACACCAATTTGGTGTAAAAAATCCAAATTAAACCACTGCAAAACAACCTAAAAAATGAGAAGGAGGCCCCTCGATGCGTGATGACAACAAGCTTCACCGTGAAAAGAGATACGTTGAAGTGGACGTTCGCTTTACACCTGATGGCAAGATCCGCCCTCTTGCCATCAATTACGACAAAAGCCATATCTATGGAATCGACCGTGTTTTGGCTGTCAGGCGTGGCACATCGCGCCTTGGCGGGAAGGGGCAGTGCTTCACCTGCATGATCTGCGGGCAGAAGCGGAATCTCTGGCTTGAACAGGGCAAGTGGTTCGTGGAAGCCTACTGCTCCGTGCCGGAAAGCCGTGCTTCGTAATGGCAAGGTACTTATCTCGCGCAGACCTTTCGCGCATAGCGGGTAAGTATATCGACCAGTATTATACCTGCTTCGGCATCAGCAAAGATGACCCGTCACCTATTAACCTAGAGCAGTTTGCAAGTTCTGTTCTTGGGCTGAATGTGAAAATGCTGCCGCTGTGCAGCGATGGCAGCATCCTTGGGCTGACCGTTTTCCAGAAATGCAGATTTACCGTGATTTTAGGGGATGGTACAAAGCTTGTAGAGGTATTCATGCCGCGGGACGTTGTAATCGATTCCGCCCTTGCGGCAGACAGCTGCACCGGATGCCGGAATTTCACGATAGCGCATGAAGCGGCACACCATATTCTGGCTGACCTGTTCCCGAACGACTACGGAAAAGCAGTCATGTGCCGTGGGCACATTGCCTATCGGGAACGAAGCGGACAGCCCTCGTGGGAAGAATGGCAAGCGAATACCCTTGCAGCAGAGCTGCTGATGCCAACATTTCTAGTTAACGCCGAAATAGAACGGGCAGCGCTGCGTTTGCCGAATGGAATCCTGTACAAATCCGCATCTGACCCGAACTATGAAAAAATTCTGGAGATGGCTGCGCGGATGGGAGTATCGTGGTCTGCTATCAGGATCAGACTACAGCAGATGCAGGTCATAAAAGGCAAACCCATTCACTGCCATCCATTGGACATCATCCGATTTGGAGAATGAACATGATTCAGTCAAATAATCGTTCTTTTAAAAATAAACCGCTGAGCAATATACAGCAGGCACAATTCAGCATCGGCTGGAGGTTCTGCCCTGTTTGCGGTAATAAGCTATACAAAAAAATTGATGGGTGTTCCGGCACACTGCAAGTAAAATGCAGTAAGTGCAAGGAGACCCTGAGGCTTGATCTGGCGTTCAGACGCCGGTGATTTTCCAGTCATTTTAAAAAATACGGGTGCACTGCACCCTGAATATGGACTGTTCGCTCCGAGCAACGGGCCATTGCCGCAAGGCAATGAATGAAACGCGCTCCAAATAGCCGGGCAACAGCTGATTGAGAGATTTTCTTTGAAGATCCCTCAGTTGGCTGTTGTCCGGCTATTTTTTTAGCCTTCAGGTAGCCTGCTCCCGTAAAAAGGAGCAGGCTTTATGTTTGTCCGTTTTTCGTGGATGCCCCAAGCGGCGAAATATCCGTAGCCTTCCAAATTTTCGACTTTTTACGCTTTATCGAAAATTTGGAGGTTTACGATGTCTTTTAATAAGGGCTATGAGTTGAAGAAGTTTGAAGCACACTGGGAAAAGCTGCGTATTGAGTACGCGGCTGCGGGAATGACGGAAGATGCCATCCAGAAGATGTACGACTATGACCGTCAGCAGTTCAATTCAGAGCGTACCTTCGTCGAGCGGACGCAGGAATTCACTGCTCCTGCGTATGAAAGTTCCGAGGAAGAAGCATCTCCCTTGATGTTGCGCTATCAGGAGGCCATTACCACAAAGGATACCTATCACGAAACTAAGAGTAAATTTGTATGGATCGGTGAAATCGAGGACGAGCATCTTCTGTCGGCACTTGAAAAGCTGTCCGATGAGGATCTTGAACTCTTAACACTCTACATCTATGAGGGTTATAGCACGGTTGAATTATCTAAAGCTTATGGCATCGCTCACCAGAACATTAGTAAGCAAATTATTAAAATTACTAATTTTTTGAAGAACTTTTAATTTTAGGGTGCAGAATGACCATTTTCGTCGGCTACCAAGTGAAGGGACAATTTCCCAAGCGGCATCTGCCGCAGGGCAAAGCGTCCGACCTCGCGGTCCTTGAAAACTGAATAGTTCCGTCATCTGGTACTCCGATAATGATACTTCCGTAATTCGCGGCCCGGTCACAAAGCAGACGGGGTGGCTGAAATGCCAATGAAGCGGTACAAGTCCGCTGCCAGATGTTTATGCCCCACTCGCAGGGAGCCGAGGGCGAATATGCGAGACCTGAACATATTTTATCAGGAGTGACCGGATGCTGTTTTCGGTCTCCGGTCACTCCTGTTCTTTTACATATTTATCCGCTAATCACCTTTACTAACACGGAGGACTACTCAAATGGACGAGTTGAATCCTACGGTGCGCGAACAGGAGATTTATGAGGAGATGGAACTGACCCCGGAAATGATCAAGTCCATCCGAACCCTCTGTGCAACCTGTCTGCGACATTTCGTAGAAGCCAAGGCTTTCAAAATTGCTATCGTACCGAGTGCAGACAACAGCATGGACACCTGCACAGTCTGTCAGACCCGGCGTGGGTACGATTATGTTGTAATGCACCGCTGATGCCGGTGCTTCATTTCAATCATCGGAGGAGGTGATGTGTATCGTATAAAAATTTGTTCTCATACTTCAACAGAAGCCCGCTGCCTAGGAGGTGCAGCGGGTTTCTTACATATCCAAACGGAGGTCTCGCAATTTGGAATCTACTTTGAAATTCCAACGCGGAGACATCTATTTCGTTCGACTTGACAACCGGACGGGCTCCGAACAAAGCGGAACCCGTCCGGCGGTCATCCTGCAAAACGATGTGGGAAACTCCTGTTCACCGACATTGATCGTTGCGACTTTGACAAGTAAGACAGAAAAGAAAGCTATGCAGCCGACGCATTGTCTGGTGGAACCGGAAGGGCTGGAGCCGTCCATCGTTCAGGCTGAACAGATTTTCACCATCGATAAAAGCCGTGTCAAAAGATTTGTCGGACACCTCACCCCAGAAGAGATGGGGCGGGTCGATGATGCTGTGAAAATCAGCCTTGCGCTGAACCCGATGGGAAGTATCCAAAAACTCAAACCGATCATCCGCTCTACGGCGGCTTACGCACCGCCAGAAGTAGTTGACGGTAAGCCGCCTGTCTATCCCTACACTCCTATCAAATCCGATTTTGAGGACGCAGGAACAGTCGAAGAAATGATGTTATACACCGAACTGCAATCCGCTGTTCACGCAATGATCCAGCGACTTGAATACAGCTTTACCTTTAATCCCAGCTTGCTCACCAGCCCGAAGCGTAAGAAGCAAGTGACTGAGATTTTGACCGAAGCTGAAAAATACATTTGGCGAATTAAGGAGGAAATCAGATGCGCCTGAAGAATGACACTGAAAATTTTGCAGCTTCTTTCAATATCACCCCGCCTTACCAAATGAGGGTGATTCACAGCAGTAAGCTGATCTATCCCCGTGAAATCTACCAGCGGGGTGTGCAGCGCAAGCGGGTGGAACTGATTGCTGCTGACTTCAACGAATACGTTGCGAATGAGCCGAAGATCAGCTTCCGCAACGGCAAGTATTATGTGGTGGATGGCCAGCACACCATCGAAGCGCGCATCCTTCGTAACGGCGGCAGAGCCTTGCCGATTCTCTGCAAGGTCTACACCGGTATGACCATGCAGCAGGAAGCCCTGCTCTTTGCCGAGCAGAACGGCCATTCTGCCCCTTTGTCTGCGGGCATCAAGCTGCGAGCAAAGGTTGCGGGCGATGATGCTCCTTCCAAAGAATTTCTCGCTGCTACCAACCGGGTGGGGCTGGCATTCAACTATGACAGTTTGCAGTTGAGCGACTACCGCATCAGCTGCGTGGGCACCGCGCTCAAGCTGTATAACGAGATGGGCGAAAAGATCTACTGCGAATCCCTGCGGATAATCGTGGCTGCGTGGGATGGCAAGCCCGATTCGTTCCGTGCATCTGTCCTGCGTGGCATGATGCACTTTGTGGAACTGTATCACGGCGAGTTCAGCGAGGAACGGCTGGTTC
>OHJT01000738.1_pt1 | contig 22920 bp, 20 predicted proteins | sample 1568651 | NCBI WGS metagenome assembly OHJT01 (sample SAMEA3879608, study PRJEB24766) | human gut metagenome | biome: human-associated habitat; feature: feces | place: USA | collected 1985/1987 | reverse complement strand
GATCGAAGTCGTCTTCTGCAACAACGACGCAATGGCACTGGGCGCTCTGCAGTCCCTGCAGCAGGCTGGCCGTACCGTCGGCAAGGACGTCTATCTGGTCGGTGTTGACGCACTGAGCGAGGCTGTCCAGAATGTCGTCGATGGCAACATGACCGGCACCGTCCTGAACGATGACGTGGGTCAGGCTACCGCCGCTGCTGCTGCCACCAAGCTGTACGTCGAGGGCAGCAAGGTCGAGCAGTACTACTGGGTCGATTACGTCAAGGTCACCAAGGAGAACGCTGCACAGTACATCAAGTAAGCAGCCAAAACCCTATCGTTGCAAGGTGCGCAGTGAACCAATAAGGCTTGATTAAGAGCTAAAAAGCGCGTGCGTGCGAGAAGAAATCTCCGCGCACGCGCCTTGTTTTGAAAAGCCGATGGCAAAAACGGCACTTTTGAGACCCATAGACAAGGAGGCTCTGAGGAATGTCAGAATACCGTCTGGTAATGAAAGGCGTGGTAAAGACCTTCCCCGGCGTGAAAGCGCTGGACCACGCGCAGTTGGAGCTTCGCCCCGGCAAAGTCATGGCCCTGATGGGCGAGAACGGTGCCGGTAAGTCCACCCTGATGAAATGCATGTTCGGCATTTACAAGATGGATGAGGGCGAGATCGAGTACGAAGGCCAAAAGGTCAACATCCCCACCCCGCTGGATGCACTGAACCGCGGCATCGCAATGGTGCATCAGGAGCTGCAGCCCATCCCGGCCCGCACCGTGGCAGAGAACATCTGGCTGGGCCGCTACCCCACCAAGAAGGCTGGCCCCATCACCATCGTGGACCACGCCAAGATGTATAAGGACACCGACGAACTGCTGAAAAAGCTGAAGCTGGATATCAAATCCCACGCAAAGCTGGGCAGCCTGAGCATCGCACAGATGCAGATGGTGGAGATCGCAAAGGCCGTCTCCGCAAACTGCAAGGTGCTGATCCTGGACGAGCCGACCTCCTCGCTGACCGCGAACGAAGTCGAGTCGCTGTTCCGCATCATGAACGAGCTGAAGGAGCAGGGCGTCGCTCTGGTCTACATCAGCCATAAGATGGACGAGATCAAGGTCATCGCCGACGAAGTCACCATCATGCGTGACGGCCACTACATCGGCAAGTGGGACGTCGCCAACATGACCAAAGAGGAAATCATCGCCAAGATGGTCGGCCGTGAGCTGTCCAATCTGTATCCCCCGCTGGAAAATCACCCCTCCGATGAGATCATGATGAAGGTGGAGGACTTCACCTCCATCCATCCGCGCTCCTTCCGCCACTGCAGCTTCGAGCTGAAGAAGGGCGAGATCCTTGGCGTGGCAGGTCTGGTGGGCGCACAGCGCACCGAGCTGATGGAGGGTATCTTCGGCCTGCGTGCCCACACCTCCGGCAAGGTGTGGATCAAGGGTCAGGAAGTCGCCATCAAGCAGCCCCGCGACGCCATCCGGCACAGCGTGGCTCTGCTGACAGAGGATCGCCGCGCGACCGGCATCATGGGTGTGCTGAGCGTGGCCGACAACATCTCCATTGCCTCGCTGGATGCGCTGCGCAAAGGACCTATCATGCTGGACGATAAGAAGATCCTCGAGCTGGTGGCCACCAACAAAGAGAAGATGGCCATCAAGGTGCCCAGCCCCAAGACGGCGATCAAGAGCCTTTCCGGCGGCAACCAGCAGAAGGTGCTGATCGCCCGCTGGCTGGCCAACAACCCCGATGTCCTCATTCTGGACGAGCCTACCCGAGGCATCGACGTCGGCGCAAAGTACGAGATCTACTGCATCATCGCCGACCTGGCCAAGCAGGGCAAGAGCATCATCATGATCTCCTCCGAAATGAGCGAGATCATCGGTATGTCCAACCGCGTCATGGTCATGTGCGATGGCCGCATCACCGGCTTTATCGACGGCAAGGACGCTACGCAGGAGAACATCATGGCTCTGGCGACCCAGTTTGAGACCGCGCCCGAAGCGGCGGCGGCCAATCAGTAAACAAGGAGGCTGTCTATCGTGGAAGCTACCAAGAAAGTAACGGGCAAGTCTGTAAAGAAGTGGCTGGGCAACAACGCCATCATCGTCCTGATGCTGGCCGTGTCCCTCATCGTCGGCATCATCCATCCCAACTTCTTCGCACTGGCCAATATCATCAACCTGTTCAAGAATGTCTCGATCCGCTACATCATCGCGCTGGGCATCTCCGGCTGTCTGATCACCACCGGCAACGACCTGTCCGCAGGCCGTCTGGCTGGTTTTGCCGCCTGTCTGGCCTGTATCTTCGCCCAGACCGAGGGCGCTGCCGGTAAGTTCTACCCCAACATGCCCACCCTGCCCACCCCCGTGGTCTTCATCCTCGTCATCGCCATCTGCGCCATCGTGGGCCTGTGCAACGGCCTCGTGGTCAGCTACCTGAAGGTCCAGCCCTTTATCGCTACGCTGGGTATGCAGCAGGTGGTCTACGGTATCTGCCTCGTCTACACCGGCGGTACCCCCATCGGCTCCCTGAACAAGGACTTCACCTCTCTGGCCTCCAACACCCTCTTCGGTGTTCCTGTGCTGATCATCATCGCCCTCTTCGTGGCCTGCTGCTTCTGGTTCCTGTACAACAAGACCCGTCACGGCAAGTATATGTACGCCATCGGCGGCAACGAAGCTGCTGCTGAGGTGGCCGGTGTCAACGTGCACGCTACCAAGATCCGCATCTACATCCTGGCCTCCTGTATGTTCGGTCTGGCAGGCTGCCTGCTGGCTGCAAAGTCCGGCGGCGCATCCGTCAACACTGCAATGGGCTATGAGCTGGACGCCATCGCAGCCTGCACCATCGGCGGTGTTTCCACCACCGGCGGCGTTGGTACTGTTCCCGGCGTTCTGGTCGGCGTTCTGGTCTTTGAGCTGATGAAGGTCGCTCTGCAGTTCATGAACGTCAACTCCTCCTACACCTACATCGTTCAGGGCCTTGTCATTATCGTGGCTGTCGCCATTGATATCCGCAAGTATCTGGCTAAGAAGTAATCTCCTCATCATCCCCCTTTGCACCCGCAGTCTTTGCACTGCGGGTGCTTTTTTTGTCCACATTTTTGTGGTATCATAAGGAAAAACATCTTATTCTTACAGGAGGGACTTTCCATGGCACAGCCCACCCCGGACACCCAGACCGAGCTTGAACGCCGCGAGGCCGCACTGGCCGCCCGCGAGGCAGAACTTGCCCGCCAGCAGGCTGAATTGCAGGCGCAGAAGGCCGATTTTGAGCAGGGCAAAAAGCGCCTGCTGGACAACGGCAACAAGGATTTTGTAAACCCCAAGGAAAAGCTTTACGATAAATTCCCGCTCACGGTGCACCAGATGGACATCATCATCGGCGTGCTGTTTGCCCTGATTGCTCTTTTTCTTGTGCTGGGCGTGACCCACACCAGCTTTTTCGGCCTGTTCGGCGGCTGAGCCGCAGGTGTATCCTCTGTGAAAAATATCCCGTAAAGGAGAATAAAAATGGCACACTATCCCGGTTATACCGTCCTGCGCACCGAGGACTGCCCCGAGCAGCACGGTACTTTGACCCTGCTCACCCATGACGTCAGCGGCGCAGCCGTGCTGCTGGTGGAGAACGAGGACGTCAACAAGGCCTTCGGCATCGGCTTCGGCACCTTCCCCTCCGATGACACCGGCGTGTTCCACATTCTGGAGCACTCCGTGCTGGCGGGCAGCGAAAAATACCCGGTCAGTTCCCCCTTTGTGCAGCTGCTCAAAAGCAGCATGGCATCCTTCCTCAATGCAATGACCTTCCCGGACAAAACGGTCTACCCCTTTGCCACCCCCAACGAGACCGATTTCTGCAACCTGATGGATGTCTACCTGAACGCGGTGTTCTGCCCGCTGGCTATGGTGGACTCTGCCGTGTTCGAGCAGGAGGGCTGGCACCGGGATGCGGACGGCACGGTCAGCGGCGTGGTCTACAATGAAATGCAGGGTGCACTGGCTTCCCCGGATGCTCAGCTGCAAAACGCCCTGCAACGGGCGATGTTCCCGGATACCGCCTACGGCTTTGTGTCCGGCGGCGACCCGGCGTCCATCCCCGCCCTGACCTACGAGAAATACCAGCGGGTGTACCGCCGCCATTACAGCGCCGACAACTGCTGCATCACCCTGTACGGCAAGATGGATATGGCCGACAAGCTGGCGCGGCTGGATCAGGACTACCTGTCCAAGATGCCCAAGGCCGCTGCCCGCCCCCGCCTGACCATGCAGGACGAGCAGCCCGGCGCATTCGTGGAGCTGCCCTACTACACCGACCAGCCCAAGCCGGACGAGGTGCAGTGCGCACTGGCATGGTACACCGGTGCCTTTGCCGACCGGGAGCGGCAGCTGGGCGTGGAGATCCTGCTGGGTGCGCTGCTAAGCACCAACAGCTCTCCCCTCAAGGCCGCGCTGCTGGCCGAGCAGCTGGGCGCAGATATCGACATCGGCTTTGACGACAGCACCCTGCAGCCCACCTTGGAGCTGCTGCTGCGCGGCGCTACGGTGGATTCTGCCCGCAAGTTTGCCCCCGCTGTGCGCAAGGCTGTGGACGAGCTGCTAAAGACCGGCATCCCTCACGACCTGCTGCTGGCCGCTTTGAACGAGGCCGAGTTTGCCTCGCTGGAGCGTCCGGGCAGTCTGCCGGACGGCGTGCTGGACGCCATCAACGCCGCCACCGGCTGGCTGCATACCGGCGATGCCGCCCTGCTGCTGCACACCGACAAGCTCTTCGCCGCCCTGCGCAGCAAGCTGGAGGAGGGCTGGTTCGACACCCTGCTGCGGGAGCTGTTTGCCCCCGCCCCGGTGCAGGTGGTGCAAATTCCCACCGCACCCAAAACCGAGGAAGCCGCCGCCCCGGCACGCACCGATGGCAAACTGGTGCTGGAGCACCCCCTCACCGCCGCCGACCTTGGCGCGGGCGATACCGCCCCGCAGGGCAGCACCGAGCAGCTGGCCGGTGCCACCCTGCTGCGCCACCCCTCTGCCGGCAGCTTGTACCTGAATTTCTACTATGATCTGGGCAGCATCACCCCGGAGGAACTGCAATATCTGAACCTGCTCACCGATGTGCTGGACGAGCTGGACACCCCCGCCCATACTGCCCAGCAGCTGAACACCCTGCGCAGCACATGGCTGGGCGACAGCCGCGCCCAGCTGGATCTCTGGACAGGGCGGCAGGAGGGCAGTCCCTGCCATGCGAAGCTTTCCCTCTGCCTGAGCCTGCTGGAGCGCAGCCTGGAAAAGGCGGTGGAGATCGGCGGCGAGTGGCTGTACGACACCGTCCTTACCGGCGCTGCTGCCGAAGCCGCCTATGCCCGGGTGGTCAGTCAGCTGAAGCTGCGCATGGAGCAGCTGTTCATCCAGCAGGGCAACGAGTTCGCCTCCACCCGTGCCCGCGCCCATTATTATGTAGAGGGCGCTGCGGACGAAGCCTGCACCGGCGTGAGTTATTATCACTTCCTGTGCGGTCTGCTGGAAAAGGCCGACTGGGCGGCGCTGGGCGCAAAGCTGGATGCTGTGCGCAGCCGGGTGCTGCAAAACGCTGCCCTGACCGTCAGCCTGCACGGCACCGAGGACGCACTGGAAAAGCTGCGCACCCTGCTGCCGGAAAGCCGCTTTGCCGCTGCCCGGCGCACCCCGGCGCAGCCCTACACCCAGCCCCTGACGCCCCCGGTGAACGAAGCCTTTATCATTGACGGCGGCGTGAACTACGATGTGCTGGCTTGGCCCATGCCCCGGGACAGCCGCCGCCGGGTGCTGGCGCGGGTGATGAGCTACGAGTACCTGTGGCACACCATCCGGGAGGTGGGCGGTGCCTACGGCACCGGAATGCTCTGTGCAGACGGCATTGAGTTTTTGTACACCTACCGGGACCCCCACCTGCGGGAAAGCTACGATACCTTTGCCGCCGCTCCTGCCGCCCTTGCCGCCCGGGACTACACCGTCCGGGATCTGGACGAGTTCATCGTAGGCACCGCCGCCAAACTGGACACGCCCCGCAAGGCGCGTGCCGCTGCGCGGGAACTGGATCACCGGTACTTCTGCGGCATCACGGACGAGATGCGCACCGCCGACCGCAAGGCGCTGTGCAGCGTGGACGCCGCCCTGCTCAAAGCGCAGGCCGCTGCCCTGTCTGACGCGTTGTCCGGCGGCGTGCGGGTCGCTTTTGGCAGCAAGGACGCCGTGGAAGCCGCAAAGGATCTGTTCGACCGGGTAGAGACGCTGTAAGCGCCGTTCATTTGCAAAAAAATATTTTATTTGTAGTTCCGAAACACCCTGCGGGTGTTTCGGAACTACTTTTTTCCACAAACATTTTTTCTGCGCAAAGCGCCCGCATTCCGTCCAAATTACTAAAAAATGTCAGATTTTTTGTCAGATAAGTCATACTTATTTAATAAAATTTGAACAAATTGCGAAATTTGTGTGTTTCTGATGTGGACAAAAACGTTTTCAGCTGATAGAATGGAAACTGTTCTTTCTCCGCCGTCCGCAACCGGCGGAGTGTTTTATTGGAAGCAGGAGGTTTCTCATGTTAGAAAAGTTCTTTCACCTGAAAGAAAACCACACCGATGTAAAGACCGAGATCATGGCTGGTATCACCACCTTCATGACCATGGCTTACATCCTTGCCGTCAACCCCAACATCCTATCCGCAGCGGGCATGGATTCCAAGGCTGTGCTGATCGCCACCGCGCTGGCATCCTTCATTGCCACCGCACTGATGGCTGTGCTGGCCAACTACCCCTTTGCACTGGCTCCCGGCATGGGCCTGAACGCCTACTTTGCCTACACGGTCGTGCTGACCATGGGCTACAGCTGGCAGCTGGCTCTGATGGCCGTCTTTGTTGAGGGCGTCATCTTCATTGCACTGTCCCTGACCAATGTACGCGAGGGCATCTTCAACGCCATTCCCATGACCCTGAAGAGCGCCGTCAGCGTGGGTATCGGCCTGTTCGTGGCCTTTGTCGGCCTGCAGAACGCCAAGCTGATCGTCAACAGCGATTCTACGCTGGTCACCTACCAGCACTTCAAGGGTGCAACCTTCCACAGCGTGGGCGTGGGCGCTATTCTGGCGCTGCTGGGCGTGGTCATCACCGCCATCCTGCTGGTCAAAAAGGTCAAGGGCGGCATCCTGTACGGCATCCTGATCACCTGGCTGCTGGGCATCGTGTGTGAGCTGACCGGCATCTACGTCCCCGATGTGGAAGCCGGTATGTACTCCGTCATCCCCACCGCCTTTGTCAGCTTCGACTTTTCCGCATTGGGCGAGACCTTTGGTCAGGTGTTCAAGACCGACTTCTCCGGTGTCGGCCTGCTGAACTTCTTCGCTGTGATGTTCTCCTTCCTGTTCGTGGATCTGTTCGACACGCTGGGCACCCTGATCGGCGTGGCCTCCAAGGCTGATATGCTGGACGAGGACGGCCGTCTGCCCCACATCAAGGGCGCACTGATGGCGGACTCCATCGGCACCTGCGTGGGCGCTGTGCTGGGCACTTCCACCACCACCACCTTCGTGGAAAGCGCCTCTGGCGTTACCGAGGGCGGCCGCACCGGTCTGACCGCTATGACCACCGGCGTGCTGTTCCTGCTGGCTACCATCTTCAGCCCGCTGTTCCTCACCATCCCCAGCTTTGCTACCGCTCCGGCTCTGATCATCGTGGGCTTCTACATGATGGGCTCTGCCGTCAAGATCGACTTCAACGATCCCAGCGAGGGCATCCCCGCCTTCCTGACCATTCTGGCTATGCCCACTGCTTACAGCATCTCCGAGGGTATCGCCATCGGCATCATCTCCTGGACCATCATCAACGTGGTCACCGGCAAGGCCAAGGAGAAGAAGATCAGCCCGCTGATGTATGTGCTCACCGTGCTGTTCATCCTCAAGTACGTGTGCCTTTAATTCCCTGAGCGTCTAAAAAAGCCAAGCCCCCCTGCGGTCTGCCCGTACAGACTGCAGGGGGTGTTTTTGTTGGGGAGGAGAAAGCGCAAAAAAGCACAACAGCCTGACCCGCAGGCCCGGCTGTTGTGCGCTCTTGTATCCTTATTTTTTCCGCGAATGAATATGGATCTCCGGGATGGCTACATTGTCGTAATGGATGGGACAGTCTGCCTCCGGGGTGCTGTCCGCCGCTTCGTGCCGCACCTTGCCGGTGTGCACCTCCGGCACTGCCACCGTTTCTTCCTGTCCGTTCTTTCTGCTCCGGCTCTTCTGCCGGAACCAGTTTTTCAGCCGCTGATGGATGGCCATAGCCTTTTCTCCTTTCCGGCACGGAGAATTTTCTCCCTCCGTGCGCACACCGGACGTCTCAGATAAAGTTGATAAATACCGTAATGACCAGACTGTTCAGGAAGTCCGCAAACAGGCTGCCCACCAGCGGGATCAGCAGATATGCCTTGACGGAAGGTGCATACCTGTCGCACACAGCCTGCATATTGGCCATGGCATTGGGAGTAGCACCCATGCCGAAGCCGCACAGACCCGAAACGATGACCGCCGCATCGTAGTCCCTTCCCATCACGTTATACGCCACCACAATGACATACACGATCATGAACAGCGTCTGCCCTGCCAGCAGGATGACCAGCGGCAGCGCCAGCTCTGCCAGCTGCCAGATCTTCAGGGTGATCATTGCCATGCCTAAGAACAGCGACAGGCAGATACCGCCGATATCGTTGATCTCGCCCATATATACGGTGTAGCCGCCGCCGTACTCGCCCACGTTGCGGATGATGGCCGCCGCGATCATAGCACCGATATAGATGGGGAAGGTCATCCCGGTCAGGGACAGCAGCTTGGAAAGCACTGTGCCGATGCCCATGGCAAGGATCAGCTGAAAGCTGGCCGCAGGGTACATACTGTGCCGCTCGTGCTTGATCTCCTCCTCCACCAGCAGGCTGTCATCCTCTGTCACCGCAGTGTCCAGCAGATGGTGCCGCTCAATAAGCATTTTGCCGATGGGACCGCCCATCATGCTGCCCGCGATCAGTCCATAGGTGGCGGCGGCGGTGCACAGGGTGGTTGCGCCCCGGATGCCAAAATCCTCCAGCACCGGGCCGAAGGCACCCGCCGTGCCGTGGCCGCCCACCATGGGAATGGAGCCGGTGCACAGCCCCACCAGCGGGTCCACCTGCAGCAGGCTTGCCAGCCCCACTGCAATAAAGTTCTGGCTGACGATCAGCACAATGACCACACCCAGAAATACGATCATCGCCCTGCCGCCGCTTTTCAGCACCTTCAGGTTTGCCTGAAAGCCTACTGAGGTGAAGAACATCACCATGCAGACCTCCTTGAGGATGTCGTCAAAGGCGAACTCTGCCACGCCGGTAACGTAGCACACACAGGTAAAAATGGCGAACAGCACGCCGCCGATGACCGGAGCCGGGATGCAGAATTTTTCCAGCATCCGCACCCGCTCCCGCAAAAATTTGCCCAGCAGCAGCACCAGCACCGAAAGTGCCAGTGTCTGATACATATCCAGTTCTATCTTCATATCGTCTTTCTTTCCCTCTGTTTCCCGGCAGCATTCAGGATGCCACCGTGATGTCTGCCGTCTTATAGTAGGCGGCAGCTCCCTTGTGGAACGGGATGCCCACGCCCTCGGTCGCTTCGGCTTCGGTATCCAGCCGGATACCCAGCTGCGTGCTCAGGTTTTCGCGCCCGTCGAACAACAGCTTTGTCAGCTGCTCCACCTGCTTTTCCGGCAGCGCCGCGCTGGCCAGCAGCACCGCTTTTACGCCTACCGTCTGCACTTCCTCTTCCTGTCCGGGGTAAGTGCCCGCCGGAATGGTGCACACGCTGTAGCTGCTGCAGCTGTCCTGCAGACGCTTTGCAGCCGCACCGTCCACACACAGCAGCCGGATGCCGCAGTCCTCCGCCAGCGCGGTCACCACCGCACTGGGCGCACCGGCCGTGATGAACATGGCATCGATCCTGCCAGCTTTCAGCTGCGCAGCGGCATCCTCGTAATTCAGGTTGATGGTCTCTACCAGTTTTTCGTTCAGACCGTAGGCAGACAGGATCTGCCATGCGTTCTGCTCTGAACCGGACTCCTCTGCACCGATACTCACCGTTTTACCCTGCAATTCTTCTACGGACTGGATATCAGAATCCGCCCGCACGATCACCTGACAGGCCTCGGTATACAGTGCAGCGACCGCACAGAATTTGTTTTCCATCTCTTCATCCTGAAAAATGCCGCTCTGCTCGTAGGCATCCTGCACAAGGTCTGCCTGTGCCACCGCCAACTGCAGGTAATCCCCCATCAGCAGACGCAGGTTTGCCGCAGACCCGGCGGTATTCTTCAGTTCCACAGCGCCATTCCCGCTGTCATTTTCCAGCGCCGCAAAGCCCTCGCCAAAGGCGTGGTATACGCCGCCCTCTCCGGCTACGCCCATGCGCATCCGCCGGGCAGTGTCGGCAGACGTGCAGCCCGCCAGCAGCAGCGCCGCCAGCATAATTCCCGCCAGCAGCACCGCAATTCCTTTGTGTTTCAATGTTTACACCCCGCATTCTCTCTGCCGCCGCAGTGCAGCAGATGATTTTTCTTCAATTATAAGCAAGTAAAAGGTGAAAATCAATCACCTGTTTTTATTTTTTCCGAAAAAGCTTCTGTTTTGTGCCGCCTGCAGCAAAAAAGGACCGCTGCACCAGATGCCGTGCAGCAGTCCTTTGTACCGTTATAAAGAGCGTTTCACCGCGAAGGCTCAGACCCGCTTTGTCTCTTCCGTCCGGGTAGAAATACCGAACAACACAAAGCCGATGACAAACAGGATGGCAATGGAGCCAACGCCCACGTTGGCGCTGCCGGTCAGCTGGCTGCCCACGCTGACGATCATGGTGCCAAGGAAGGAAGCGCCCTTGCCGCAGATATCGAACAGGCCAAAGTATTCGCCGGATTTTTCCTGCGGGATGATCTTGGCAAAGTGGCTGCGGCTCAGCGCCTGCACACCGCCCTGGAACATCCCCACCACAACAGCCAGCACCCAGAACTGCCACTGGCTCTTCAGGAAGAAGGCAAAGACGGCAATGCCGGTATAGGCCGCGATGCACACCGGGATCAGGATCTTGGATTCATATTTCTGGCTCAGGCGGCCGAAGATCAGCGCCGAGGGGAAAGCCACGATCTGGGTGACCAGCAGCGCCAGCAGCAGGCCGGTGGTGTCCAGTCCCAGTGCCGTGCCGTAGGCGGTAGCCATATCAATGATGGTATACACGCCGTCGATGTAGCAGAAGAAGGCCAGCAGGAACCAGAATACCTGCTTGTCCTGCGGCAGGTGCTTCAAAGTCTGCCCAATGCGCACAAAACTTTGGCGGATGGCGTGCTGCTCCACCTCCACATAGTTGATCTGACGGTACTTTTTCAGCAGCGGCAGGGTGACCACCAGCCACCATACGGCGGTAATGATCAGCGCGATAGACAGTGCAGTCATCTGGCTGAGCCCCACTGCACTGCTGCCCAGCACCAGCGCCAGACAGACCACAAAGGGCACGCAGCTGCCGATATAGCCCCACGCGTACCCGCGGGAGGACACCATGTCCATCCGCTCCGGGGTGGTCACATCGCCCAGCATGGAGTCGTAGAACACCAGACTGCCGGAGTAGCCGATCTTGGCAATGATAAAAATGACCAGAAAGGCCAGCCATGTGCCCGCCAGACCCATGGCGCAGCAGCCGATGACGCCCACAAAAAGGCAGAGCATGAAGATGGGCTTTTTAAAGCCCTTGGTGTCGGCCAGCGTGCCCAGAATGGGGCCCAGAATGGCGGTGACCACCGTGACGATGGAGCTTGCATAGCCCCAGTAGGCCAGATAGTCCACCTTGCTCACCCCACCGGCTTCGGCCAGCGCATTGAAGAAGATGGGCACCAGCGTGGCGATCATCAGCACAAAAGCCGAGTTGCCCACATCGTATAAGATCCATGCCCGCTCCAGCGGTGTCACCTTGAATTTTTCAGTTTTCATCGTGTTTTCCCTTTTCCCCTTGCACCGCCGGGCGGCGCGTTTTTTAAAATTCCCCAAAGGTGTGGTCGTAGGCGGCGTCCAGCGGCTCGTCCGTATCCAGCTTTGCCACATACTCTAAGATCAGCCGCTCTGCCAGCGGTAAAGCCTTGGCGTACAGCGCATCCAGCTTGCGGTTGCTCTCGGTGCACTGCGGGTTCGGCTGCGGGTTTGCCACAAGGCCGTGCATCCCATCGTACTTGCCCAGCACCTTCATGCCGGTCAGCACCACCCAGCGCTTGACCGGGTTCGAAGCCTGCAGCACCTTATGCACTGTGATCATCCCCTTCAGGGCTTCCAGCGCGGTCTGCTCCGAAATATCCCTGTAAAACGGCGCAATGACTCGGGCGTTTTCCGCGCTGGGGTGGATATGGCTGGCGGTAAAGAAGGTCAGCGGGTCATAGCCGTCCCGGCGCAGCAGCATATTGTCGAACTCCGTCTCGATCTCGCAGTGGGTCACACCGCTCTCCCGGGTAAACTGCTCCACAAAGGGGTGGCAGGTGCTGTCCAGCGCAAAATGGCACACAAAGCCCAGCGCGTAGGCCAGCGCAGCCTCGCGGTCGGCTTCCTCGTGCACCACCCGGCGTGCCCGGTCAAAGAACGTTCTGCCCGGCTCGTCGTGCATGGCGTTGCCCAGCGCGGCGACCGGGGTGGACTTTTCTGCATGGTAATAGAACAGCAGATCCGGCCCGTGCAGGCCGATATCGTACAGCTCCCGGTGCGCTTCCAGCTTTTCCCGCAGCGGCGCAGGCAGATGATCCAGCACATTTGCGCCAAAGCGGCGGTGTGCGTAGGTAGAGGGCATCTCTCATTCCTCCTTCTTGCAGTGCCAGCGCCCGCCGCCCTGTTCCGGCTGCACTGACCAATAATCCTATCGTTTTCAGTATAGCAGAAAGTTTGCCGACCTTCTACCCTTTTGTGTCTGTTTTCTGTAAAAAGTTTTAATAATTTTGCTGCACTTCCCGCCGCTCCCCCAAACAGAAAAGGGACCTCCTGAAATGCCCGCGGGCATTTCAGGAGGTCCCTTTCTAATCATTCAGGTTCACACACTCTCATAGCCCTGCGGCATCTCGCTCTTGCGGTCGCGGGACATCAGATTGCGCAGCGCGTCGCTGGCGCTCATGCCCTCCTTGACGATGGCGTTCACCGTCTGGGCAATGGGCATTTCCACATGGTACTTCTCCGCCAGTTCCATAGCGGCGGGCAGGGCGTTGATGCCCTCCACCACCATGCCTACCTCCTTCACGGCCTGCTCCGGGCTTTCGCCCTTGCCGATCAGAATACCGGCGCGGTTGTTGCGGCTGTGCATACTGGTGGCGGTAACGATCAGGTCGCCGATACCGGCCAGACCCGCAAAGGTCTGGACATTGCAGCCCATGGCCACGCCCAGCCGGGCGATCTCGGCAATGCCGCGGGTGATCAGGGCGGCGCGGGCGTTATCGCCGTAGCCAAGGCCGGTGGAGATGCCGACACCCAGCGCGATGACGTTCTTCATGGCGCCGCTCAGCTCCACGCCCTTGATATCAGAGTTGGTGTACACGCGCATACAGGTGTTGCTGAACACCTCCTGCACCACCTCGGCGGCTTCCAGATCCGGGCTGGCGGAAACGATGGTGGTGGGCAGATCCAGCGCTACTTCCTCAGCGTGGGTGGGGCCGCTGAGCGCCACCAGACGCACCGCGCGGGGGCCGTTCTCGTGGCTCAGCTCGTCGGCAAGGATCTCGGTCATGGTATATAAGGTATCGGGCTCAATGCCCTTTGCCACGTCCACAATAATCTGGCCGGAGCGGATATAAGGCCGCGCCTTGGCTGCCGTGGAGCGCACGAACACCGACGGCACTGCAAACAGCAGCACGTCCTTGCCGGTGCACACTTCCTCTATGCTTTTGGTAAAACGCAGCTCCTGCGGGATGACCATCCCCGGCAGATTGGGGTGCACCCGGGTGGTGGAAAGGTTGTCCACCTCGGCTTCAATAGCCGACCACACCTGCACATCGTTGCCGCTGACGGTCAGCATCCGTGCCAGAGCCATGCCCCAGGTGCCTGCACCCAGAACACCAATACTAAACTTTTTCACGTTCGTATCCTCCGTGTCTGCACCGGGCAGGAGCTCCTGCCGGTGGATTTGCGCCGCGCCGGGCCGTTGCCCCGCAGCTGCGCACTGTTATGTTCATTGTACACGAAAGCACCCACAGCGTCAAGCATCTGCCGCATTGCACAAATATTTAACAAGTTTATGCAATTTTTCGGTCACATCACACGTTTTGTGCAAACCGTTTGCGCTGCGGGGCATTTCATGCTATTATAGTATTCTGGTAGGTTTTGTAGGGATTGGTGATTCCGTCTCTTGACTTTGACCCTACTTTAAGGTATATACTGCTTTGGTCGGCAAAAGCTTTGCCGCCTTGTGCATTTTTTAACTTTGAGGAAAAAACAATGTTTGAAGCACTTTTATCCAACCGCACGGTCGGCGTGCTGGTGGAGGCGCTGCCCCGCATCCTGACGGCAGGCCTGACCATGACCATTCCGCTGACCCTTCTCTCCTTCTTTTTTGCCATGATCATCGCAGTGGCGGTGGCGCTGGTGCAGTACGCCAATGTGCCGGTGCTGCGGCAGATCGCCCGGTTCTATATCTGGGTCATCCGGGGCACACCGCTGCTGGTGCAGCTGTTCATCATCTTTTACGGTCTGCCCAGCGTGGGTATCATGCTGAACGCCTTTCCGGCGGCGGTCATCGCCTTTGCCTTCAACGAGGGTGCCTACTGCGCCGAGACCATGCGCGGCGCGCTGGAAAGCGTGCCGCAGGGGCAGCTGGAAGCCGGGTACTGCGTGGGCATGAGCTGGTGGCAGATCATGCGCCGCATCGTGCTGCCACAGGCGCTGCGCACCGCCGTGCCTGCGCTGTCCAACTCCCTCATCGGTATGATCAAGGACACCTCGCTGGCGTCCAATATCACGGTGGCAGAGCTGTTCATGGCGGGGCAGCGGGTAGCCGCCCGCACCTACATCTTCCTGCCTATCTACTGCGAGGTGGCTGTGGTGTATCTGCTGTTCTGTACCGTCATCACCAAGCTGCAGGCGCTGCTGGAACGTCAGCTCAACGCCCGCGGCTTTCAGTAAAAGGGAGGGTAAGCACTTATGGCTATGCTTGAGATCCGCAATGTGCAAAAAACCTTCCGCACCTATGCAAAACCCGGCCTTTTCCACCGCCCCGGTGCGCGGCAGGTCGCCAGCGAGCTGCCCGTGCTGCGCGGGGTAGACCTGACCGTGGAAAAAGGCGATGTGGTGGCCATTCTGGGGCCGTCCGGCTCCGGCAAGACCACCCTGCTGCGCTGTTTGAACTTTCTGGAAACTGCCGATGCCGGGCAGCTGGTGTTTGACGGCGAAAGCTTCGACCTTGCCCATGCCAGCCGCGCCGACATTGCCCGGCTGCGCAAAAAGACCGCCTTTGTGTTCCAGAACTACAACCTGTTCCGCAACAAGACCGCCCTGCAGAACGTGACCGAGGGACTCATCGTGGCGCGCAGGCTGCCCAAGGAGCAGGCGGATGCTATCGGCATGAAGATGCTTGCCAAGGTAGGCCTTGCCGACCGCGCCGATTACTACCCCCGCCAGCTTTCCGGCGGGCAGCAGCAGCGAGTGGCGATTGCCCGCGCCCTTGCCGCCGACCCGGAAATTATTTACTTTGACGAGCCCACCAGCGCCCTTGACCCGGAGCTGACCGGCGAGGTGCTCAGCGTGATGCGGCAGCTGGCCGAAGAGGGCATGACCATGCTGGTGGTCACTCACGAGATGGGCTTTGCCCGCAACGTGTCCTCCAAGACCGTGTTTATGGAAAACGGCGTAGTGGTGGAGCAGGCACCCTCTCAGCAGTTCTTTGCATCCCCCAAGGAGGAGCGCACCCGGGCTTTCCTGCGCAGGATCGCCCATACTGAATAAGCGTGCCTTCTTTTTGCATTTTTTACGACAGAAAGGAATTTTTACTTATGAAACGCAGAACCTTTATTTCTCTGATGGGCGTTATGGCCGCAGCCGGGGTGCTCAGTCTGACCGGTTGCTCCTCCAAGGACACCGCCGCCAGTACTGCCAGTTCCGCAACGCTGAACAAGCTGGACAGCATCCAGAAGAGCGGCAAGCTGGTAGTAGCGCTGGAGGGCGCATGGCAGCCGTGGAGCTACCACGATTCCTCCGACGCGCTGGTGGGCTACGACGTGGAGGTATCCCGCGCCATTGCCGAAAAGCTGGGCGTGGAGCCGGAGTATGTGGAGAGCGACTGGGACAGCCTGTTTGCCGGTCTGGACGCAGGCCGCTACGGCATGGTGTGCAACGGCGTGGAGGTGACCGAGGAGCGTGCTAAGACCTACGCTTTCACCACCCCCTACGGCTACATCCACACTGCGCTGGCTGTACGCAAGGACAATACCGACATTACCAGCTTTGAGGACCTGAAGGGCAAGACCACCGCCAACAGTCTGGCTTCTACCTACATGGAGCTGGCTGAAAGCTACGGTGCTACCGTGCAGGGCATCGACACGCTGGAGGAAACCATCCAGCTGCTGACTGCAGGCCGCATTGATGCCACCCTGAACGCGGACGTTTCCTTCTACGACTACCTGAATGTCCACCCGGACGCAGACTTCAAGCTGGTGGCACAGACCGCCGAAGCCTCTCATGTGGCGATCCCGGTGCTCAAGAGCGAGGACACCACCTATCTGGACGCGCTGAACGCCGCCATTGAGGAGCTGCGCGCCGATGGTACCTTAAAGACCCTGAGCGAAAAGTATTTCGGACAGGATATCTCTTCTGAAAACTGAGAAACTCGACCCTCTCAGTCTGCTCACTTTGTTCGCATCCAGCTCCCCCGAAAGGGGGAGCTTTTTTGTTATCTGCCAGTCCGTGCGGTAAAGCTCCCCCTTCGGGAGAGCTGGCGCGGGAGCGCCTGAGAGGGCGAATTCCCTATTGACTTGTGCAATATTATATGCTATATAATATTATAGAAACAGACCACGCCGAAAGGAGGCTGTTCCCACATGAGTTTTCCCATCAGTGCCGCGCTGCTGGACGCCATTGTGCTGTCCGTGGTGGCGCAGGAGCCGGAAGGTACCTACGGCTACAAGATCACCCAACAGGTCACCCACACACTGGAGCTAAGCGAATCCACCCTGTACCCGGTGCTGCGCCGGTTACAGAAGGACCAGCTGCTCACGGTCTACGATGCGCCCTTCAATGGCCGCAACCGCCGCTATTATCAGATCACCTCCGCCGGGCGGGCGCAGCTTGCCGCCTACGCGCAGGAGTGGAGCCACTACCGTTCTTCCATTGACACATTTTTCAGAGAGGTGGAATGATCTATGACCCGTACTGCATTTCTTGCTGCGCTGGAGCAGCTTCTGGCTCCCCTGCCGGAGTCCGAGCGCAAGGACGCTTTGAGTTATTACGAAGATTATCTGGATGCCGCCGGGCCGGAAAACGAAGCCCGCGCCATTGCGGAGCTGGGCAGCCCGGAGGAGGTCGCCCGCAAAATTCTGGACGAGCAGGCACCGGCAGGCAGCTCTGCCGCCCCGGCATCCCCTGCCCCGCGTTCCCGCTGGCGCATGGTGCTGGGCGGCGGGCTGGCGGTGCTGGTGCTGGCCTGCTTTTTCTTCCAGCATTCCAAAACCACCCCGGTGCAGCCGGTCGAGCCTGCGTCCTCGGCAGCAGACAGCAGCTCTGTCCCGGAGCAGACCAGCAGCAGCTACCTCGCTGTCCTGGCCGATACCGTCCCCCTCACCATTCCTGCTGATGACCTTGGGGAAAGCACCCTGCAAATCCCGCTGGAAAAGCTGGATCAGGAGTTGAAGCTCAGCCTGAACTACGGCTCTGTGACCTTTGTCACCGATCCGTCCCTCACCTCGGACAAATACGCCACCTTCCAGTTCGACAACTTCCCGCATTCGCCGGTTCTGCGCACCACCGGCGGAGACGGCCGCACCACCCTGACCTTTGAAATGCCGGAAAACTGGCAGGTAGCCGAGGATGCCCCCGAAGCCATGCTCACCGTCACCATCCCGGCAGACGCCCTCACCCGGCTGCTCATCAGCTTGGAGACCGGCGATGTCCGCCTTGCGCCCATGCAGCTGAAAACGCTGACTGTTGCGCTGACCAATGGCAGTCTGCGTGCCGAAAACCTGACCGTGACCCGCGACCTGCTGATCGAGCTTCCTGCTGGCAAATGTATGATCGATCACCTTTCCATTGCGGAATACGCCAGTATCGCTGCAACCTACTGCATCCGCCTGCATCTGGATGGCGACCCCGCCGACTACACGACCGATGCCCGCACGGATGACGTTGTACGCATCGGCAATAAGGAATATGATAAACGCTATACCTCTTCCGGTTCCAACGGGACCCTGAATCTTTACGCCAAAGGGCTGATTTATCTAAACGTTGACGAACAACGCCCTGCATAACAGAAAGCGCCCCTCTTCCATGGCTTTGCGCCAGCGAAGAGGGGCGGTTTTGTGTTTATGCCTGATGAAAATACTCGTAGATGGTCTGCGCCAGCTGTTTGCCCACACCGGGGGTGTTTTCCAGCTGGTCGGGGGTGGCTTCCTTCACCGCGCCCACGCTCTTGAACTGCGCCAGCAGGGCTTTGGCCGTTTTGGGGCCTACGCCCGGCACCTCGGTCAGGGTGGAGGAGTAGCTTTTCTGCTTCATCTGCTGCTTGCGGTAGGCGTTGGCAAAGCGGTGGGTTTCGTCCTGAATGGCGGTGATGAAGGTAAAGGTGCCGCGGTTCATGTTGATGGCAATTTCCCGCCCGTCGCTGTCCACGATGGCGCGGGTGCGGTGGTGATCATCCTTTACCATGCCGTACAGCGGCACATCTGCCAGCGCTGTACCGGCAAGCGCTTCCTTTGCGGCGCTCACCTGTCCCCTGCCGCCATCCATCAGCAAAAGGTCCGGCTTCTGCCCGAACCAGTTGCCGCCGGGCTGTCCGTTTTCGGCCTGTGCGGCGTATTTTTCGTACTCTGCCGCCCGGCGGGAGACGGTCTCTGCCAGCGAGGCGTAGTCGTCCGTGCCCGCCACGGTCTTCATTTTGAACTTGCGGTAGCCCGCCTTGAAGGGCTTGCCGTCCTTGAAGGTGACCATGCCGCAGACGCTGCTGCCATCACCCCAGTTGGAGATATCGTAGCTCTCGATGGCGCGGGGCGGCTTTGAAAGCCCCAGCACCTGTGCCAGCTCGTCCAGCAGCTTTTCCTCCCGGGCGTAGCGGCCGCTCTCCCGCGCCAGACGCTCCACCGCGTTGGTGTGCGCCATCTCCACCAGATGCGCCTTATCGCCCCGCTGGGGCACATACAGCTGTACCTCGCTGCCCCGCTTCTGGTTCAGCGCCTGCTGCAAGGCGTCCATGTCCGGCGGCAGCGCGTCCACCGCGATGATTTTTGGAATTTGTTCATCGTCCAGATAGTACCGGGGCAGAAATTCCTCCCGCACCGCATCGATATCCGAGGTATCGTGGAACAGAAACTCCCGCTTGTCGGTCAGCCGTCCCTCCCGGAAGCGCAGCACCGCCGCGCACACGCTGTCCGGCGTGCCTGCCAGCGCCACCACGTCCATCTCCACGTCCGGGTCTACCACCACCTTCTGCCCTGCCGTAAGCTTGGTGATGGCATTGATCTGATCCCGCAGAAGGGCGGCGGTCTCAAATTCCAGCCGGTCGGAGGCTTCCTGCATCCGCTCGTTGAGGGTTTTCAGGATATCCTTTTTGCCGTAGCGGATGAGGTGCACCGCGTTTTTGACCGCCTGATTGTAGGTCTCGCGGCTGATCTTGCCGCTGCACACCGCCATACACTTGCCGATATGAGCGTTCAGGCAGGGGCGCCCTTTGCCGATCTCCTGCGGGAAGCGCTTGGAGCAGCGCGGCAGCAAAAAAGCGTCCATGGCCGTTTCTGCCATCTGCCGCGCCGCAAAGCTGGAGGTGTAGGGGCCGATATACTCCGCCCCGTCCTCCTCCTTTTGCAGGGTGAAGGAAAGGCGCGGCCAGTCCTCCCGGGTGACGCGGATATAGCTGTAACCCTTGTCATCCTTGAGCAGAATGTTGTACTTGGGAGTGTGCGCCTTGATCTGGCTGGCTTCCAGTACCAGCGCCTCGAACTCGCTTTGACAGACGATAACGTCAAAGGCGTAGGCATGGGCGATCATCTGGCTGACCTTGTTATCGTGGGGCACGCCCTCGCGGAAATACTGGCTTACCCGGATGCGCAGGCGCTTGGCCTTGCCGATATAAATGATGGTGTCGCTTTTGTCCCGGATGATATATACCCCGGGCAGCAGCGGCAGCATACAGGCTTTTTGATAGAGCTCGGCCTTAGTCATGCAGCACCTTCCTCCGTGTCTGTGGGATGGGGCGTCCTGCAATGGAAAGCCCTTTGCTCCCGGTAAAAAGCGTACTAAAAAAGCGGCAGGGAGCCCCCGCCGCTTTCTGTTGCTTGTGATACAGACTTACTCTGCAAAGCCGGACTCCACCAGCTTGATCAGGCCGTCCACGGCAGCCTGCTCATCAGCGCCGTCAGCGATGATGCGGATGGTAGTGCCGCCAACGATACCCAGAGACAGAACGCCCAGCAGGCTCTTTGCGTTCACGCGGCGTTCTTCCTTTTCGACCCAGATGGAAGACTTGAACTCGTTTGCCTTCTGGATAAAGAAGGTAGCCGGACGAGCGTGCAGACCAACCTGATTTTCAACGGTAACTTCTTTTACGTACATAGTAAAGCGCTCCTATCTAATATCGTTTTGGTGTACAAAAGCATAGTGTGCCTGTTGTGTTACACTCATTTTAGCGCAAGTCGAAACGGTTGTACAGTCCCCTTTTGCATTTTTGGCGGTTTTCCCAATGAAACCGAGAGCATTTTTCAGGTTTTGTACAAAGACAATAAAATTATACCCCGAAGGTTAGAGGGGTAATACAAAAGTTTTCAACAACTTTTAGACCGCCGGGGAGTTTTCCTCTGAATTTTGTGTATTTTCACCGACATTTCCGGTGCCGGCTCACTCCTGCGCAGGGCCTGCGTAGCGCATCTGCACCAGTGCGCATTTACGCGTCACAGTGGGGTATTGCTGCGGGTCAAATTCCAGACTGGTGCTGCCGTCCAGCTGCCAGCCCATGCGGGTATACAGCGCAATGGCGCGGGTGTTGGTGTTCAGAACACTCAGCACCGGGTGTGCGTGCTCCGGCAGCTTTTTGCGGGCAAAGTCCAGCAGCTTTGCACCAATGCCCTTGCCCCGGGCTTTTTCCGTGACGAACAGGTGCTCGATATGCCCCGCCTTATGGCTGACGCACACCATACCGTCCGGCACGTCCTTGGTGGTGTGCAGGTAGCACACCCAGCCCGCCGCCTTTTCCTGCTGCAATTGCAGCAAAAACTGCGGCTCGGTCAGGGTGCGGCAGTATTCCGGCGTCCAGTTATCGGCACAGACAGCCTGCCGTCCCTCGGCAAACAGCTTTGCGGCGGCGGCAAACTGTTCAGCGGTCTTTACCAGCCGGACATTCTCGCCCCGCTTCCACTTGGGCACTTCGGCAATGGGGTGGCTCGTGCACCACTGCTCGTACAGCTCCGGGCGGCGCAGACGGGTGCGGGTGCGGCTCTGCTCACCGCGCCATGCGTCGATTTTTGCGTGGTCGCCGCCCAGCAGCACCTCGGGCACGGCACGGCCTTCCCACACCTCGGGGCGGGTGTACTGGGGGTATTCCAGCAGACCGTCCCAGTAGCTTTCCTCCTCGTAGCCCTTCTGCTCGGCCAGTACGCCGGGCTTCAGGCGCAGCACGCTGTCTGCCACCACAAGGCTGGCCAGCTCGCCACCGGTCAGGATATAATCACCAATGGAGATCTCCTCGTCCGCAAAAGCATCGATGACACGCTCGTCAATGCCCTCGTAGTGGCCGCAGACCAGCGTCAGGTTGTCGTACTGTGCCAAGCGCTTTGCGTGCTCCTCGGTGTAGCGCTGCCCGCCCGCCGTCAGGAACACGATATGCGGGGCGGGCCGTCCCTGCTCGGCCACCTCGCGCTGCACCGCCCGCAGGCAGTCCGCGATGGGCTGGGCGTACAGCACCATGCCGCAGCCGCCGCCGTAGGGGTAATCGTCGGTCTGCTTCTGCTTATTCAGGGTATAATCCCGGATCTGGTGGCAGTGGGTCTCAATATAGCCCCGCTTTGCCGCCCGGCCGATGATGCTGGCGTCCAGCACCTGCTGGCACATCTCCGGGAACAGGGTCACGATGTCCACACGCATTCCCATGGCTTACTCCTCCTCCCGCTCGCTGTCAAAATCGTCATCCAGCAGACCGGGGATGGGGGTAACAAGGATATACCCCTCCGGCGGGTTGCGCTCTTTCAAAAAAGCATCCACCCCGGGGAACATATACTCCTTGCCGCCGGGTGCCTTGACGGTGTAGATATCCTGCGCACCCGGGTGGTCCACGCTGGTCACCACGCCGTACACCTTGCCAGTGTCGGCATCCCGCACTTCGCACCCGATGAGGTCTGCCACATACCACCGGCCTGCGGGCAGAGTGGCATCGTTGCGGTCAAAGTAGAACACCTGCCCGCGCAGCGCCCGGGCGGCATCCATATCGCTGACCCCTTCCAGCTGGAGCAGCGCCATCTGCCCCTGCGGACGGATGGAAAGGATCTTATATGCCTTGCCGCCCTGTGCCGAAGGGTACAGGCGGCCCACTTTTTTCAAAAAATCCACCCCGTCGCACCAAAGCTCCAGCTTCATTTCCCCGCGCACACCGTGGGTGGTAACAACTTTTCCGGCTTCCAGATATTGCTGCATAAATTCGCTCCTGTGTAGCATCCTCGCCCTCTCAGTCACCTGCGGTGACAGCTCTCCCAGAGGGAGAGCCAAGAATGT
>OHJT01000734.1_pt1 | contig 22991 bp, 25 predicted proteins | sample 1568651 | NCBI WGS metagenome assembly OHJT01 (sample SAMEA3879608, study PRJEB24766) | human gut metagenome | biome: human-associated habitat; feature: feces | place: USA | collected 1985/1987 | reverse complement strand
AAGCCAAACCGCAGAAACAGGAAAAGACGAACAAGTCCCTGACGTGTTCCAGCCGTTCGGAAACCATTTTCTTTTTAAGGATGATTTTTATCTCGTCCTCCGTCAAGTAGCCCCTATCCACTTTTTCCAGCCTGATTTTGTAGCTGGCGAACGGGTCACCCACCAGTATGCCGTTGTTGCGGGCAATGATGATGATGCGCTTGAAGAACTGCATGAACTTGGCGGTGGTATTGTAACCGCACTTGCAGGCGGTACGCAAATACAACTCAAAATCGGTAATGAACATTGGGGTAATTTCCTTTATGGATATGTCCGATACGTTGTACTTGCTTTGGATAAATTCAGCGAGGTGGCGGCGGGTCACTTCATACTTGCGGTAGGTCGCTATCGTCTTGGATATGCCCACAAGCTGCTTCACATCGTCATTGTGCTTTTGGAACAATGAAAGGATTGTTTCGTGGCTCTCGCTATGTCCCAAGAACTCGTTTTTCACTTTCTCGGCGGTCACGTAGTTGTCACGCCGCTGCATTTCGTGGTAAATGGTGTTCAGGGAAGAACGTATGTCGTCCAGCAGGGCGTTTATTCTTCCGGCATCCCTGCCTTTGGCTTTGCCTGCGGCAATGCTCCAGTTACCGGGCTGGATGCTCTGTTTCGTACTGAACTGGCACTGTTTGCCGTCAATGGTGATACGTGCCATAATCATAACCTCGCCGTTTTTCTTTTCAGAACCTTTCTTCAAATAAAAAAGAACCTTGAATGTCGATTTCATAACTCACTTTTTTTAGTTGCAAAATTACTTTTTACCTCTCGTTTTTGAGTTATGCAGACTATGGACTAATCAAGTCATTATCAGGTCATTTATGGACAAATCGTTACCGTTTTTGTCCGGCAGGGAATAGGTAACGATTTAGTAACGAAACTTTGTCTTTTACCGTACTTTTGAAGTCTTGGAAGCAGGACTTTCGGGCAATAAAAAAAGCCACAAATCATTGATTTGTAGCTTTTTGTCCGTTTGCTGACCATTTCTGTCCAGCACGTTCAGCGGAGAGACGGGGATTCGAACCCCGGATACCCTTTTGGGGTATACACGCTTTCCAGGCGTGCCTCTTCAACCACTCGAGCACCTCTCCTTTTCGGGGCGCAAAAGTAAAGGAAGTTTTCGAAACCACCAAATATTTGGTATAAATAATCTATCGAATACATATTAAATTAAGCCAAATCCACGTAGTTTTCCTAAAAAACTTCAATAACCAAACTCAATTATCACCTTTACAGTATCACTTTTGTACAATAGACGCGATAGGTGCAACAATCTTTTTCAAGCATTTTGTCTTCTTGCTGATTTATTTTTATATGCTTGAATGCTCCCCTTTTAAAAGACTATCTATGAATTCTATCACTTCCGTATTGCTTACAAAAATGAGACGTTTTTTATATCTCCTTGAACAAAACAAAACGACAATCCGTTTATATAACAGTAAAACGACAAATCCCTCATTTTAATTCCATATTTACTCGTCCCGTCCCGAAACAATCCGAGTTAAATAAACCCGTCCGGTGTGAAAATAAAATGTGAACCAGAAACTATATTAAAATAAAACAATATTATTATGAGTAAAATCGAAATTAGAAACCTATATCTAATCTTTGGAAAAGAAAAGCATAAAGCAGAGAAAATGCTGAAAGAAGGCAAAACTAAAGAGGAAATATTAAAGGTAACCGGATGTACTGTTGCCGTAAAAGATGCCAATCTATCCATCAACGAAGGCGAAATATTCGTAATAATGGGACTCTCCGGCAGTGGAAAGTCGACCTTGCTGCGCTGCATCAACCGACTAATACGTCCCACTTCAGGAGAAATAATAATCAACGATACTGATATTTCGAAGGCTTCAAAGCAACAACTGCTGCAAATACGCAGAAAGGAACTTGCCATGGTATTTCAGCACTTCGGCTTACTACCCCACCGCTCCGTTTTGCACAACATTGCTTTCGGATTGGAACTGCAAGGAGTAGAAAAAGAAAAACGTGAAAAGAAAGCTATGGAGTGCATGCAGCAAGTTGGACTGAAAGGATATGAAAACCAAATGGTAGGGCAGCTCTCCGGTGGCATGCAGCAACGTGTCGGCTTGGCCCGCGCCCTTGCCAACAACCCGGAAGTGTTGCTTATGGACGAAGCTTTCTCCGCCCTTGATCCACTGATACGTGTACAGATGCAAGATGAATTACTGACCTTACAGTCGAAAATGAAAAAGACAATTGTTTTTATTACTCACGACCTGAACGAAGCCATCAAGCTGGGCGACCGCATTGCCATCATGAAAGACGGTGAAATTGTACAGACAGGTACTTCCGAAGAAATATTGACCGAACCTGCCAATGCCTACGTAGAACGTTTCGTAGAAAATGTAGACCGCTCCAAAATAATCACCGCCAGTTCCATTATGGCAGACAAGCCGCTTGTGGCGAGACTGAAGAAAGAAGGTCCCGAGGTATTGATCCGCAAAATGCGAGAACGTAACCTCACTGTCCTGCCGGTGGTAGATGCCGGCAATATACTGGTTGGAGAGGTCAGACTAAATGACCTGCTAAAGCTGCGAAAAGAGCAAATCCGTTCGATAGACACCGTTGTACGTCACGAAGTACACTCTGTACTGAGCGATACCATACTCGAGGACATCCTGCCGCTTATGACCCGCACTAATTCTCCTATCTGGGTAGTAAACGAGAACCGGGAATTTCAGGGAGTAGTTCCATTGTCGTCACTCATCATCGAAGTGACCGGAAAAAACAAGGAAGAAATTAATGAAATCATTCAAAACGCAATAGAATTATGATAAACATAGGACAATATATAGAAACAGCCATCAACTGGCTCACCAACCATTTCGCTACATTCTTCGACACTCTGAGCATAGGTATCGGCGGTTTTATAGACAGTTTCCAACACGTACTGTACGGCATCCCCTTTTACATTACCATCATCGCTTTGACAGTTCTTGCCTGGATAAAGTCGGGCAAAGGAACAGCCGTATTTACCATTTTGGGCCTATTGCTTATTTACGGAATGGGCTTTTGGGAAGAAACCATGCAGACATTGGCTCTCGTATTGTCATCCACTTGTCTCGCACTGCTGCTGGGCGTACCATTAGGCATCTGGACTGCCAACAGCAATCGGTGTAATAAAATCATGCGTCCCATACTGGACTTCATGCAAACCATGCCCGCTTTTGTATACCTGATTCCGGCGGTACTATTCTTTGGTTTGGGTACCGTACCGGGCGCATTTGCAACCGTTATCTTCGCTATGCCGCCTGTAGTGCGGCTAACCGGGCTCGGCATCCGCCAAGTTCCGAAAAACGTGGTAGAAGCTTCCCGCTCTTTCGGTGCCACTCCCTGGCAGTTACTCTACAAGGTACAGCTACCCCTGGCGCTGCCCACTATAATGACAGGAATAAACCAGACTATCATGATGTCTCTGTCCATGGTGGTGATTGCCGCTATGATTTCCGCCGGCGGCTTGGGAGAAATTGTATTGAAAGGAATTACCCAAATGAAAATAGGACTTGGATTTGAAGGCGGTATAGCCGTCGTTATATTAGCTATTGTGTTGGACCGTATCACCCAGGGGATGGCACAAGGCAAAAAGAAAAAATTATAGAACTGAAAAGAAATAAACGATATGAACAGACTGAAAATAATAGCCGTACTGTTGTTGGCAGCCTTGCTGCCGACAGCTTGCGGTAACCTCAATGACAATAAGAAAATCAGCATAGCCTATGCCAACTGGTCAGAAGGCATCGCAATGTCTTATCTGATAAAAGTGATATTGGAAGAACATGGCTACGATGTACGGATGCTGAATGCTGATTTAGCTCCTATCTTCGCATCTTTATCGCGCAAAAAAGCGGATGTATTCATGGATGTATGGCTACCGGTAACCATGCATGATTATATGGAGCAATACGGAGACAAATTGGAAGTCATCGGCAATGTATACGATAATGCACGCATCGGTCTGGTAGTACCAGAATATGTCACCATTCAATCCATTGAAGAATTAAACGGACATAAAGATAAGTTCTCCAGTCAAATCATCGGTATTGATGCAGGAGCCGGAATCATGAAAACAACCGAAAAAGCATTAAACGAATATGGTTTGGACTATAAACTGATGACCGCAAGCGCCCCTGCCATGACCACATCATTAGATAAAGCAATCCGAAAAAAAGAATGGATAGTAGTGACCGGCTGGACTCCACACTGGATGTTCGGACGCTATAAGCTGAAAATACTCGATGACCCCAAACAGATATATGGAAAAGCTGAATCCATCCATACTGTAGTCTGGAAAGATTTTAGTGAAAAATATCCGTTTGTTGCCGAACTTTTACGAAATATCCGACTGGATGACCAGCAAATCAGCTCGCTGATGGCCACTATAGAAAAAACACAAAAAACGGAAACCTATGCCGTCCGCCAATGGATGAAAGAACATCAGGCCTTAGTAGACAGCTGGATACCTATAAAAACAGACTTTTCCACAAACTCTTATATCAACAGATAACGGCCAATAATGAAAATAAAAAGCGTATTTCTTTGATGTCACCACATGGTTACTTATATTTGTCACCAAATAGTGACAAATATAAATTATGAAATTAAAAGAAACGGAAAAGCGATTGCTTGAAGCAGTCAGCAAAATAATTGAAGAAGAAGGTTTTACCCAAATAGGTATTAACCGTATTGCAAAGAAAGCACAATGTGATAAAGTTTTGATATACCGTTATTTTGGTGGTTTAGACGGGCTATTGGCAGCCTGGGCGAAGCAATATGATTTTTATTCATTTGCCTATTCCGAGTTTGCCGGTCAGATAGCACAGGTTACAAACGCTAATCTTAAGGATATAATAAAAACAATACTATTAAAGCAATTGGAATATCTGAAAGATAGTCATCTTATGCAAGAATTGTATGTATGGGAATTATCAGGAAAATCATCATTTCGGACAATACAGGCAGAGCGGGAGAAGAACGGTCATAAGTTACAGTTGGAGTTAGAAAAGAGATTAGGAAAGACTTGCCATAATTGCAATTTTTATATTACTGTTATCATAGCCGCGATTAACTATATCATATTATTTACCCGGCAATATAATATGTTCAATGGAATAGATTTTAGCCAGCCGGAAGCATGGGAGGAACTGAAAAATATTATCTCTGATTACATTGATACATTCTTAATATCAAAAATCAAATGAAAACAGTCATATTCTATTCATCCACCTATAACGGGAATACATTAAAAATTGCCGAAAGCATAGCAGCAACTCTTTCTGCCGACTTGATAGCAATAGAAACTAAAATATCCGATTTTGATTTATCACAGTACGATTTAATAGGAATCGGTTCAGCAATACATTTTGGTCAACATGCCATCCGATTGCAACGGTTCGTTTCAGCATTGCCTTTACAAGGAAAAAACATATTCATATTTTCCACCCGCTGTCGTCCGTTTTTAGGCAATTACCACAGAACACTGAAAAATATCATAAAACAGAAGAAAGCCAATCTTGTTGATGAGTTCTCCTGTGTGGGCTTTGACCGAACAGGTCCTTGGGTCTTGATAAACGGCTATAATAAAAACAGACCTAACACGAATGATTTATTCAAAGCCCGGCTGTTTGCTGAAAAACTGCAATGCAAACTGCACCCTCTTTCGTCCGTCATCACCTCTTCAACTGCAACAGAAAGCAAACAAGGCATTGTCTTATTTCAAAAAGAACAAAACAAGATAGCAAACAACAAAGTAGTATTTCTTAATATCAGCTCCTGCATACAATGCAGCAAATGCATCAATGTCTGCCCCATGAATGTTTTTCAAAAGAAAGATGCCATACTGCCCGTACATGGAGAAAACTGCATTCAATGCCAATTATGTGCCAAAAACTGCCCCACAAATTCTTTATATATCAAAGAATCATTTACAAACGGATTGCGTATCGCCTTACGAGAAATATTCAGTACTGGATTACAGGATAGCTATAAGTCTGAAAAATAAAAAAATTGATACATTAATTTCAATATTAAAAAAACTACCATTGACTTTCTATCAAGCAGATGACGGTATTTGTCGGCACTCCCACCGGCTACTTTAAGAGAGAATTAATGTATTTACTTCTTAAGAACTGATACTGATTTGAATCAATCTTTAATTTTTTGGCTATAAGTACCGTCCAGACCGCATATTGCAATCTCATGCGGCAAATCTATAAGACCTTTTACCGAACGGCTCAAGCAGCTAAGTGTCTGTTTTGGGCCAGGGATCAAAGGATTGTAACCCAACACATGACGCAAGCCGAAATAATGTCCCAATTCGTGAGCAAGCGTCACACCCGAATAAGTTTGACATGCCAACAATTGCGGATTGATGTATCCAGCCAGTGGATCGCGTGCCGAACTCAAAACCCACGAACTGTTCAAAAAAATCAATAAGCGTACTGGTATTAAAAACAATCAGATACACCGAATAGTACACCGAAAATTAGAAATCCCCTGATAAGCATTGCCAACAAAATTTTACTTAGAAAAATAGCCTTGATTAAAACAATCAATGACGAACTAAGAAACATCGCACAGATAGAATACTCCAAATGCCGTTCGTCCAGTAATTTCATTGACAATTCATTGTCATATTATAGTCTATTGTTTCTTACTATCTTTTAATTTTATATCGAACTCATGTTAAATTAAGTTCCGACTTAAATTTTTCTTTAAAAAGCCTATAGTCTTTATCGTTAAACTGCACTTTCATATTTTCCAGAACACGTTTTTCCGTTTCAGGACTCCAATATATTTTTAATTTTTCTTTAGCTCTTGTAATAGCCGTATAGAAAATGTTGTGACTTACCATTTCCTCAATTTCGTTTGTAATTACTACTTTCACGGAATCATATTCTAATCCCTGAGCCTTATGAATAGAAACAGCATAGGCTATCTGAAACGGAACAATGGAACCCAAATCATCATCATCTTCATCTCCGTCATTTTGAAGTTCTACCTTAAAACAGATAACAGAAGTATTTTCAGCTACAGAATCCAACAGCACTAAATCTAACCCTAAGACATCTAGTTCATTGACAACCAGATATATTTCTATCGTGAAATACACACAGTCTTCTTTTTCCTCTATAGCTAAAATCTTTCCTTTCAGATTATTGTAAATCAAGGGAGCAAACCTGTTTGATTCATTAAACAAAACCGGATCCCCTACCTTGTAAGTCTGCACTCCGATTCTCACAGAAGGATTGGGATTATTGCTTTGTAAAAACTTATTCATGTTGTTAATTCCATACAAACCGTCATAATTCAAGCAAAGAATAATCTCATCGTCCATACTTTTTGAGAATATGGAATCATCCAAAGCTGATGAAAATCCATACTTAGTAATGAATTCTAACCTGTCATCCGTAATCCGCCGTACCTTATCCCAAACTTCTTTCAAACCATGATCAGTCGTACGATATGTAGAAGTCAGTTCAACTACTGCACTTTTAGGCATAATAAAATGGGCAATACTAAACCAATTACCAAATAATATTGATTCAATTTGGTATACATCCCCAACTAACAATAGAAGCTGAAAACTTGATTTTTCTAGCACCTTTACCATATCCCTGTTACTTACAGTACTACATTCATCTACACATAAAATATCGCATTCCAAATTAGAACTGCTAGCCGAAAGATATTTTGTAATTGTCATAAAATCCGCATTGTCAGCCGTCACTTTACGACGAAGATTTTCTACTGCAGGATTTGTGTTCGCTAAAAAAATTTTATGTTTATCTTTAAAAAATAAGGAAATATAATTTATCATCATAGATTTTCCCGTACCAGCCGGACCGTAAATAAGAGCAACTTTAGAATCTTTGAACAAAGTCTTTATTGCCTCCTTCTTTTCTTCACTATCTATGTTAATCTCTGGAGTTCTTATCCAGGATTCCACTGAATTGACATAGTTTCTAATCCCATTCTCTGCATGCTTCAACAGATTCGAGATTATGTTTCGAACATGGTCTTCATATTCTTTGATATAAAAATGTTCTTTATAAGACTCAATACGCAAATGCTGATGTTTTTTGTATAACATGTCATTATACCTTTCTGCCAAAATCTCCGGCTCCTCGAAGTGCTGCACTTCATTTGCAGGAGTATACAATGCTCCGTTACGCTCTGTATTGTTTTTTATAAATCGAGCAAACAATTCATGTTTGCGACCGGAGTAGTCTATACAATAGAACAAATCGGAAATTGAAGGATTATGATTTACCAACGAAAAATTAAATGGAATCTTATCAAAAGGAATACACTGATACCTTAAATACAAATTAGAAAGTTCAGTACATTGATTTACAGATAATTGTCGCTTAATTATCTTATTATTCAAATGATAAAGCAAATAACGAAGTACATTTGTTCCTGCCCCACCATTAGAAATAAGACTCCGGCAAGTCGTTAAAAGACTGGATATAAGATTATTTCTAGTTCCTTCCCGTATATATTTTATGCATTTTGCATAAAATATATCTGAAGCATCCATCAAATCAACAAGATTCATTCTGGATTGAGTCAAGAGCTTCATTAAATTAGAATATTCTTTAAGTTCTCCATATTCTTGTGAAAATCCAAAAATCTTTGCAAAATTCCTAAACTCACAAGCCCTTATAGATACACTCCAATCTACAATCACCACAATCGGCATCCTACATTCCAACACTTGAATATCAAACTCTGCCAAATGCAATTCCACCGCATAATACGAAGATATTTCCTGTTTCGTGAAGGCAATTATCCTGTCAAATTTACTAGATTTATCATGCGCTGGGATAAAAGTCACTTCATAAAAAATCACATCATTAACAATTACAGGATGTAACTTTTCAATATAGAACCGCCCATGCTGAATTGTTTTCCGAGCTATGACAGCCTTATTTTCAAGTACTTTCTCTATAGCTTCATAATATTGAGTAAATGCAGTATCAGTATTCAACGGGAACTTATGAAGATTTTCCAGCAATTCTATTCCATAGTTATCCTTCATAAAAGTCTTTATGCGCAACAGATATTCATAATATTTAAGCATCAACCTCTCTGAACTATCCGGATCCAATGTATAATGAGAGACCGATATTTGCAATAATTTATGGAATTGATTCAAGAAACGATACTTCCCCTGAAGAGTATTAATAAACTTAATAGCATTTTTTATGTTCTGATACTCATTTTCTATCAATGAATTGCCTGAAGCCACATAAATCTTCAAAAAAACACATTCCAAAAAATTACGCAATTGCGATAAAATGTTCTGAGACAACAAACCTCGTTCATTAGCCTGCAATGACTCTATGTTTTTACAGATTGCTTCATTACAAGAATATATTCTTTTATCTATTATATCCATAGTCATGTATTTATCCAGTTTTAAAATACGATAAATTTCACTCGTTCCATCTGTTTATCTTACTTTTCTAAACAATTTTCCACATATACCGGGACACTTCGTCTCCCATTCTTTAATATCCCTTCCTTCACCAATTCACGAATCACCCACATTAACTTCAATGAATTAAACCCAATGCTCCTAAAAAAAACACTACGTTACAAGAAAGAATAAGTCTTGGCACACTCCGATAATTTCTACTTCACCTCTTCCTCATCCACTTTGCACTTCAGATACATAGTCTGAAAACGTTCAATCAAGTCCTTGTCGGATATGAACTTGATGCTGCTCACCTGTACATCATCATCTTTCACCTATTTGGGCTTATGTCCGACACACTTCAGACTCAGATGAAATAGCCGAGCCGTCCAAGTGTACGGCATACCCGTTGCTCAGGTTCTCATAAAGTTCATCGTTCAGGGCTGTAATGACAGCAATCACATCCACCAGGGCCACAGTACATTTTTGTGTATCACTTCCCGAATTTAGCGGATAGTTACCCCATACTTTATAATCATTTTACATGCAACTTTGAAGCAACAATTCCGTCCTTTACCAGATTCTCAAACAAGTCAAATTTAATAGCCATACTATGTATCCGTTTTATCGTTTCACTCTTTCTTGCCAGACTCTTAACAAAAATATCCCGACATGTAGCTATCGAGACCTCATCACGTTAGTGTCGAGGTAAATTTACAATTTTTTTTAGGAAACAACAAGGAAGTATAATAAATATGGCATAGTTATATTCAAAAGTTCAATCAGATCATCAAGCTCTACCCTTCTCCCCAATTACCTCAATAAAACAATGACAAAGTGACATAAAAAAAGAATATTTTTTATATATAATATGAGTTTGACAAAATTTAAAATCTTGATGAAAATGGGTCAGAGGAAACAGTGCTTCCTTCCACTGTTCTACAAAACGGTCATAGGATACCTGTCACGAGAAAAAGTACTTCAAATGTTTACAGAAATATTCCTTGTGATAATGCTTTAAGCAGTCTGAAGTAAAACAGGATCATAATCTCAACATCACTCATATACTTGAGCTTGTTAAGGAGCTTCTATATATATTTTCTTGCTGTAGCAAAAATTCCCTGCCTTTAAATGTTTTTATCCATCCATTTATTTCCACACAGAATCCCGGAAGAATTGTTTTCTTCACTGAAGCATCAACCCGAACTCCATTCACTGTAATTCTCATCATTATCGGAGCCTCACCGTTCCGATTCAATTTCGTCCTACGAATGTAGAACAATAGACAAAATGTTGTTCTTTCCATCTTACTTGTTTTTTAATCACAAAACTAAAATTCCAAGAGCAACAAGTCAAGATGCAAAACACTGATAAACAATGAATTATTTACTTAATAGGTGTACCTGACATTGAAGGCAAACAGGTACACCGAATAGTACACCGAAAGAATGCTTTGATATGCTTATTTTTGCTATGCACTAAAAAACAAAACCCCGTAAAATATTAATTTACAGGGATTTTCTTTGTTTTGCAATTCTTTCCAGCGGAGAGACAGGCTCTTGAACCTTTCTCCCCAAAATCCTTATGAATCAACATTTTAATTCAGTTCAATTTTTCAAGTGTAACGATTTAGTAACTGAAAACTGTCTTTTTGTGTCACTCATAGACTTTCGCTTGTCTAAGCTTTATCATTACATTACAAAGATAACAGTTTATTTTCTCATAGCAATAAGGATAAAGGATATAATTGGACTTTTTGCATAAAAATGAGATAAACTAAAACAAAGCTATCACTAATAGATAAATATTGATATTATTAGTCCCGATTTAAAGTAGAATCTAAACGAATCGTACTCAATCGGGACTATTTGTATTATAAGCTTTTATTAATGCCCCCACAATAAAAGAATTACACACAAGCAATTATAGCTTTCGGATCAATATCCTGATAATGAATTTCCAAATCATGGAGAGACATAACTAAAGATTCTATGATATTTTTAGGATTATCTTGTTTTCTCTTATTCAAATCAAGCTCTTCTGTATGCGGTTGTGAGGAACAAAATAATATTATTTGTTTATCTGATAATTTTGCACATTCCTCAAAAAGATTTTTAAGACTTTGCTCCTTCATAGAATGTTGGCAAGGCTCATCCATCACAAGAAAACCTGGATGGTTGGGCCCTATAGCAAGTAAAGTAATATAATACGCCCATAAACATCTAATGAAATCTGAAGCAGACGAATCTGATCTGATATCTTCCTCTATATTTTCACTATGCTGAACAATTGGAAAATACTTATATATTGTATCATCCTCTTTGAAGAAAATCTGTGATAAGCGATTGCTAGTATAATTAAACTTGCAAAGATATTCTTTAAAACGATTCAGCTGAATATTTATAGGATTTTCAATTGCATCTTGATTTTTAAGAGCTTTAATTTCATCACAGATTGAAATATAGTTATCCTTAATTATATTAAGTTTTTTAATCACAGTTTCAATATGAGATTTTACACTACTTAAAGCCGCAATTTTTGCTCTATTATTTACAAGTTCAAATTGTTCTGCAATAGAAAGTGGATTCAAATTCACATCATTTAACTCTGCCAGCATTTTCAGTTGTTCCAACTCTACGGATAATTGTTTTTCTAGGTACAACTTATTTAATTCCTTATTCTTGACAGACCTTTCTATCTTATCTACCATTGGCGAAAGAAATTTCTTTTGCATCTTCAATACATTCTTACTTTCTTCTATTTGTTCAGGAAGTATTGTAAACCGATGGCCATTATTTATAGGAAGAATTTGGTGGCAAGTTGGACATTCTTTTACATCTAAATTATTCACAATATTATTAACCTGAATTAAACTAGAATATCTTTTAACTTCATGTTCTATTTCAGTAACTTGTTTTTTTATATTATTCAATTTTTCTATTTCCATAACGAGGTTTATACAAAATTTCTCATATTCCTCTTTATGTATTTGGTACTTCTTTAGAACTTCCAAATATTCATTATTATCTTTAGCAGTCTTTATTGCATTCTGTTTACTTTCCAACGCAGATACAGATTGTTGCAATCGTTTAATATAATCTTCCATACTGCAATTTGCATCACGTATCCCATAACGTAATTCTTCAAGAGCCACTTCCTGTTTGGATAATGTTGGCATTAGCCCTACTACAAAAAGTTCGTTATAAGTCAAATAACTGATAAAATCATTCGTTAAAGTATTCCATTCTTCCTCCAAAGACTTTCTTCTCTCTTTAAGTTTATCTGGAGTAATCAAGTTATCATTCGATTCATATCCCATAGCATATTCTATAATACGCTGTTTAGGATTCATAATATTAAAAGACCGTATATTTGCAAAAAAATCTGACCAGCCACGTGTTTGTTCTATATAAGTCAAAGCAAATAAAGTCTGCATATAGAGTATGGTCCCCTTATCTGTATTTCTTGCCGTAACAATTTTTAAAGGCAGTTCTGAAAAATTAGAGAGAAGTGCATAAAATCCGTTACAGAATTCTACATTATGGTCATTTTCTCGATGTATGTAATACTCTCTACTCGTATTAAGTTTCATATCATTCGTCATTGGGGTTTTCCATACATACAAGATATTATCTCTTAATCCATCACATTTGATATTCCTTCGTATTGTGATAATTTCTTTTTTTGAATTAGACAACTGTAGCATTACATACGAAGAAAGTACATACCATTCATGGTCTCCACTATCAGGATCATTATATCTAAAAACGTCTTTTACAGATTTATCCATAGCCCCTGTTCCAGCCTTTCCATCTATAAGTTCCTCCATACCTAGACAATAAAAGAGGCATCTTGCGATAGTTGTTTTACCAGAAGTATTATCTCCAACAACCAAATTCAACCCATTTTTAAAATCTAAAATCCGACCAAAATGCTTAATATTATTTGAATCATTATAAGCATGTGCAGATATAGAAATATTAATTTTATCAATATGTACCATAATTCTAAAAATCAAATTCAATATTTTCTAACATTTTATCAGTCAAATTTCCAATATAAGTTAGACTGTTATTTAATTCATTAACTAGTTCCAACTTTTTTATTTCTTGTAAAAAATGATTCGCATTAAGATCCAGAGAAACAACAACTTTCTTACTTTTATTCGTTTCTAACTTCAAAAGATGATTATCAATGCATTGAGAAATAATAGGCATAATATCATTTTCTAACATCCAAGGTACTTCAGTCACCCTATCTTGCTCTTTCCATATTCTCAATTTTTTCTGATTTTCCTTATTCTGCAATCCCCACATATAAACTTGAAGTTTAGATACAGATACTGCATTAAATTTGTTTACAATCAAAATAATTGCAACAAGTTTATACAAAGGTGTTGACGTTGTCACAATTAAGTTTTCCTTAGGAGTAAATATCTTAGTTATCATATAGTATCTTTGTAATCAAGTGAACATATTAATAATTTTTCAGCAATGCTGTAATTAGCATATACTTTAGATAGCGTTTGCTCTTTGTCATCTGTGTAAAGTATATCAGATGCAGCTTTAATTATCTGGTTCCTAATTTCTTTTAAATCATCTCTTGCATCTTTATCTGCCGAAAAATATTTACTTCTAAGTTCTTGGCAATTTTTAAACACTTTCAAATCTTTATTCCTTAACTTTTCTGCAATATAAGGTGTTTTATTAATTTCCGAATTTAAGCTAAGACCACGAAAATAATGATCAAGATAAGAGTTGTAATTATCTTGAGCTTCTTCAGGATGCGAAAATAACACATCCATTTTTCTTTTTAGATTATTCAGATAAAGCACATTATCTTTTTGATATATTTTTTTCAACTCTTCGTCTATCTCCTTATTTTCCAACTCAGTCCACTTATCAACTAAATTAAAAAAATTTACCTCTTTAGTAACAGGTGCTAGAATATCATCAAATCGTGATGCAGGGTAAATAATAATATCATTTTGGTTTCCATCTTCATCAAATAAGCGTTTTACATATCCGACATAGTAATATATATCTAATTTCCTAAAAAAGACACCTGCACCAGAATTTCCCCCCATTATATCCTCAGCTGTTAATGGTTGGTTAACTATAATATCATTAATAAGATGCCATCTTGCTTTACCATTACGCTGTAATTCGTATTTACGACCTGTATCTGCTTTATCATTGAATCCATAAAAAAAATAATTTTCTTCATCAAGTATATCATCACATCGTTTTATATTATTGAAAAAATCAAAATCTATATTTGGCTTTTCAATACGAAGCAGAGCAAAGTCATTTTCTTCAGTTAAATCAGATTTGACAATCTCAAGTAACGATAATTCTTGTGGCGTATTTTTTGCGTATGATATAATTTTTATATCATCAATATCAAACACAATATCATGGCTATTTTTTATACAATGACCAGCAGTCATTACATAATAGGAGTCCCCATCTGAAATAATAGTTCCAGTACCTAAAGAGCTATCTGTTTTATCTTTGTTTTCACATAAAATTTTAACAGAAACGCAGCAAACTTGTTCTATAAGTGACATTTTCTAATTATTAAGGTAATATTTGTATATCATCATAGATGACAAAAGAATATTCATTATCTTCTCCTTCGTTAATAAACTTATAACCTCTTTTTTCTATTTTATCCTTTTTGTAATTAAAATAAAATTCCACAGGTATTAATTTATTCCGTTTCTCATGGCAAACAATATTGGCAATAGACTCTCTGTCTGGATGACATGAACGACCTGCTCCTCCATTGGTAGACAATATAAACTTATTACACTCTATCATATCCAACATTTCATTATTTATATTCTTGCAGCTACCATGATGTGAAACCTTAACATAGTCCACTATCAAACGACAATCATTACTATTATAGCCTTCTTGCTTCAGAGAATCAATAATAGTACAAGGATAACTATCACCTAACATTAATACACTATAATCATCACAGATTGTAATAAATGCAATAGAGGACCAATTAATCACTTCTTGCTTATTATTCTCACTAGGCTTTGTTTTAAGATTCTGCGATAAATCCAATAATGATGTTTTTATAGCTTCTTGCTGCCGATTCTCTTTTTTAGAGATATTCGCAATTTCTTTCGAATAATTAGTGTCATTTAAATCTTTTATGTATTCAGTTGGAGATAGTATATGAAAATCTGCAAATGGAAAAGATCTTTTTTCGCCAGCTATCACAGGTTCTTCCCATTTTATAATAGGATATCCAGAATCCTGAAGATTAGAATTAATACGAGTTAATTCATCTGCTAATTTTTTTGCTTGTCTCATTGATATATTAGACGAAGCATTAAATGGCACTTGGTAAGCACAATTTACCCACATTTCTTTTATCGGGAAAGGTTTATCATTTCGATGTTTTTTAACATAAGCTAATATACCTCCAATATGGTCATCATCATAATGTGTCAAAACCATGAGGTCAATGGTTCCCAACTCTTCAAGTCTATTTACTATTTTAAATGAGTCTTGAACAGGACCGCCATCAACTACTACAATGCCATTATTGTTTCCTTTTCTACAATATAAAATAAAGGCATCCCCATGAAGTGCTTTCAGCATTTCTATATGTCGCATAACTCCGATATTTACCTTTTTTTGAAATCTTCTACAAAGATAGAGCTAATTCGCTAATAATAAAAGTTTTATTGTCAATGTTTGAATATTGCGAGAAATATAACAATTAAAAATAAGTTACAGTTATGACTCATAGTAAAAATAAGTTTGTTATTTATGTTTTATTCAACAAACGAATGACTAATAAGCTAATAGTACAAAAAAACAATTTGATAAATTAAAATTTGATTTACAACATTTTCCTGTTTATAAATCCAAATTGTAGTCTCCTTTTTCTGTTTTTTACATCGTTCTATAATCCCTTCTGAAAACCACTTCTGCCTGATGCGCAAAAGCCGATTTCAGAAACAGCACAAGCAAAAGAAAAGCCCACAGCGACCACAATGTCATAAATGACACTGCCATCGCTGTGGGCACTTCTTTTTATATGCTTGTACTAAAAACGGTCAAAACCGTTCTTACAGCCATTATTTCATTCATATACAAGTAGCCGAAAATGCCACTTCTACAGGACACGCCAAGCGTGGATCTGTTCTTGTGACCATTTTCGGCTACAATGCCCCGTGTCGTAAAACCAGTTTGCCTTCCATTGCAGACAAAGCAACAGCAGACAATCCCGTTTTACGACAATGTACCACCGGAGGAACACCAGTAACCGCAAGCCATGCACGCATGACAATGACGGTTACAGGACTTCCACACGGCGGTCGGAAAGCCAACTTTCCCCTTAGTTGTAGCACCGCCCTTAATCCATCCACATGGCGCTGCACGTCAATACCTCTGTTCCCTTTTCCTTTCCGCCTCTCTATGCGTATGCCTCTGTTCCCATGCCGCTATCCAGGACGGCATCAGGTGTCATTTTCGTTGCATGGGGCAAAGGTAAAGACGGGATTAGGAACTCAAATTTTTTGTCGAAAAATCTCCACGCCCTTTCAGGGGTAGTATTTTGTCGAAAAAATTTGCTAATCCTACTCCCTAACCTTTGAGAAGCCCCCGAAACGAAAACGACCAATGCGGTCGGAAGACGTCACAAGAAAACATCGGACATACAGAGAGGCGAAAAGAAAAAGAAACCGCCCACTCCAAATCCGAACAAGGTAATCAACAATCTAAAATCGGAAAATATGAGAATGATATTGAGTAACATCGGAAAGGTATTGTGGAAAGCATTATCCGCAGTAGTAACGGCAACATCAAACATAGCCTTTTGTGCTGGCGGTTTGGTAGTAGGTATCATAGGAGAAATCCTATTCGGCATGTTGAGCATCATGTTCGGCATCCTAATCTCCCTATTTTCAGTAATGGCGACAATCGGCTTTTTCATTTGGTTATTAACTATTTAACAAATAAGAATATGGCAAGAAGATACAGCAGAACAGCAGCGCAGCAATGCAGGTTTTACGAGGTGGACAACATCTTTGAGTATATGGTGGAAACCTACATCAACGGCAACCATTCAACCCTAAGAAGGCTATACCACGAACTCAACAAGGAAGCGAGAAAGGACTTTATCGGTTTTCTTTTGGTGGAATGTCCTCCACAATACCACACGGAGATTTTACAAGAGATTGTCTGACCCCATAAAGAAACGGAGATGAACAGGACAACGGAAAAGATACCCACATGGAGTTTAGCCTATATCATCAATGGCGATGCAACCGCACTCACAGACGATGAAGTTCTAACAATAGACAGATGGATGAAGCAATGGCAAGTACAAGATGTTTCACCCCTCACAGATGAAGAAGGGAACGCACAGCCTTATTTCACCCATTACCCCCTTTTCGGACTTCCCACAGAAGTGGAAGATTGCGAGATACTTTATTTGAGCGACAACCCGACTAAAATTTGAGATTATGAAAGGAACAGACCATTTCAAACGAACCATACAGATGTTTTTGGAGCAGAGAGCAGCGGAAGATGAACTATTCGCCAAAAGCTACCGCAACCCAGCCAAGAACATAGACGATTGTGTCACATACATTCTGAACTATGTGCAGAAAAGCGGTTGTAACGGCTTTTCAGACGGAGAGATTTACGGACAAGCCATTCACTATTACGATGAAAACGAAATTGAAGTAGGCAAGCCTATACAATGTCAAGTAGTTGTAAACCATGTGGTGGAACTGACAGAAGAGGAAAAGCAGGAAGCAAGGAGAAAGGCGGTTGCCCAATATCAGCAGATGGAACTCCAAAAGCTACAGAACCGCAACAAGCCGACAGCGAAAAAAGAAACACAAGTCCAACCCTCATTATTTGATTTTTGATATGAAACCGAGAACACGCATACAGAAAGAGGTAGTCCGTTTGTCAAGCGGACTGCCCGAACTGACAGACAAGCAGAAAGCATACGCTTTTGAACATTGCTTCAAGCATCATGCCTACCGCACAAAAGGCGGAACTATCACTTGTTCGGAATGTGGACACCGCTGGAAAGGCGGACACACTCTTGCGGAAACTATATGTGGCTGTAGCTGTCCCCATTGCGGAAAGGAACTTGAAATGCTTGATACCCGAAAGAGAGTTTTCAGGGGCAGCGCATATTATGAAATCATTACAACCCGAAAAGGCTATCAAGTGTTGCGCTACTTTATGGTAGGAGCAACATACAAGGTGGGACAGAAGGCAGAGTATTCCATAAGGGAGGTGGTACAATGGTGGGTTGCCCCAAACGGAAAGACCGAGGTTATTGCCCGACTGAGAGCCATGCACACGATGTACTATGACCTTTGGACTGAATGGAGCGATATGGATTTGCGCAGCAACAAGATGCTGAAAGCATACAACATAGACGCATACAAGACTTATCCGGCAATGCGCATCATTCCCGAATTAAGACGAAACGGTTTCAAGGGAGCATTCCACGAACTGACCCCATACGAATTTTTTACCGCCATTCTGACGGACAGCAAAAAGGAAACATTGCTTAAAGCGGGACAAACAGAAATGTTCAGATATGCCGTCATATCAAATATCAATTTACATGAATATTGGAACTCCATAAAAATCTGTATCCGAAACGGCTATCATATTGCAGATGCCTCCATGTGGTGTGACCTTGTAAGACTGCTCCGACATTTCGGGAAAGACACCCACTGCCCAAAATATGTTTGTCCGACAGACTTGAAAAAGGCACATGACCGACTTGTCAGAAAACGCGAAGAACAGATTGAAAGGGAAAGAGCGGAGCAACGTAGGGAGCAGTTGGTCAAGGACGAAAAGAATTATCTGAAGTCCAAAGGTAAGTTCTTCGGACTTGTGTTTACCGACAACCTTATTCTTGTAAAGGTCATTGAGAGTGTGGCGGAAATGCAACTTGAAGGAAAACTGATGCACCATTGTGTGGGAAGCTATCACAAGAGGACAGACTCCCTTATCCTATCCGCAACCATTGACGGTAAACGCATTGAAACGGTGGAGGTTTCACTGACAACATTCAAGGTGGTACAGAGCAGAGGTGTATGCAATTCCAATACCGAATACCACGACCGCATCATCAGCCTTGTAGAGAGCAATGCCGAACTTATCCGCAAGCGGATGAGTGCTTGATTTATAGACTTCAAAATATATATGATATGGAAATAAAGATAGAAAACATACTGATATTATGGGACGAGAAAGTTACCGACATCTTTGTCAGTCTGATAAACACCCTGTCCTTGAGTTTCAGCGAAACGGAAATCCGCAATTCAATGGCGAAACTTTCAGAAAACGAGAACTTCGGAAGGCTGTTCGCCTACGGCTTCGGAGCGCATCACCTTTGGGTAGCCCAAAGGATGATAACCGACCCCGAAAAGGTAATGGAGAACCGACTGCTGATTGTTGAATTTTAATAAATGACTACCATGACAACAAGAATGACCATCAACGGAGTGAGTACCTGCCAGACGGCAGGTACTGAGAAGTACGAAAAGTACCAAACGACTATCAGACGAAAAAGAACAACCCTTTTCCAGTATGACTACCGACACACGGACGGAGAACTTTTCTCTTGCGTGAGACCGACATTGAAGGAGTGCAGACACCTGCGTGATGAATGGATAAAAGGAAAGGAGGACAGATTATGACAGCATACTATGATACTTTGATTGTGACATTCAGCGACCCTATCAGAATTTTGGATATGATGTGTACCGATACTTGTGATGTGGCAACACTAAAGGAGTGGATAGAGAGCTACGAAAGTACAAGAATGACCCCGATAAACGAACATACGGCAGTCATCACTTCCGAATACAACATGGTGCATGTGGTGGAATGGCTCAGAAAATATACCCCCATTGCCGAAATGAAAGAATACTAAAGGTGTGGCGGTACACAATACCGCCCGCACCCGAAACAGATAACCCATAAAACAGAAAGAGCATGAAATACTATTTTATATTGACAGACAGCAGGGACGCATGGATGCAGTTCGTTTACCTCCCTACGGGAGATTATGTGTCCGGCTATATCCGTGACTTGCAGAGTGTGGGAATATCCGTACATGACTATGACCTTTGGACGGAGGAAACACGCCCCATTGCCGAGCGCACATTGGAGCATATAAGGCAGAGCATGAACGCATAAAAAAATCGGGTGGCAAAAGCCACCCATTGACAATAACTTAAATTCATATACAGATGATAGCGAATACAATCTTACAGCAGTTGGGCGGTCATGGATTTACCGTCATGACGGGAAGCCGTAACTATATCAATTTGGGCAACGGACTACAAATGAGCCTTGCAAGAAACAAGACGTCAGCCAACAGACTGAAAATCATATTGGATGAAGACACGGATACATACACCATGTATTTCTATCGTCAGACACTGACGAAGTATGCGGACATCAAGGTCAAGGAGATAGCCAAATACGAGGGAGTGTACTTTGATATGCTCCAGCAGATTTTCACGGATGTAACGGGACTTTACACCCGACTTTAGGCAGAGGCGGCGAGAGCCGCCCTACTTTCTTTCGGTGAGCAGAAGGCGGACAAAGAAAGTAGCAAAGAAACCGCTGTTCCAAAGACTTCCACTGACGGAAGTCTTTTTTGTTTCCATCTTACAGATTTCTATTCAGAATAAGTGAAAGCGGATAGATATATTTATTGTATGCTTTCAGTTTCTTCATATCCACACGGTTGTCCGAATACGGGTTGCTCTTCTCGTCGTAGAAGAATATGTCCGTTATGTTTTCCTTTCGGACAATACGTTCCCCGCACAGCGGAATATCCTCCACGTCAAAATCCTCCAGCGGAAGCGTTTCCAATCTGCCGGGAAGATGGTTGCCAAGCTCGTTCATGTTGTAGTTAAAAAGAGCGAAGCCCTTGTGTTTGAAGTCAAGACGTATGCCATACGGACGCCCTGTCAGAAAGGCATCCGCTGCTTTTGCCATATAATTTTCCATGATTGTTTGATGTAAAAGTCATGCAAAATTAAGGCTTTCGGGAAGCAGAAACAAATTTTATTGAATAAAGTAAACATGACATTTTATATACCCTGAAAATCATATGATAAACTCAGATTATTATACTGGATTTGAGTATAATGCTAATATCGCCAAGTCTCACAAAAAAACTTTTCGAGAAATTACGCGCAGAAAACATCACTGAGGCTGTGGACGTAGTAGATGATCTGAGGCTGATTTAGGAAGACTAATAAGAATTTTTATTCCGCTTAAACGATTGAAACCATGAATTAAAAATTGATTCATGTAGTTTTATATTGTTTTTGTAAAACTCTTTACTCCAGCCGGTTTTAAGTTCGCAGTCTTTCATATATTCACTCAAAGGCTCAAGCCCTATTTCCTTTCTTAGTGAATCGACCTTATCAATATCCTGTAGAGGAACCAGATAATCCACTCCATCCCTGGTTATTCTCTGCGTCCCATAAATCTGTTTTTGTCCTTGGTTCATAAGGCACCTGTCAGTCAGAAAAGCATATTGCCAGCCCTTAGCCGCACCATCTCGGACGGCTTCTTTCAGTATAGGTAAATACTTATTCTGGATTAAAGAATCTTGGGAATGTTGAATACAAAGGAAAAGAGCCTCGTTCGCTTCATATCCAATATCATCGGGAGAAAGCCAACCGTATTGGTCAATGATTTCAGCAACTCTGACAGCATTTCTTCGGTCTATGTCGTCCATTATCCTTCTTATTTTATTTACATTCTGTTTCTTCTTCGAAGCATCAAGCAGTAACAATCGTATGCTTTGATCTTCAATTCTCATCTCTTTTAATTCTTCTTCTATTGAATATAGTTCTGCATCATACTCTTTTTCATAAGCATCAAGAATTCTGATATAGGTCTTATTAAACGACATAGTATCTTGCTTTTCCAAATAATAATGGCAGCTATCAATGATACTTGATAAATTTTGTGCTTCTGATTTATTACAGAACAACAAAAGCAAACAGATATAAAACAAGTTCTTTAACATTCTTCAAAAAATTAGACATAAAACACCTCACTTAGGCTATTTTTGTTTATCAAGTGCAAAGCTACATATTTCTCGACACTTATTCAATACCCTGTAGGGTAGTTCTTAATTCACTCACAAACGGAAGATGATATTATTTCAAACAACAAAGGGAGACCCCACCATTCGTGTGAAGCTCTCCCTTTGCGTTACTTCTCATACAGCAGCAAAAACTCCATTTTCCGTCGCCGCTCTATCGAGCGGATTTTCCGCCCCTTGTAGTGGCAGTAGGATATATACTCCTTATAGATGTCCCTGTGACCGGCTTCCAGCTTTTTCAGCAGACGGCTTTTCGGGTGTTTCCCATATCCGAGCAGAGTTCCGTGACCCACATTGTAGCTGAGTACGGTCAGGATCAGTTATCCAAACCCCAGCATTATCCTAAAAATACAGTTTTTTATTCTGTAAATCA